>Ga0207674_10003883_pt1 | contig 18197 bp, 16 predicted proteins | sample KBSCornC72_FD_184303 | JGI IMG/M metagenome (GOLD analysis project Ga0207674, IMG submission 184303) | Corn rhizosphere microbial communities from Kellogg Biological Station, Michigan, USA - KBS Corn C7-2 (SPAdes) (version 2) | ecosystem: Host-associated > Plants > Roots > Rhizosphere > Soil ... | reverse complement strand
GACGTGCTCATGGCCGCGCCGCTCTCCGCGGTCCCGACACCGCACGTCGTTCGCATGGCCGACGGACGAGCGCATTACGGCAATTGCGTGTGGGACGCGTTAGGTGTCATCGCGATGCTCGGCCGCGATGGCGACGTCGCGACCGTGTGCGCGGATTGCGAGGCGCCGCTCACGCTCACGGTTCGCGCTGGAGCGCTCCAGCCCACCGACGCTGTGGTGCATTTCGCCGTGCCGGCGGCGCGCTGGTGGGAGGACATCGTGTTCACCTGAAGCACCATGCTCCTCTTCCGGTCGGAAGAGCACGTGCATCGGTGGTGCGAAACACGAGGATTGAATCGAGGCGCGGTATTCACGCCGGAGCAGATGTGGATGGTGGCGAAGCAGTGGCATGGACGCCGGCTCGAGCCAGGCTGGCGGCGTTTTACGCTGGATGAGGCGGAGGCAGTGTTCGCGGGCGCTGGGTTGACGGGGGCGTTCTGGAGCTTTCCTCGTTAGTGATCGAGGCCGTCTACTGAAACATCGCCAAGCTGCCACCGATCCTACCGGCACGCAGCATCCTTCGACGCATCCGTCACCCCCCGCGGCGTCTGTGGCGCCTTCTCGACCAGCCGCCGTAACTCGGCGATCGGCTCCGGGTTGTCGTCTACCTGAAGCCGCAGGACCACGTCGTTATGCAGCCACACGCCCCCGCACTTCTTCACGATCAGCATCGCCGCGCTCTGTTTGCCGCGCGTGTCACCACCCGCCGCCTGCCCCGCCTCCAGCGCCGCGACGAGCCGCAGGGCGAGCGAGCCCTCCGTGCGGTTGTACGCCGCCATCATGGAATCCACCACACCCGGTCCGGCGAGAATGTTGCCCTGCGCGGTGACGTGCGCCCCCTGCCGATCTCCCGCCCAGGGCGTCGCGCGCGGACCAGTATACGCCGCCACATTACCCTTCGCGTCCACCACGGCGAACTGTCGACCGAGCTTCGACCAGCGCGCGCTGTCCGGATCCGGGTCCTTTTCCCACACGGCCTTCACCACCTCGGCCGCCGACTTCCCCTGCCGCAGCAGTGCCAGCGCCTGCGGCCCGTAGCTGACATCGACGATCGCCTGTGTCGCTGCGATCCCGACGCCGGCCTCAGCCCAGAGCACACCGTTGCCCACCGAGAACACGCGCGACTGCACCGCGCCTCCGAGTTGACCGGAGGCCGAGTCGTATGCGATGATCGAGAAGGTGCCCGTCGGAGGCAGATCGCTGTCCCGCTCGACGGACGTGCACGCGATCAACGCTGCGGCAGGGACGAGAGTTAGAATCTTCATGGATCACCACCGACTCACGGTTTGAAATGGACGAACAGCAAACCTGCGGCAAAGGACTCGCTCAACACTCCGCGCTCACGGCCAGCCTCGGCGATCTCGTCGCGTCGACGGCGCGTGTGCTCGAGGTGCACATGAAAGCTCTGGATCTTACCGACGAAAACGCGAAGCGCGAGTACGAGGCCTATCGCGAGCTGGCGAGTGCGCACCGGCGCATCGCCGGGGAGCTGGCCGACACGGCGGAGCGCATGGCCGGATATCGAACGCTCCCGATGGGCCGTCACGACATGACCGTCATGATGTCGGCTCCGCCGCGCCACGCGTTCGCCGGCTTCGTCAAACAGGAGGAGGCGCTCGTGGCGCTGCTCGAGACGCGGCTCGCACAGGACAAGGCCATGCTCGCCGCGATGGCCGCGGCGGGCGGGTGACGACGTCACCGACCGTGGTCGTTAGGCGTGCGACACCACACGACGTCGCCGACATCGTGCGGCTCGCGCTCGAGGTCCAGGACGTACACGTGGCCGGACATCCGGATCTCTTCAAGCCGGGTGGCGTCGAGCCACACGCCGAAATCGCCACGCGCGTGACCACGCCGGGACAGTTCTACTGGGTTGCGACGCTCGCCGACGACACGGTCGGATACGCCTATGCGCGCCTCGTGGTCGAACCGGAGTCGTTGTGGCGCTATGCCTCACGTCTGCTACTGCTCGACCAGATGGGCGTCGATGCGCGACATCGCTCGCGCGGGATCGGCGAGGCACTGTGGGGTGCCGTGCGGGAAACGGCAGCCGCGGAAGCCGTCCACCGCGTCGTCCTGAATGTCTGGTCGTTCAATCGCGGCGCGCGGCGGTTCTACGAGCAGCTCGGATTCACGCCGTTTCAGGAGCGCCTGGCGTTCGCGATCGAGGCGCCGGACCACCAGTCCGGTTAAACTTCCAGTCCCGGACATCTGAGGTCACATGTCCAACGGCCCCTGCCATCACATCACTGCCATCACGACGGTCCGTCAGCCGGAGCACTACCAGTGCGATGAGTGCATCAAGACGGGCTCCCGCTGGATGCACCTCCGCACCTGCCAGGAGTGCGGCGTCACGCTCTGCTGCGACAGCTCACCCAACAAGCACGCGAGCCGCCACGCGCACTCGAGTGGACACCCCGTCGGCGCCTCCGCCGAGCCGGGTGAGCGGTGGCTGTACTGCTATCAGGATGACTCGTTCGCCGAATACTGACCGACGTGAACCACCCGAAACCTGCGTCGGGGCGGATCGTACGCGATGAGACCTCCCCCCACGAGACGACGTGCTCGCTGTAGACCTGCGCAATCTGACGAAGCGGTTCGGGCCCGTCACCGCCGTCAACGACTTGTCCCTCCAGATCGAGTCCGGTGAGGTCGTCGCCTTCCTCGGCCCCAATGGTGCCGGGAAGACGACGACCATCGACATGCTGCTCGGCCTCGCGCAACCCGACGCCGGAACCGTTTGCGTGTACGGCACGACGCCGGAAGACGCGATAGCCCGGGGCGACGTGTCTGCGGTCATGCAGAACGGTGGGCTGCTCAAGGACTTCACCGTCGAGGAGACCGTCGCGTACACCGCATCCCTGTACTCCCACGCGAAGCCGGTGGGCGAGGTCCTCGATCGCGCCGGTATCGCGGCCATCGCCGATCGGCGCGTCGCTAAATGCTCCGGCGGCGAGCAGCAGCGCCTCCGCTTCGCGATGGCGCTGCTCTCCGATCCGCGGTTGCTCGTGCTCGATGAACCGACCACGGGAATGGACGTGGAGACGCGTCGCGCTTTCTGGGGCGCGATTCGCGAGGACGCCGAGCGTGGGCGGACGGTCATGTTCGCGACGCACTACCTCGACGAGGCCGACGCGTACGCCGACCGCATCGTGCTCATTCGTCAGGGATCCGTCGTCGCCGACGGCACGACGTCCGAGATCAAGAACCTCGCGTCGGGCCGGGTGGTCCGCGCCACGCTCCCCGACGCCGACGAGCGCACGCTCCGCGCGTTAGGCGGCGTCACGAACGTCGAGTGCCGGGGCGACACGGTCCTCGTGCAGTGCGCGGACTCGGATACCGTCGCGCGCTACCTGCTCACCCACACCGCTGCGCGCGATCTCGAGATCTCGTCGAACAACCTCGAGGCGGCGTTCGTCGCCCTGACGAGCGATGACGCGGCGGAGAATGGAGCTTCCCGATGACGACGTCCGTCCAGGGTTCCACCGCGACGCCGCGCGCCCACGAACGCCAGGTGCCACCGCTCGGCGGATTCAATCTGACCGCGCTCAAGCTCGAAGTGCGTCGCGTACTTCGCAATCGGCGGACGGTGATGTTCATCCTCGTCTTCCCGAGTGTGTTCTTCTTCATGTTCGGGTTGTCTTCGAAGGCGCAGGCGCCGGGCGGCCCGGCGGCCATCGCGTACGTCATGATCAGTATGGCCGTCTACGGCGCGATGGTTGGCACGACAGCCGGCGGCGCAGCGGTCGCGGTCGAACGCAGTCTCGGCTGGAGTCGTCAGTTGCGCCTGACGCCGCTCCGGCCAGGCGCCTACGTCGCGATGAAGGTATTGACCGCGATGACGTTAGGCCTGATCGCGATCGTGGCGGAGTTCGCCGTCGGCGCGCTGTCCGGCGTGCACCTCGCGCCGCATGTCTGGCTGCTCTCCGGGCTCGCCGGCTGGCTCGGCTCGTTCGTGTTCGCGGCGTTCGGCCTGTTCATGGGATTCCTGCTCCCGTCCGAGAACGTGATGCAGTTCGTGGGGCCGCTGCTCGCCGTCCTCGCGATGTTCGGCGGCCTCTTCATCCCGCTCTCGGCGCTGTCGCCGACGATGCGCACGGTTGCGCATTTCTCGCCCGTATGGGGCGTCGGAGTGATCGCGCGAGCGCCGCTCGTGGGTGATTTCTCGTCAGGCGCGATCATGAGCGTCGTCGCGTGGACGCTGGTGTTCGGAGTGGGGGCAATGGCGCTCTTCAGGCGGGATACGGCACGGGTTTAGGCGGCAGGCGACAGGCGGCCGGCGGCCGGCGGCCGCTTTACCGCGCAGTCCGAAGTTACCCGCCGCCTGTCGCCTGCCGCCTGCCGCCTGCAGTTCACAGCTCCAGGTACAGCGATGCCGTATCGATGCGTGCTCCATTGGATCCGAGCGAATAGCCTGGAATCACACCGACCTCTTTATAGCCGAGTGGCTTATAGAAGCGATCAGCCACATTGCGGCGTGCGTTGAGCAAGAGGAGCGAACGGCCGCGCTCGCGCGCGGACGCATGCAGCGCCGTCATCAGCGCTGCGCCGACGCCCCGGCCACGAAGCGTCCGGGCGACGAACACCTTCTGCACGTCAGCTCTGTGCCGAGCGTTAGGCAGCGACGGGAGCCACAGTTGCGCGGAACCGGCTACCCACCCATCACGGAACACACCCACGAGCAAGCGCGAGCCGGCGGCGAGCTCGGGACCGAGACCGATCCAGTACTTCCACGCGGCGGCCGGCACGACAGGTGGGATGAAGCCGAGGGGCGCTCGGTCGTCGACGGTGTCAACGAGCAGATCGACCAGCGCCGGCACCAGCGACGGGAACTCGTCCGGCCTCACCGTGCGAATCTCGATGGTCATGCGCGTCCCGCCTAACGCCCGGCCGACTCGGTGACCAACAGGGGGATCCGCCGCCCGTCGCGCGAAGCGACATCATCCGCCACGTCGAACGAGCCGTCCCATCGAGCGAGCAATACCGACGCGAGGCAGTTGCCGACCACGTTGAGTGACGTACGCGCCATGTCCATGAACGCGTCCACCCCAAGAATGACTGCGACGCCCTCGACTGGCAGACCGAATTGCGTGAGTGTACCCGACAGCACCACCAACGAGGCGCGAGGCACTGCCGCCATCCCCTTACTCGTCAACATGAGCGTCAACATCATGAGGATCTGCTGGGACACGGGCAGCGCGATCCCCGCCGCCTGCGCGACGAACATCGACGCCATCGCGAGGTACAGCGTCGTCCCATCCATGTTGAACGTGTAGCCGGCGGGCAGCACGAACGAAGCGATCCGACGCGGCACACCGAGTCGCTCCATGTTGGCCAGTGCCAGTGGGAGAGCCGCCTCGGATGACGCCGTCGAGAACGCGATGAGCCACGGCTCTTTCGTCGCGCTCCAGAACCGCCGCACCGGAACCCGGAAAGCCATCGCGATCGGTAACAGCACGAACAGAGCGAAGACGATGAGCGCACCGTAGAGCGTGAAGACCAGCGCGCCGAGGTGCCGCAGCACACCGATGCCGCTCTTCCCGACCGTCGTCGCGATGGCGCCGCCGACGCCGATGGGCGCGAACCGCATCACGAGCCCGGTGAACTCGAACATCACGTCGGAGAGCGCCTGGCCGAATGTCAGCATCAGCGTCTTCGCCGGCCCGCGGACCCTCGCGAGTGCCACGGCGAACACGATGCTGAAGAAGGTGATCTGCAGCGCGTCGTTGTGAGCGGCCGCGTCGACGAAGCTCTGCGGAACGATGTGCTCCAGAATGCTCCCGAAGGCTGGCGCCGTCGCGATTGGCTCCGCGCCAGCTTCGGCGGCCGTCGTACCGAGTGTCACACCCACCCCCGGCTGTGCCACGTTCGCGGCGAGCAGCCCCACGGCTAGCGCCAGAGCGGTGACGACCTCGAAGTAGATGAGGGAGCGGACGGCGAGTGTTCCGATGCGTTTCATGTCGCCGCCATGTCCCGCGATCCCCACCACGAGCGTCCCGAAGAGCAGTGGCGCGACGAGCGACTTGATCATCCGAAGGAACACGTTCGACAGCACCTGCAGGTCGGACGCGCGAAATCCGCCACCGGATCGGTCCGGGAACATCCATCCCAGCAACACGCCGACGATCACCGCAATCACCACCCATTGCGGCTGCGAGATGCGGCCGATCCAGCGAAGCCGGGACATGCGATGCGGCGTTAGGCGTCCGACGAGTCGGCGTGGCGTTTTCGGGCGTCGAGCCGGTCGAGCCAGCCGACAGTGTGTTCGGCAACACTCCCCAGCGCACCGGGTTCCTCGAACGAGTTCCCGGCGCGCGGAACTCGCACCAGCACGGCGGTTCCCTGCAGGCGATCGAAGACGTCGGTGTACCCGGGCCGTGCGGGCTGCTCGTTGGCGCCGACGATGAACAGCGTCGGGGCGGTGATTTTCGGTACCGCGGCGCGCGCGAGCCCGACCAACGCACCGCGTACCGCCACGGCGAAGGTCCGGCCCGGCCGGTTTGCCGCCGTGAGGAGCACGGCAGCAGCACCCGTACCCGCTCCTGCGAGGATGGTGCGATGGGCGCCGGCGACGCCCTCGCGCTCCGCCCATTCGCACACACCGGCGAGCCGCGCAGCCGCGCGCTGGACATGGGCGTGACGCAGGTCATCCAGCCCGTCCGGATGCTGTTCCTCGCGCGTGAACAGGTCGACACGGAGCGTCGCGTATCCGGAAAGACGGAGTCGACCAGCGAGGTAGCGCTCGATGTAGCTGTTGCGGCTGGCCCCGCTGCCGCTGCCCAGAATCACGAGGCCACGCACGCCGCGTGCGCGCTCCCAACGTGTCGCTGATCGTACGCGCGGGACGCCAAGCTCGCCTGCGACCGTCGCGTCGAAGGCCGGGACGCCGATCGTCCGTTCCACCGGGCGCTCGTGAGCGTCGGCCCGCGTTAGGGCCGCACCCAGTTGGTGGCTCATATCGCGAACCTGCAGCGACACGCGCCGGGCAGTCTCGCCCGTCAGTGCGAAGACGTCGTCATCGCTCACGGGACTGTATTCCGCGTACGATGCCGAGATCGTGTTGAAGCGGGGCGGCGTCATCACCACGACCAGCTCGTCGACTTCAGCGCGAACCTCCTCCGCGCTCGTTTGAGCGGCCACTGGAACCGCCACGACGATGCGCGCCGGCCGTCTGTCGCGAACGCTGCGGATTGCCGCGCGCATCGTGGCACCGGTGGCCATCCCATCGTCGACGATGATGACCGTGCGCCCGCGAAGATCCAACGACGGGAGACCGGCTCGATAAGTAGCCGCACGTCGCTCGAGCTCCATGCGCTCCCGGTCCACCAGCCTGTCAACGATCCGCGGCGGCACGCCGACGTACCATGCGATCGAATCCGCGATCACACGATGGCCTCCCTCCGCGATGGCACCAAGCGCGACCTCCTCGATGCCAGGGACGCCGATCTTGTGCGCCACGACAACGCCGATTGGCGCGCGCAGATGATCCGCGACCTCGCGGGCGACGGGAACGCCAGCTCGCGCCAGGCCGATTACTACGACCCCTGGCTGGCCGCGGTAGGCACCGAGCAGTCGGGCGAGTGCGCGTCCGGCGGCGGCGCGATCGCGGAACATCGCGCGCGGGGTCACGAGCTCGAGTGGGCGCGGCATCATCGCGTGCTCTCGTGCGCGCATCAGGGGTATCTCCATCGCGGGTCTACCCGAAACACGCACTGGGCCGGTGAAACCGGCCAGCAGCCGTCGCCGCCTAACGACTATCGATTCGCGACGACCGACTCAGTCGGCCATGACCCTCGCGCCGTTCCGCCGCAGGCGCCGTAGTGCTGCGGTGGCCTCGCGGACGTACGGCTGCAGCTCCGGATCGGCCGTGCGCCAGGCCGCCATCACGAACGCATAATTCGCGGCCGCGGCGTCGTGCTGCCCGAGTCGATCGAGCACCCGCGCGCGCTCCATGGTCCACAGCACGTCATCGACCCCGTTGCTGCACGACGTCGTTCCCGGCCAGCGTCGCTCGAGCCGATGAGCCGCCTCTCGATAGCGCCCGGCCGCCATGAGGAGCCGCACGATCGTCACCCTGTTGTCCGACCAGCACTCCGAGAGCGTATCCTTCGTGCCGGCGAGCACCCGCAACGCAGTCGCCGAGTCACCCCTCGCCAACGCGAGGTACCCGCGGCCCGACATGATGTACGCGCGAATCATTGCGTCCTCAGACGGCGTGCGAATTCGATCGCCCTCCGCCCAGAACGAGTCGATGTAGGTGCGGATCGCCGCGGTATCACCGTCGGTGGCCCACCACGAGTACAAGCGAGGCATCCGGGTGCGAGGGGCCAGCGCGAGAATTCGGTTGAACTCGGCGCGACTCGTGTCCCGAGGCACCGCGTTGAACCGGGCCAGGTCGTACATGATCAACGCACGCATCCCGTGGGAGTCGAGCGAGATCAAGCGGTCCGCGTCGCGCAGGTGTCCTCGAAACTCCAGCCCCTTCAACAGCTGCCCCGCCACACAGCCGTGACGCGTGACCCGTAGCAGCGTGTCGGTCTGCGGCCGCGCGATGTACGCTCGCGTCATTCGAACCACCATTTCGGCCGAATCCGGTATGTGCCGGAACAGTTCGGCCGCCGCGCACAGCGCATCCGGCGGCAACGTGTCGACGAGGCGAGCGACATCGATCGCCGCGGCACGCGCCGGATCGAGCAGGTCACCGGCCAACCGGATCAACTGCGACCGCGGACCCGCCGGCGACAGGGCGAGGTAGGCGTGAATGTAGCGTCGTGCACTGTCCGCCCCGTCGAGATACGCGGCGAAGCTGATCGGCCTGACGTAAGCGGGGGCAAATGCCGAATCGAGCGAGATGGCCCGCTCGTATCGCGCAAGCGTGCCCCGGTCATCCACTTCGCCCACGATCACGTCGCGGTCATACTCCGCCTGAGCCTCGGCGTGCAGGAATGCGATCTCGGCGTCGTTAGGGTAGCGACGCTGCGCCTCGGTGAGCGCTTCGCACAGCCGATCGAAGAGCGCTTTCTCGTTCGAGTATGTCCCATCCATCAGCGCGCGCCGGCGCGCGAAGTACGTCTCGGCCGTCAGTGAATCGATGCTCGCCAGAAGCTGCTCGCGCGGTCCCAGGCCACGCACGTAGTGGCTGGGCAGTCGCATCAGCTCGTAGGCGACCGAGTCCGGCGGATCGTGTGGGTCGCGCCACCGCCTGACGGCGGCGAGCCGGTGATACGCCATCGCGAACGTCGTGTCGAGCGCCAACGCCTCCTCGAAGCGCGCCTGCGCCGAATCCCACGCCGCCGCGCGGTAGTACTGCTCGCCTTGCAGGTACGTCTTGAGCGCCGCCAGCGAGTTCGTCGGCGACGACGTCGCGTGGGCCATGTCGATCCGACGGGAACGACCGAGCTCGCGTAGCACGCCGAGCGTCAGTGAGTCGGACAGTCGGTCCATGCGCGCGCTCACATCGCGCCGCTCGAACTCGGAGATCGTGCGGCCGGTCCGCACATCGAGCAGGCTGACCGTCGCGCGAACGGAGTCGCCGGCGGCAAGGAGCCCACCATACACCACGAGGCGCGCACCGGTCGCCTTGCCTAACGCGCGCGCCGACGCCGAGTCGGCCCGGCCGCGCCAGCGGTGCACCACCTCCGACGCCGGCACCGCCCGGATCGCCCCGGCTCCGTCCAGGCTTCGCGACATCACGTCGACAAGCCCCTCCTTCCAGAGCAGCAGAGCGGGCGCCGCGATATCGAATGGAGCGACCGCCACCAGATTCGGGTCGTAGGCCGCCGTCTGCTGCGACTCCCACACGCCGAACGACGCGACCACGACGGCCACGCCCGACGCGACCGCCACACTCGCCCGGTTCCACTTCCGACGCCCGCCTCCCGCGAGCGTGGCATCGTCCAGCGCCAACGCCAACTCGCCAGCGGTGCCGTACCGCTCCTCGCGCGACGGGGACATCGCGCGCAAAACCACCGTCGCGAGCTCCCGAGACACGTTGCGGCACAATGCCCCGGGATCAGGAGCGTTACTCGTGCCGGTGCCCGCGACGACGTCCTGAACGGTCCGTCGAGCGAATGGCTGGTCACCGGTAAGCATCTCGAAGAGCACGCAGCCGAGCGAGTACACGTCGCTTCGACCGTCGACATCCGAGAGACCGAGCGCTTGCTCCGGGCTCATGTAGGACGGCGTGCCGAGCATCGGCATCGCGATCTCTCCGGTGTCGGCACGAATGACGTTGTTGCTGTCCCCGGCTTTCGACATCGCTCTTGCGATACCGAAGTCGGCGATGACCGCGTGCCCTTCGTGCAGCAGGATATTGCCCGGCTTGATGTCGAGGTGTACGACGCCGCGGCGGTGCGCGTAGTCGAGTGCCTGCGCGATCTCCTTCCCGAGTCGCACCGCTTCTTCCGGGGCGAGATGCAGCTCACGGAGCAGACGATCTCGCAGCGTCTCGCCTGCCGCGAACGGCGTGATGAAGTACAGAAACGACGGCTCGCCTTCTCGGTCCGACTTCACCTCGCCCGAATCGTGGAGCGGGAGGATGTGCGGGTGTGACAGGCTCGCGGCGATCTCGATCTCGCGTTCGAACCGCTCGCGGCCGATCAGCTGGGCAACCTCCGCGTGCAGCGACTTCACCGCCACCTGACGCCCATGTTTGGCGTCGTTGGCGAGGTAAACCGTTCCCATCCCGCCGCGACCGATCTCGCGCACGATGTGGTAGCGCCCGCTGATCGGCGACGGAATCTCCGACGTCATCTCGGCCAGCAACGGCCCGTACGCGACGGTCGCCGGATCCGAGAGAATCGTGTCACCCTTATCGCATGCCGCGATCAGATTGCCGAGCTCCGCGCGGAGCTCGGCATCGTCGCGGCACACGTCATCGAGGAACGCCGACCGGTGCTCCGGCTCGACCTCGAGGGCGTCGTCGAGCAGGGGCTCGAGCAACTTCCAACGTTCGTGCGACAGCGAGCCGAGCGTCATGCGAGGTCGTCTAGTTGGTCCCCGACACCGGATCGTGAGAGGCCTCGGGACCGAGGGCCTGGTACAGCAGTCCCCGCGCCTTGATCCAGTCGCGCCGTACCGTGCGGACCGCAATGTGCAGCGCTTCGGCCGTCTCCTGCTCGGTCATCCCGCCAAAGAATCGGCATTCCACCACCCGAGCGAGTCGCTCGTCCAGCTTCGCGAGCTTATCGAGGGCTTCATGGAGCTCGAGGAGCGATTCGGCCTGCGAGTCTGCGGCCGTCAGCTCATCGTCGAGCGTGACATGGCGAAGCGGTCCGCCGCGTTTCTCTGCCCTCCGGCGTCGCGCCCGGTCCACGAGAATGTGTCTCATGGCAACGGATGAGACGCCGAGGAAGTGGGCGCGATTGCGCCAGTCCGTGCGCTCGGCGCGCGAGAACTTCAGATACAGCTCGTGCACGAGCGCGGTCGTGGACATCGAGTCGCTCGGCCGCACGGCGAGCTCGCGGCGCGCGGCGCGTCGCAGCTCTTGATAGACTAGCGGAAGAATCTGATCGAACGCCTCGCGGCGGCCCGCCCGAAGGTCTCCGAGCAACTCCGTGATGCTCGTGGTATGCTCGGGGGGCGCCTGCGAACGGTCGATCGAGGCTTCGTGATCGAGCATCGCTGGCAAGGACCACGCATCGGCGCGAGCAGGCATCTGGCGCCGGATCGGCTGGCTGCTTCCGATCGGCGTTCGAGCCTCTCCGTCGAGCTGTTGATCGCGAATGATTAACTGCGGTCGAACACGCCGCAATGTGCTGCGACTATTCGGCCTCGCACTCTGGTCGGTCTCCACGGCTCTCGGGCGAGAAACGTCCGGATTTAGGCCGGTTTCGACCGCGCGTTTGCGTTGACTGGAAGCACTCATGGGGTCCCAGGGAGGGGCTACCGCTGTTGCATCGAACATCGAAGGACTACGACGTGGCGATACGGGCGTCAGTCGTCGTCCCGAGGGGTACGGCTCACTACTGCACGGGTACTACGTAGTCGCGGAACTAAACCGGACATTACCGACATCCAGCCGATACACCTGTTTCCTGGCTGCCCGTCTCCACGTGACAGGCAAGAACCCCCGCGTGCGGGAAATGGTTCACGCTATGCGCGGTTTGGATGACGCTTGACTCTCCGCCGTGCCTCTGCCGCTGCCACTGCCCCTGGCCGCCTGCCGTGCCTAACGCTCGTGCCGCCGGCTAGCTTTCATCATATGACACAGATCGCATATCTCGGAACCGGCCTCCTTGGGGCCGCCCTCGCTGAAGCCGCCGCCAAGCGCGGCGACCAGGTCACCGTCTGGAACCGTACCGCGGACAAGGCGCGTGCGCTCGAGCAGTTCGGCATCCACGTTGCCGCCAGTCCCGCGGACGCGGTTCGTGGCGCGACCCGCGTTCACGTCGTGCTCAAGGATGACTCGGTCGTCGAGGAAGTCATCGCGGCACTGCATCCGGGACTGGATCCGGACGCCATCATCGTCGACCACACCACCACTCAGCCCAAGCTCACAGGCGAGCGCTCGAGGCGACTGAACGCCGAAGGGGTGCGCTACATCCATTGCCCGGTCTTCATTGGACCCGCCGCCGCGCGCGCGGGGCAAGGGATCATCCTCGCGTCCGGTCCGAAACCACTGTTCGACGCGGTGAAGGATGCGCTGTCACACATGGCCCCGCGCGTGGAGTACTTCGGCGAGCGACCGGATCTCGCCGCGGTCTACAAGCTGTGTGGGAACGCCATCATCATCGGCCTGTCGGGCATCGTGGCCGATGTGTTCGCGATCGCTGGTGGCTCGGGTGTTGCGCCGGAGGACGCACTCAGGCTGCTCGACTTCTTCAATCCGGCAGCGATCATCACGGGTCGCGGGCGGAACATGGCGAAGCGAAACTTCGCGCCGGCGTTCGGGCTGGTGATGGCGAGAAAGGACGTTAGGCTGATGATGGAGTCCGCGAATGGCACGCCGCTCATCACGCTCCCGGCGATCGCCGCGCGCATGGACGCCCTGATCGCCGAGGGGCTGGGCGAGTATGACTTGGGCGTGCTGGGGAAGGACTCGGTGATCGAGGCCCTTGACTGATTCCTCAGCCGTGAGTCGGTAGCTCGAGTCGTTGCCTGTGAACGTCGTACGGCATGACGCAGGCAGCTAACGGCTAACGACTCCCGACTCTCGACTCGCACGCTTCGACCAGGCGTACAGCGGCAACCCCGCGGCCATGAGGGCAACGCCCGCGAGCGACGGCAACGGCTCGCGGGCGATCGTTGCCTCGAGCATCAGTGCGCTCGCGACCGCGAATACCGCCGGCGTCACAGGAAAACCCAGGACGCGGTAACCGGTCCACGGCTGCGTGTCCCGCCGACGGACGACGAACAGCGACGCCACTGCCGCGCCCGCGAACAGCACGACCGCGAACCCGGTGTATGTGACGATCGCGTCGAACGTCCCGGTCAGCACGAGCACACAGCTCCAGATGCTCTGAAGCAAGATCGACGTGACGGGAAACCCATCGCGCTCGCGCACGGCAGCGAAGGCGCGAGGCAACGCGCCATCCCGCGCCATCTGCAGATAGATCCTCGGCCCCGTGATCACCATGGCGCACACGCTGCTCGCGAGCGCCGCGAGCACGACCGGCGTCAACCAGTTGCGGCGGGCCGCACCGAGCAAGACTGCCGTCGTAGCCTCGCCAGGCGTTGGCGTCGCGGCGATTCCGCCAACCGACAGCGCTTGCAGGTACGTCATGTTGAGCGCGACGTACAAAACCGTCACGACCGCGGCCCCAAGTGCGAGGGCACGCGGAACGGTACGACGAGGCGTGTCGAACTCGTTGGCAACGTACGCCGCCGCGTTCCATCCACTGTACGTGAACATCGCCGGCACCAGCGCCGCCGCGATCCCTGTGACGCCACCGGGTATCAGCGGAGGTGCAGCCATCGGCGGCGGAACACCGGGAAGCGTGACGATGCCCACAACCACGAACGCCACGATGCCTATAATGAGCAGGACGGCCAACGCGTTGTTCGTGCGGCGAGACGACTCGAGTCCCGCAACCGCGACGGCCGTGAAGACGAGGATCAGCCCCACGGACACCAGTGTCACCGGCGAGATCGTCACGGTCAACGGACCTGCGCCGAATCGGGCGAATGGCGGACTTCCGACGCTGGGCCAGATCGGCGTCAGGTAGCGCGCGAACCCAACGGCGCTCGCGGCGATGGCACCCGAGAACCCCGCGATGAACGACGTCCACCCCGACAGAAAGCCCGCGACGGGTCCGAACGCTTCACGCAGGTAGACGTACTCGCCACCTGCGTCCGGGAAACGCGACGCCAGCTCCGCGTACGAGAGCGCGCCGGCGATCGCGAGGACCCCACCGATGACCCACACCGCGATGAACCCCGAACCGCTTCCCGTCAGGCTGGCGACGATGCTCGGGACCGTGAAGATGCCCGCCCCGATGACTGTCGACACCACGAGCGCCGCACCATCGAGCATTCCGAGTTGTCGCCGTTGCTTGCTCATCCGAACCCCGGGCCGTTTACTCGTATTGTCATGCCCACGCTTCGCACCGCCAGGCCTGGCGACGTCCCCGCCATCCGCGATCTGATCGTCCAGTCGGTTCGCGGCCTCAGCGTGTCGGTCTACTCACCGGCGCAAATTGAAAGCGCGCTCACGTACATCTTTGGTGTCGACACCCAACTCATCGCCGACGGAACGTACTACATCATCGTCGATGCCGACGCAGTGGTCGCGGCGGGAGGGTGGAGCGGCAGACAGACGTTGTTCGGCGGCGACCAACACAAAGGCGAGGCTGACCTAACGATCGACCCGGCGACGTCGCCGGCACGCATCCGGGCGTTCTTCGTTCATCCTGCCTGGGCACGACGTGGGCTCGCGCGCCGGATCTACGCCGCGTGCGAAGCGGCAGCTGCCGCCGCCGGGTTCCGGCGGTTCGAGCTCATGGCCACGCTTCCCGGCGTACCACTCTATCGCGCGCTCGGCTTCGTGGAACTCGAGCCCGTGAGCGTGCCGCTGCCGGACGGGCTCACGCTCCCGTGCATTCACATGCAGCGGCCCATGGGAGTCGTAAGTCGCGAGTCGTGAGTCGTGAGCTGTGAACGGCGTTCGCGATACGACGTCAGGCAGCTCACGACCCACGACTACCGACTCACCAGATGTCCCCGACGGTGTACCCATCCGGGAACGGATCGTCGGGATCGACGACGTAGGACGCCATTCCAGTGATCCATGCCTGGCCGCCTAACGTCGGCACGACGGCAGGGTATTTCCCAACCCGCGTTTCTTCCACGAGGCATCCGGTGAACACGGTGCCCAGAACGCCGGCATGGCGGAAGGCCTGCCCGAGCGGGAGACGCCCTTTCGCGTGAAGCGTCGCCATCTTCGCGCACGTCCCGGTCCCGCACGGCGAGCGGTCGATGGCCCCGGTCCACGTGGACGGCCGGCTCCAGTCGAGGGTGCCCGTCGAGACGACCACCGCGTTCTGCCAGTCGGCGTCGTCGCGGAGCGGCGGGCCGGACAGCTGGGCGATCGTGACGCCGTCGAACCCCGGTTGCTCGGGATGCACGATCGGACATTGTTCGCGCGCAGCGGCCTTCACCATCTCGCCGATCCGCACGATGTCGCGCCCTTCGTCAGGCGTTAGGCGGAGACCGAACTGCGTCGCGTCGGCGATCACGTAGAACATCCCGCCGTACGCGACATCGACGGTCACCGTGCCGAGGTGCGGCACCTCGATCGCCGTGTCGAGGTAGGCGGCGAACGCCGGCACGTTCCGAAACGTCACGCGCTTCACCTTGCCGTTCACACAATCTGCCGTGACGCGAATGAGCCCCGCCGGTGTTTCGAGGGTGAGCTCCGTGACCGGCTCCTGCATCGGAACCATCCCCGTCTCGAGCAGCACGGTCGTGACGCAGATCGTGTTCGTCCCCGACATGCCGGGGTACTCCACCTGCTCCATGATCACGAACCCTGCATCCGCTTCCGGGTGCGAGGATGGCAGGATGAGATTGCAGTTCGCCGCCGGATATCCGCGCGGCTCACGCAGCATGCGCTTCCGCAGCCCGTCCGCATGATCGCGCAGGTGACACATCTTGTCATACATCGTGTCGCCTGGCACGTCGAGCACGCCTCCCACGATCACGCGGCCATGCTCGCCACAGGCGTGTGCGTCGATGGCGTGCACGAGGTTCGAGACACGCATCAGGCGTGGGACTCCAGCGGGGCGTCCTGTGTCGACCAGCGTCGCACCTGCGCATCGTATCGAGCCCTCGCCGCATCGACTTCGGCGAGATGCGCGCCCGACCAATCGATGAGCGCGTGGACGATCTGTCGGAGCGTCGCGCCCAGTGGCGTGAGCTCGTACTCCACACGCGGCGGCACCTCGGGGTACATCGTGCGGCTTACGAGCCCATCGCGCTCGAGCCCGCGCAGCGTCACGGTGAGCATCCGCTGGCTCACGCCATCCACGCGCCGACGCAGCTCGCTGAACCGCAGCGGCCCCGCCTCCGCGAGCACGTGGATGATGTACATGGACCACTTGTCCGCCACGCGCACGAGCATCTCCCGTGCGCGGCAGTTGGTCGGCGTGTGCTCTATCTCGGGTGGCGGCGCCGAGTGGATTGCTTCATTCACAGCCATGGTTACTCCGAGGTCACTGAGGCACGTTCGCGTGCGTTCTTTTCGTCGGCACGCGCCGTTCTTACCTTGACGATAGTTACCGACGGTAACCTAGGCAACAAGAGGTACTACCACACCGCGAGGAAGTATGAACACGATCTATCCTGCCGACCCCGTTATGGCGGCCTTCGGACTGCTCGTCGCCCGCCTGGTGATCGGGCTGCTCATGGCTGCGCACGGCACGCAGAAGCTCTTTGGCTGGTTCGGGGGCTACGGGCTCAACACGACCGGCGAGTTCTTCGTGCAGCTCGGCTTCGAGCGTGGGCGGGCGTTCGCTGCGCTGGCGTCGGTGGCGGAGGTGGCGAGTGGGCTGCTCGTGACACTGGGGTTCCTCGGCCCGGTCGGGCCGGCGCTCATGATCTCGGTAATGCTGGTCGCGGCGATCAGCGTCCATTGGAAGAACGGGCTGTTCGCGACGCACAACGGGATCGAGGTCCCGCTGCTGTACGCAACGGGGGCGTTCGGCCTCGCGTTGACGGGATTTGGCGATTACTCGCTCGATGCGCTGTTCGGCATTCGCGCGGCGTGGACGCCGGGGATCACGTGGGCCGTGTTGGTGGTCGGCATTGTCGGAGGGATAACGAACCTGATGATCAGGCATCCCGCCAAGGCACGGGCCTAACGCGGAAGTCGATAGTCGGTGGTCGTTAGTCTTTACCTAACGACCACCGACTATCGACTCTACATGGTAGTTGCCTTCCGAGGGGGCACGTAGATAACCGGCAACTGAAGCTCGGTCAGCAGCTTGTTGATGGTGACCAGGTCCGCGTCCTCCAGGGCCTGGAGCTTCTTGAGCTGGTCCCCGACCTTGCCGGAGAAGTCCGCGAACATCTCGCCGTGCTGCTTCGTCGGCCCGTAGTCGCCCGTCTGCACCTGCCCGTTGATCGTGATCAGGATGTTGTAGAGCTTCACCGGCTGATCGAGCGTGCACTGGTCGGCGTGGCATCCCACTTCGTACAGCTCCGCGCGAATCGCCTCGAGCTTCTCGCGCAGCGGCTTCACCGCGTCGGACACGCGTGACCCGGAGGTGCCAGCCTTGCTCTGCGACACACGCTGATCGAGCTGGGACTGGAGGTCCTCGATGCGCGTCGCGCCGTCGGCCACGTCGTTGATCCGGTCACGGACGTTGAGCGCGAGGTTAAACTGGCGCACGAGCTCCGTGGGCGGCGTCTTCACGCGCGGGTCCGACACGACCGTGAATTGCCTGACGAGTGTATCGCGGCCCGCGATGAGCCGAACCGAGTAGTTGCCCGGCGGGGCGACGGGACCATCGGTCGGGCCTTCATCGATCACCGTGTTCTTGAGCTGCTTGATCCCCGGGTAGCGCAGATTCCACACGAACCGGTTCGTGCCCGCCCGCGCCGACACGATCGAGTCCGCTGGCTCGTAGACGAGGCTATCGCGCATCCCCTCGCGGGCTCGACGCGCAATCGAGTCGGCCGCGCTCTTGAGGGTGTCGTTAGGTGTCGAGTCGCTCGTGTAG
>Ga0207674_10003882_pt1 | contig 18215 bp, 12 predicted proteins | sample KBSCornC72_FD_184303 | JGI IMG/M metagenome (GOLD analysis project Ga0207674, IMG submission 184303) | Corn rhizosphere microbial communities from Kellogg Biological Station, Michigan, USA - KBS Corn C7-2 (SPAdes) (version 2) | ecosystem: Host-associated > Plants > Roots > Rhizosphere > Soil ... | reverse complement strand
GCTTAGTGACGACGAAATTTTAAGCTGCGATCTAATTTGCTGAAGAGCGGAACAAGTCAGGAGAAAAAGCGGTCGGTGTCCGTTAGCTTTAACCGATCGCTCAACTGACTTTTTCTCTATGACTTAACGGAGGCCCGAAAGTAGCAAACGGTCTGCGACAGTGTCAAGAAATTCGTGGGCAAATAAAGACACCACCGACTTCAGTCGCGTGGTCCTTCACCTTCCACCTAGCCCACTCGAGATCGATACCGAGACACCACCGACTTCAGTCGCGTGGTCCTTCACCTTCCACCTAATCGAGAGTTGATGAGGCAGAAATTGAGGCACCACGCGACTGAAGTCGGTGGGTGTCTCGGTAGCGATTTCAAGAGCGCTAGGTTGACACTAAGTGAGCATGCGGCTAAAGGCGATGGTATGACGATTTCAATGCAACTGACCGATCTGGATCAAATGGGCCTGCCCATCGTCGATGGTGCGTATAGTCAAACCGCTTGGGCCAGTGGACCAGCCGGGCTGATTCGCGACGGCACGATCCAGAGGGCGACCGTCGACACTGACGCGAAAGTTGTTTGTTCCAGACCGCAGCACAAAACTCATGGTACGACTACCTGGACGGTAACTACCCTCAGGAGCACTGATTCGAATCGACACTTGCTGACGGTCAGTCGCAACACTCACCGAAGTCCGACGAAAAGCACCATTAAGATAGGCTGGACTAATTCCGTCGTCCTCATAAAGCTTCGTTTGCGCAGTTCCCTTCTCGTCAGGATAAATCACAAACTCCGGCTCGAGCGTCTTCTCGCCAACATACTTCATGTCTGGTCCAAAAGGCAGGATCGCCCCACCCCGTACAAACATCGGCACCGTGTCGAGTGGAGCCTTCACCTCAATCATTTGCTCACCCTGTAACTTTTCCCTCGTCCAGTAGTCATACCACACACCTTTCGGCAGATAGACCAGACGGCGCACTACGTCAGGCTTGAGCACAGGCGCGACCAGTAGATCGTCACCAATCATAAACTCATCATCCAAATTATATGTGCTCTCATCATCCGGATAGTTCAGTACCAATGGTCTAAACAACGGTAGACCAGTCCGGTGCGAGTCTTCCAGGGTGGTATAGAGAAATGGCAGCAGCCGGTATCGCAATTTTAGATACTTGCGAATTATGTCTTCATAGTACTTGCCGAATCTCCAGGGTTCCTGGTCGTAACTATCAATCGTCTTGTGGTTCCGGCAAAAAGGCGCCAGGAAACTCACCTGGTAAGCACGGGCCAGGAGTTCACCGTTTGCACGCCCCATGAATCCACCAACGTCGGCCCCAACAAATGGCTCGCCCGAAAGGCCGAGAGTCGAGAACATTGAAACTGATAAAGCAAGGCCTTCCCAATTACTGTTTGTGTCGCCGGTCCACATGGTCGAATAACGTTGCACCCCCGCATAGGCCGCTCGTGTGATCACATAGGGACGCTTGTCGGGTTGTAGACGCTGCAGACCTTCATAGGTTGCTTTCGCCATCAACAAAGCAAATACATTTCGATTCTTAGCGTGCGTTGTTCTGGCACCTTCATCGTAACTAACCACATCGAGCTGATTCTTACCTGATTGATCTACGAAGTCAGCCGGCTCGTTCATGTCGTTCCAGATGCCCGCTACTCCCTGGTCCGTATACGCACGATGCAAATCGCCCCACCAACGCCGTGCATCTGAATTGGTGTAATCAACAAAGACACTTTCACCTGGCCAGACTCGCGGAATGAACAAGTCGCCATTTCTTCGTCGCTGAAAGTAATTCTTCTCGAGACCCTGGTCCAACACGTAATAGCCGGTGGACGACGATGAGGCCGTCTGGGCGGTCTGATACTTAACTCCCGGATCGACAATCGTAACGACCTTGACACCCTGCTTTGCCAATCTGTCGATTAAGCCTTTTGGATCCGGAAACCGATCTTTATTCCAGGTAAAGACTCGATATCCATCCATATAATCGATATCAAGATGGATAGCGTCGAGCGGCAAATCGCGACGACGATACTCGGCCACCACTTGTTCAACCAGCGCATCCGGGTAATAGCTCCAGCGACTTTGTTGATTCCCCAAAGTCCACATCGGGGGCAAAGGCATGTGGCCGGTTAGATCGGCATAACGGCTGACGACTTTCTTCATGGATGGTCCATAGAAAAAGTAATAGTTCAGCTCGCCCCCTTCAGCGCCAAACCAGATCCTCTCCTGTGAGTTGAAACCGAAATTAAAATAGCTGCGATAGGAGTTGTCGAAAAAGATTCCGTAACAACGCCCTCTTTCAAGTCCTATATAAAAAGGAATGGTTTGGTAGATGGGATCTTTGCCCTCGGAGTATCCGGGTGTATCGGAATTCCAATTGACAAATGATCCACGTCGCTTGTCGAGTTTTGCTGCCTTTTCTCCCAGCCCGTAGAAGTGTTCGTTAAGACCAAGCTTCTTCGCCGCCGCAACAAACGTTCCCGCAGCCGGATCGAACATCATATTATTGAGTGTCCGCTCACGGTCGTACATCATTGGCTGTTGATCAACATTAATTACCTCACCTGTTTTAGCATCGCGAAATTCGATTAGGAGTGGAGTGCGATTGATATTGACGGTCAGTTCGTCAGTTTTTAGTGTAATTGCAGTAGGCGACTCCGAGATGGTCCATTGAGCCGGAGGCCAAGCCTCTTTCGCGATCGCCCATGAATGATCATTTGCCTCGAGGTTCCTGGCAAACGAGGTTCTGACTCGAACCAGATCTGCGGATAGGACCTTGAGCTGTACCTGCGAACCATCCGAGCAGTTGATGGTGATGCCGTCCGGCTGTTTGCTAAAAGCGATTGCTGGGCCAATTTTGACCAACCGGTTCAGATCTTGAGCCTCGCCATTAGCCGATAGAATTAGTAGACAGAAGAATGCAATTAATAGTTTGAGCTTCATTGAGTGGTCGCAGTCGATTGCGAAACGGTCACGGTTCAGATCAGTTCGTGACTAATTGGACCAAAGTATGCGCTAAAGCTTGCGAAAGTTTCGGTACTTTACAAATCCGGACAGAGAATGACGGTTAACGAGCGTAAGCGTACCAAATACAACTATTAAATTCATATTGAAGTTTTTTGTTTTTGCTGTAATATCAAATCCAATCCCCGAACCGTTACAGTTGTCTAAAACGTGTCGACGTGGATTTCTCTGCCAATAGGACCACAAACTCAGACCATCCCCCAAAAAGCGATCTCCCCAACCGCTAGGTAAACAGATTTTGCCCGCATGGGAAGTTGTTCGACTAGGAGGTTTTGCATGTATAGATTGGGCTTTTTTGTCCGCACACTCGTGTGCGGTTTTTTTATTTTAACGTTTTGTGGCATTGCCACTGCTCAGTTCAAGGCGGGTATCCAGGGAACAATCAGTGATTCGGGAGGAGCACTTGTCCCCGAAGCAAAAATCACCCTCACCAACACTGAGACCGGCAAAGAACAGGAAGCCACTTCAAGCGCCGAAGGATTCTACCGGATCTCTGGACTCGCACCGGGTCGCTATAAGTTGGTCGTTGAGAAGACTGGTTACAAACAACAAGTCTATGACAACGTGGTAGTCAATGCCGAAGCGGTCCAGGGTATGGATGTAATCCTTGAGGTTGGCGAGGTCACTGCTACCGTGGTTATCAGCGACGACACCGGGCCGTTACTCCGCACGGAAAACGCCAACGTCGATAAAGCAATAACCAACCAGGAGGTACGAACACTCCCGCAGTTTGGTCGCGACCCTTATGAGTTAACCCGTCTGACGCCAGGAATCTTCGGAGACTTCGCGCGCGGCGGAAATGGTGGTGCCGTCAATCTTCCCAACCAGTCAGGGCCGGGCGGAACAAACCGAACAATCTTCGCAACAGAAAATCAACCACAGATCTCGGCGAACGGACAAAGAGTTTCAGCAAATGACTATCAGATCGATGGTACCAGCGTTAACAGTCTCACCTGGGGCGGCGCCGCCGTTATCACGCCAAATCAGGAATCTATTAAAGAAGTAAGAGTTGTGGCGAACGCCTATTCAGCCGAGTTCGGACGCAATTCTGGCGCGCAAGTTCAGACAGTATCGCAAAACGGGACGAATCAATTTCACGGCAGTCTCTTTCTGAAAAATAACAGTCCCGGATTGAATGCCTTCAACAAGTACGGCGGTTTCAATAACGCGCCACCGGTCAGAAATAACCAGCATTACAATCAGTTTGGGGGCAGCCTGGGTGGTCCGATTCCCGCACCTCGCTTCGGCGAAGGCGACCCTCCAGCATTCAACCTACTTAAGAACAAGGCATTTTTCTTTTTCTCTTATGAAGGTTTGCGCAGTTCAACAAATGATTCTTTCAACGCGTGGGTTGAGACATCCGAGTTTCGAAATCTTATTCAACAAGTCCGACCTGGTTCCGTCACTGCTCGCATCCTGGGGGCCTCCGGCATAACACCGAGAATCATCAGCGTGATTCCCACGGCGTGTGGCGCGATTGGTTTCAATGCAACCAACTGCACGCAATTAGCCGGTGGATTAGATATTGGATCGCCGATAGGGTCGACCGGACAGTACGTTCCCGGGAACGGTGGTAACCTCGACGGAATTCCGGACATCCAGTTCGCACAGATCGGACTACCGTCCAGCAGCAACGGCGATCAGTACAACCCTCGTATTGATCTCAACCTCACTCAAAAAGACACACTGACGTTCAGTAGCTACGTGTCGAAATTCAGAGGACTCACCAGCGATCAAGCCGGCAGAAGCAGACCGATGGGAGATATCCGCAGTGAACCAACGAATCTGTTTGGCATGATCACTTACACTCGAATCATTTCGGCGACGACAGTCAACGAAGCGCGAGTCAATGCCACAAGATTTGCTTTTAACGAACTCAATACGGCGGCCGATACGAACTTCGGATTGCCCCGAGTCGAGATTGAGGCCTTGCCGTTCGATCGAATTCGGTTTGGCCCGAACTGGTCTGAAACAACTCCAGCTAACTTCGCTGAGAACACGTTCGAAGTCCGCGACACGCTACGCAACGTCCGAGGAAATCACGCGCTGGCGTTTGGAGGTGAGTATCGCAAGGAAGAGGACAATAACAATCTTATCGGTGGCGCACGCCCACTCTATTCGATGACCGGTCTCTTCAATTTCGCCAACGACGCTCCTGTCTTCTATCAGATCGACGCGGATCCGCGGACCGGTGGCCCACCGGATACACAGCGATATTTTCGCTCGCATACAATAGCTTTCTTTGGTCAGGACGACTGGAAGGTTAGACCAAACTTCACACTCAACCTCGGTCTGCGCTGGGAATACTTCGCGCCCTTGACCGAGAAAGAAGGCAAGTTGAGTAACCTGGTTCTTGGTCCGGGCTTAGCCGGCCTGACTCAGGCAACAATTGTGAGACCCGATAAATTATGGCCGTCTGACAAGAACAATTTTGGGCCACGAGTTGGTTTTGCCTGGAGCCCAAAGAGTGTTCCGTGGGTCGGCGCTCTCCCACAGGACAAGTTCGTTGTCAGAGGTGGCTTCGGGATCGCCTACAACAGATTGCCCGACGTTCTATTTGCTAACTCTCGTGGTAATCCGCCCTTTATGGCGCGATATTCGATCTGCTGTGGAACAGCCGGTAGTCCTTTCGCCGGCGGCGTAATCGCGTACAACCTTGGCGCAAACAACACTCCTACGAGTTTTCCAGCAAACCCTAATCTGATTCTCAATTTTGATTCGAATGGGATTCCAACAAATACCGGGGGCGGCAAACAAGTGGAGATCTGGGGTGCGCCGGCAGATGTGCCGACACCTTACGTTTATGTTTACTCGCTTGATTTTCAGTTTGAGCTACCAGGCAAGATGTCTGGAACAGCCGGTTACCAGGGGAGCGCAAGCAGAAAACTCGTACGGCTTGTTAACGAACGCTTTATTTTTCCGAATGACCCGGGAAACTTTTTTGCGTCAAATGTGTTCTTCCCGACTCCTGACACCACCGCCAGTTACAATGCGATGCTGTTGACCCTCGCGCGAAGATTTTCCGGCGGATTTTTGTTCAACGTAAACTACCGTTGGGCCAAGAGTATCGATATAGTGTCCAACGAGAATCCAACTGCGGCGACCAATCCCACGTTTCCTACCGATGTCACTCAGGAACGTGGCCCATCTGATTATGATGTGCGACATCATCTGGTAGCATCGGCAGTGTGGGAATTGCCATTCTTCCGGACGGGAAATAACGTGGCCAGAAAGGTCCTGGGTGGTTGGGAATTGAGCGGTATCGCGACGTTCCATACTGGATTCCCATGGACTCCCGTTATTGGACAGTGCGTTTCTACACTTGGTCCTTCAATTTGCCCGAGTAGACCGGGCGCTTATAATGGACAGGCTGGCAATGACACCTCAAATGACGCATTCATTTCCGGCAGTAACTTTCCAGGTGGCGGCTCAAACTTCTTCGACACAACGGCGTTGGGAACACGATTACCGGGAATTGGCAGGAACTCGTTCCGTGGGCCAAATTATCGGGACATCGATCTGACGCTCGGAAAGAAATTTGGTTTGCCGTCACGATTGTTGGGCGAAGGCTCGAATTTTGAAGTCAAGGCAAACTTCTTTAATGTCTTCAATATTCTTAACCTGCAACCGTTCGGCTTCAACACTGACGGAACTAACGTACAAAATGTCAATTTTGGCAGATCTTCCGGAGCACTCTCCGGACGGGTCATCGAAATTCAGGGTCGCCTGAATTTCTAACTTGTAGGGGCGGTCCTCCGAGGCCGCCCCATTCGGCGTACAGAGAACCAACCACGTTGAGCCATTCATAAACCGGGGCGGCCACGGTGTGCCGCCCCTACAATCGAAAGCACCCGTATGAAAGCTACCCGATCCCTTTACGTCAGTGTTGTAATTCTGCTGCTCGTCTTCAGCACGCTCGCCGTAAAACCTGCGCAACAGCACCTAGATGTTGAAGCTCGCGTCAATGCACTACTCGCGAAGATGACGCTCGAAGAGAAGCTGGGCCAATTACAACAACTGGACGGCGAAGGTAATGGGACTTTTCGTCCTGAACATCTTGAGTTGGCAAGGAAAGGCTTACTTGGTTCGACACTGAATGTGCGTGGCGCGAAACAGGTAAACCAACTCCAACACGTCGCCGTTGATGAATCTCGACTAAAGATTCCAATTCTGTTTGGATTTGATGTAATTCACGGCTATCGCACTATCTTCCCGATTCCGTTGGCCCAGGCTAGCAGCTGGGATCCTGCGGCAGCTGAACGAGCCAGTTCGATCGCAGCCAAAGAGACTTATGCAACTGGATTGCGTTGGACGTTTGCGCCCATGGTCGACATTGCTCGAGATCCGCGCTGGGGTCGGATTACTGAAGGCGCCGGTGAGGATCCGTATCTCGGCTCAGCATTCGCTCGAGCCCAGGTCAATGGTTTTCAAGGCCCGAATTACAACACGGCAAACAGGATCTTAGCTTGTGCCAAACACTACGTTGGATACGGCGCCGCTGAAGGTGGTCGCGACTACAACACAACTGAAATATCCGAAAACACCTTGCGCTCCGTCTACCTACCGCCCTTCAAAGCAGCAGTGGATGCCGGTGTCGGTACTTTCATGAGCGCGTTCAATGATCTCAACGGTGTTCCCACGTCCGCGAATCACTTCACGCTCACCACAATCCTTCGAGACGAATGGAAGTTTGAGGGTTTTGTCGTCAGCGATTACACCGCCGTGAAAGAACTGATCAACCACGGTTATGCTGCAAATGATGCAGACGCCGCACAGAAATCACTGAGCGCTGGCGTTGACATGGAAATGGTGAGTCGAACTTTCAATCAATATGGACCAACACTTCTAAAAGAAGGACGACTCTCTCAAAAAGAGATCGACGAAGCGGTGAGACGCATCCTGCGGATTAAATTCCGCCTGGGCCTTTTTGATCATCCATTTGCTGACGAAACGCTCGAACAGAATGCGTTTCTGAATGCAGACAGCCGGGCAGCTGCAAGAGAAATTGCGGCGAAGTCGATGGTCCTGCTCAAAAACGATAACAATACTTTGCCACTGAATAAGAACGTTTCGTCAATAGCCGTAATTGGACCATTAGCCGACGACAACCGCGCACCGCTCGGCTGGTGGAGCGGTGACGGCAAAGAGGCCGACACGATTACTCCACTTCAGGGTCTGAAGAATAAAGTCTCGCCACAAACAAAGATCAACTATGCGAAAGGATGTGAAGTAACAGGAGATTCAAGAGCAGCTTTCACTGAAGCCGTAGAGGCTGCAAACAACTCCGAAGTGGCGGTTGTCTTCGTTGGCGAGGCAAAAGAGATGGTCGGCGAAGCGGCGTCACGCTCAACCTTGAATCTTCCCGGCGTACAGATGGATTTAGTGAAGGCGATTCATGCGACCGGCAAACCTACGGTTGTCGTGTTAGTCAACGGCCGACCTCCAACGATCGGGTGGATAGTCGACAATGTTCCTGCCATCCTCGAATCATGGATGGGTGGCACAGAATCTGGCAATGCGATTGCCGACATTCTGTTTGGCGACGTCAATCCGGGTGGAAAGCTTCCGGTAACATTTCCGCGCGACGTCGGCCAGGTTCCGATTTACTACAACCACATGAATACTGGACGACCACCCGATCCAGCGAGTCGTTATAACTCTAAGTATCAGGATCTGCCTTCAACTCCACAGTTCCCATTCGGGTTTGGGCTGAGCTACACCAGGTTTGAAATTTCTAATGTTCAACTTAGCGCTGATCGCATTCCTGTTAACGGTTCTGTCAAAGTAACACTCGATGTTAAGAATGTGGGCCAGCGAGCGGGCGATGAGGTCGCGCAACTCTACATTCGAGACGTGGCAGCGAGCGTCACGCGACCAGTCAAAGAACTGAAGGGCTTTCAAAGAGTGTCACTACAACCAGGTGAAACTAAACGGGTTGAGTTCACGCTCGATCCGGATCGTCTCAGCATCTGGAATAGTGAGATGAAGTTTGTAGTTGAGCCCGGAGAGTTCAAAGTGATGGTCGGTACGAGTTCCGAACAATTAATCGAGAAGACGCTTACGGTCGAACGTCGCTGATTTACTACTAAGATTATTGTAATGGTCTCTTCTCTGTGCCCCCTCCGTGTTCTTTGTGACTCTGTGGTTAGGGACTTCAATTTACAGAGTCACAAATAACACGGAGGGAGCACAGAGATTGATTTTGTGGAGCACGTAAATAAGTAAGGTGAAGAGTCTGACCCAACTCGATCGACGTTGTACCCAACAAGAAGTGAGAAATCCAAGAATCAGACTGCTTGTAGTCTGCCTGTTGGTCTTTATCAATTCCCTCCCCGCGACTACGGTTGCACAGACAACCGTCCCATCCAGCACCAAACATATTTTCTCAGTAGCAGAGGAAGCATTTCTCAATGATCTCGGAAGGCGCTCTTTTGCCTACCTCTGGGAACAAGCCGATCCCAAGACTGGCCTTATTCCCGATCGCGCTCGTATGGATGGCTCAGAACTCGATGTCACTCACCACGGTGTAGCGAGCATCGCTTCCACTGGTTTTGGTCTTACGGGAATCTGCGTTGCCATTGAAAGAGGCTGGATTGAACGGTCAGCCGCCAGGGAAAGAGTGCGAATTACGCTGGAGTTCTTTGCGAACCGAGTTTTTCATAAGAATGGTTGGTTTTATCACTGGCTCGACGCAAAGAGCGGAGAACGTCGCTGGAATAGTGAGATTTCATCGATTGATACGGCACTTCTGCTTGCCGGAGTACTGACGGTCCGACAATATTTTAGAGACGACGGTCAAATCAAGAGCCTGGCTTCGAAGATTTATGAACGAGTTGACTTTCGTTGGATGCTCAACGGTGATCCATTACTCCTCTCGCACGGCTGGAAACCGGAGACAGGCTTCTTGAAAGCGAAGTGGGATACTTTCAGCGAAGACACTATTCTCTACATCCTGGCCATCGGATCTCCAAAACACTCAATCTCTCCTGAATCATGGAAGGCTCTTTGGCGAGACCGTTACCGCTATGGTGGTTATTCGTATTACACCACGATTGGGGTTCCTCTCTTCATGCATCAATATGCACATGCGTGGATTGACTACCGCTCGAGACGTGAACTGAGTGGTGATCGTATCGATTACTTTCAGAATTCCATTAACGCAACGCTGGCCCATCGTACGTTTTGTATCGATCTCGCGTACCGGTTCAAAGGTTATGGTCCAAATGTGTGGGGCATAACCGCTTCGGATAGTGTGAAGGGTTACCTGGCGTGGGGTGGACCACCATTCGATCCCGATATTGATGGAACAGTAGTACCTTCTGCGGCTGGAGGCTCGTTGATGTTTACGCCCCAACTTTCAGTGGCGGCACTGATGACAATGCGGGAAAAATTTGGAGCGAGAGTCTACGGGAAATACGGGTTCATTGACGCGTTCAATCCAAACAATGATTGGGTCGATACGGATGTGATTGGAATAAATGTGGGGATCATACTATTGAGTGCTGAGAACGCGCGAAGCGGAAATGTGTGGCGCTGGTTTATGCTCAACGCTGAGATACCGGCTGCCTTGCAACGAATCGGGTTGGTTAGATATTCAGCGAACCATTCCAGAGGACGGTTGCAAGCACACTCAAATACCAGAATCATGCAGTTGGGAAGGGTGCCAGAGCGAGCATCACACTCAAATACCAGAATCATGCTGTTGGGAAGGGTGGCAGAGCGAGCATCACACTCAAATACCAGAATCATGCTGTTGGGAAGGGTGGCAGAGCGAGCATCACACTCAAGAATGTAATGTCGATCACAGCGGCGCCCCCGCTCTTCGGTCTGCGACTCTGTGCGGTTCTCTGCGTAACTCGGTCATGTGCTCATCCTGATTGTAACTGAAGCAGCGCAGAGGCACGCAGAGGACCGCAGAGAGACGCCGAGCTAATCCAGCTCCAAACTGAGTTCTAGTCGAAGCTGCAAAAGAAAAATAGAAGAGCGGCACTGGTTCCGGCGAACAGTGCCGCTTCTTCACCGCGCCAGCTAGCGTATTGCTTAGCTAGCAACTCCCTCAATTACACTGTAGGGAGATTCTGTCGGAATGATCCGCGTCAGTCTGAATCCTGCCCGCGCGAACAACTCATCATACTCTTGAGCCGTCCGTTCCTTACCGCCTGGTGACACGAGCATTTCCAAATCTACGAACTTGCCGACGTCAGCTGTGTTCTCTTCAGTGATAACGACTTCGACGAGAAGGAGCTTGGCTCCAGGATTCATGGCCCGTTTGACGTTCGTTAAGATCGACAGCGCTCGCTCGTCGTCCCAATCATGGATGATGTGTTTCATCAAGTAAGCGTCACCTCCACGTGGCACGCTCACAAAGAAATCGCCACTCTGCAATTCGATCCGGGAAGCAACCGGCGAGTTTTTCAACTTTTCACCGGCGCCTTCAATCACATATGGCTGATCAAAAAGAATACCCTTTAAACCGTGGGTGGCAGCGACTATTGCCGATAACAGACGCCCATGACCACCCGCTACTTCGACTAAAATTCCGTACTGACTAAAATCATAAGCCTTTAAAAGAGCATCTATTGCCAGGCTTGAATTACTGCTCATCGCATCATCAAATATTCTTCCGGCCTCTTTGTTCTCAGAAAAATACGGGAATGCGGCTTTTCCGTGAACATGGTCCCAGGCTGGTTTACCGGTCCGAACGCTGTACGACAACTGACCCCATACACTCCAGTGCCAGTCCGCACCCATAAACGCTGCGATGTCTCTTAAGGAACCCTTCACGTCAGTTCTAAGCAAGTCAGCTGACGGCGTGAGCTCAAATACTTTATTTGGTTTTTCGGCAAAGACTCCAAAAGACGCAAGCGCGCGCAGAACGCGATATAGCGATGATGCATCGGAGCCAGTTTCTTGCGCGAGTTCATTGATACTGCGTGGGCCATTCGCCAACTGGTCAGCGACGCCGAGTTTTGCGACTACATGAATAGCCTGAGCGGCCAGGGGTGCAAACAACATTTGCATCAAGGCGACTTCGGGCGGTGCAGCTGATTCCTTCCCTTTGCTCGGTGAACTATCTTCCAGTAGATCCAATACTGCAGTGGACATTAAGTGTCTCCTTCAAAGCGTTTCAAAACGAGCGACTCGATGACGCTCCATAACACTAACGCGCAAAACACCCCCAAAGAGGTTCACCTTGGAGTGCGGCGGCCCGGCGCCGCTTTTCAATCTTCTCCTTTAATCGGTGGGCGATTAAACACTGTTCGCACTGGGGCGCGTTCCAAAAGCCTCTAGTTTTGTTTCAGCTCTCGGATATAACAAAGCGGCGCCGGGCCGCCGCACTCCAAAGGACAATGAGGCCGGGGAATCCGGGGAAGAAGGAGAGAAAACCCGGATTACGCCCAGCCTCATGTTGGTGAACTGGTATTCGCTTAGAATTCCAGTACGCCGGAAACGTTCATCGCTGAAGATAGCGATTTGCCTAGAGCGGTGGAATCGTATTGGATGTTGGAAGTACCACCACCATTCGTGTGAAAGCTTGGCGCAAGAAAACCACCAGAACTGCGATCGAACTTTGCAATGGTGAGTCCTCCAAGAATTTCTCCGTTACCACCACCATTTCTGACAACTGTACCGCCGCCCATGACAACGATGACTCCCTTAAAATTCGTATCTCCTCGCATAGTCAATGTTCCAGTCACAACCAGAAAGCCGGAACCGTTCATCAACGTGGCATCACCATCAACGAAGGTAAATAATGGAGCGTCAAGTGCTTGGTCGATGGTCTTACCACTTGGAAAGTATCTGCCAATCGTCTGTGCCTTAGCTTGCAGTCCGTTGAGATACGCGCGCGCCATGTCGGCGCTATCCAGATACGAGGGATTGTTCACGTCCGTGCCTAGCAGACCAATTTTCGGATCGGCAACCGTGTCGGGCTTCTTAATTCCAGTAGTTGCGTCATCTTGATCGCACGGACTAACCGCAAATGCCGGACGAGTAGGTTCCTTCCCTGAGTAATCAATTCCTGAGTAGTACTTGGCGCCACTGCTTCCACTATCGAGGTCGAGAGCCGAACAATCGTCTGCGCCTTTCAAGGTCGTGCCTGCGGGAGTCTCAAAGTCGAGATTCTCACGAGTGACCAGGAGTTGCAGACGCTTCTCGGATCCACGAGCTCCAAACCCGTACGACTTAATTAAGAGACGCTTCGGATCTGGCGAAGTAACCCTGGTTGCGAGAGTCGTAGTGCCAGGTGACGAAGAGTAGGCAAGGTCCAAAACCTGGGAGACCCCTGAGATGTTAAGGGTGAATGTAGTGCCGTCAGCCCTCATCGCGAGCTTATCGAAAGTGACTTTTACGGTTGAGCTGGCTGCGTTCACTACACCTTCAATCGACGCTTCGAAGGTTGTCGTTGCGGCCCATGGTTTGGTTTGGACCACGGTTAGATTGAAACTGGTCTTACTGATGACGACTCCGTCCTGAGTACTCGTAAGTGGTCGTTCAATAACAAAACTGCCGAGACTTGAATCGGAGATTAAGGGAAACGTATTCGGGTCAGGGCTGAGTAGAGTCAACGGCTGCTTGACGTAACGAATGGTAACTTCATCTGGGCCACCAACCGTTCCGTACGTACGCTGATAGGGTGTCGCCACATCACTACCGGCAAGAACCCCACTCGTCTCAAACTCAACGATGTGACTGTTCGGATCAAGGTTGTCGACAGTTATGCGGTAGCCACCGGTGACCGCCCCAATTGAAACGGGAACGAGACTAGCCGGGTCCATTCTGTTGTTATAGGGAAGCCAGCCGGCAAATCTCAAGGCCCCACTGTTTCCTGGTCCATTAGATATCTGCGGAATAATGGCGGTCCGAAAACTCATGCGGTCTGTTGAAGTTACTAGAGGTTGCACGTTACCGCGTAAGGCATTAAGCGCTGACTGCATTCCCGCTTCTGCAACGTAATACGCCTGCATCTCAGAAGTTGAATCAACGGCCGTGTTCGCAGACATGGACGTGGTTAACACCAGTGCTCCGCCGGCACCCAACAGCAGCGTTGAGATTAGCAGCGTCGTAATCAACGCCGCACCGCGTTCTTTCTTGCGTTGTTTGAATGTAGGTTTGTTGTTCGAATCCATGTGGGAGACCTCTGAAGACTTAGTAATTGATGGAATTCCGCAGGACCACATCTGAAGTCAACTGCATTTGAGAAGGGGGCTGATAACCGCCAGATCCTGGCTTGCCAACCGCCGGCAATGTGACACCGACAGCGATTACCAGGTATTTAGCAGCCGCTGGTGAAACTTCGGATTCCGATGAACCTAACGAGTTTTTTACATTTGTGATATCGCAGACGCCGGTGGTGGCATCGACCGTTGTGTTGTAGGTGACTTTCTTATCGTAATAGCGAATCACCATTGAGTCGATCCGGTTCGCGAGTACGGTCGTCTTGTTTGTAGCGTTCTCGTCGTAACGGACCAGGTAACGTTGTCCTAGGGCGTTGTCGATGTACATGAGAAACTTGAGATCCTCGTTAGGACTGGTCACGTTGGTGTCGGCGATGTCGGGAGTCGCCGGGTCGGGAGCGCCATTCAGATTAGAAACGATTCGGATCGATTGATTGTTAGAGTCACCTGAAACTATTCCGTTGCTCGCTACACTGTTGAGACCGCTCGGCAACCTGAAGCCGGCATTACCGAGCTCGCGCGTCATGATATTGAGAGCGCGCTGGACGTCGGCAACCGCGTCAGATTTTCGATCTTCCCGCGACCGAATCTTGAAGGAGCTGGCTAACAGAGTGCTCGCGAGTCCCATCATGACCAGCGTCACGACCATGGAGATCATGAGCTCAACGAGTGAGAAGCCAGCTTGATTGATTGAGGATTTCGTACTCATTTTTTGCTTTGCCTTAATTAGAATTCTTCAAGCCCTCTACTGCACAGCCCAGAGTCCCTGGGCCAATGACGAGCGGAATGAGACAAGGACGACGGGGGTTCGTATCCAATTCCCTCCCGCAGACTGAGGAGTAACGGTGATTGTGATTCGTTTCAAGAGTTTTAGACTGTTATTGGCGTTTTTCTCGTCTACAACGGTCCTTACAACTCTGAAGGTACGTTGTCCAGAACTGACCGTGGGAAACGTAGTTGTTCCTGCTGCGAGCGAACTGTCACCGAAGGGAACGCTGCGCAGCTGTTCGAGTTGTTGTTGAGCAACTCCCATGGCCAATGCTCGTTCACTACCGCCGACGTTGTTCTGGACTGAATAAAAGAAGACGGAGCCGACTGCCAAACTGGCGACCATCATCACCACGAACGCGATCATGACTTCTATGAGCGAAAAGCCTCGCTCGCTGCGCCTTGTTTCTGATTTTGGTCTTTCCGATTTCATCGCTCGAAATCCCTCTTCGTTATTGAACGGTGACTGTAATTGTCGTTTCACCACAGCTGGCTGAGAACGTCGCAGAGTAAGTACCCGTTGCTCTCTTCGACTTGATTGTGAAGGTTGCTGAACCTCCCGCGGCAACTGTCTGCGCATTATTGGGCGAAACCTGCAGTTCAGATGCCTTGCTCGAATTGCCGGTAATAGACACGCTACCCGTTGAGCTATGTTTGACCGTTACCGTGGCAGTGCTGTCCGTACCCATCGTTACGCTTGTTGGTGACACAGTGATCGTACAAGGGATCGGTGTCGGTGTAGGCGTAGGCGTCGGAGTTGGACTCGGCGTCGGTGTTGGTGTTGGCGTCGGCGTTGGTGTGGGCGTTGGCGTCGGCGTCGGAGTAGGGCTAGGAGTTGGTGTTGGTGTTGCGTTTGGATCCGGAGTTGGTGTTGGAGTGGGAGTTGGCGTCGGCGTACCCCCAGAATTTGGCGAACCCGATGGGGTTGGTGTTGGTGAAGCAGTGGCGTGTAAATCGTGAACGTTGAGATTCACATTTGGAACTGAGTCATCAAACACGCGACTATCAATAGTGACGTCGCCAGAGCCGGTGATGTCCACGGATGCTGTATTGTCGTTACCATCTCTCAGTGTTATGGCGACCTGGGCATTAGCGGACGTAACACCGTCAATTGTGTTCTGAGTTCGCCCTCGCCAATCGAAAGCGACAACTTCCTGAGTTTCGAACGCGACGCCGTCAGGTAACGAGATGGACCTGGTTTCGAAGACTCCATCGCCGTTTTCATCGAATGCGACCACATAACCTTTGCGGTCGCCATTGATCGTAATACTGGCCCATTCTGAAGCATCATCGGCGTGTCGCCGAATTGAGTTGGTCCGAATCTTTTCGACATAGGAAGCGTACTCGCGGGCGGCGCCGTTCAAGCGGATTGTGGCCCGTGCCTTCGAGATGCCGAGCAGTCCAAACCCTGTCAGGACGGCAACAACGATCACTGTCACCATGATTTCGATAATTGAAAAGCCGCGCTGGTTACTACTCGCGCGTCGCGACTTTGAATTCGCTCTTCTACGTTGCCGTTTCATATCATCTCCACTTCAGACAGCGTCTGGACCACGTGGTCTCCCGCTCCATGTGCAAGGAGAGTGCCGCAAACATTGATTTTGGTAATTGGCCTTTCAGAATTGGGGCTTGCGCATCTTTGAACGGGAATTGCCTTCGAGTAAAAACTCGTCACCTTGAAGGGAAAGTTTTCAGCTTGACCGCGACTGCGGTCAGAGTGATTAAGTGCGGAAAGTAAATTTTTCTTGAAGATTTTCTTAGTGAGAATAGATGAGTACTGGCCGCCAGCGAAGCGACACCCCACCCCTACAGTACCGCGAGCGCAGCGACCGGATGGTACTCTCAACTTAGCCCGCTAAACCTGACGACTTGATTATTTGAGAGTACCATCCGGTCGCTGCGCTCGCGGTACTGTAATCCACACCCGGTACTCTGCTTCTCAACCAACCGTGTGTGAGCCTGGTGCCGTTTGTAAGGCCAACCGCAAGCTGCTAGCTTTTCCCTATGCGCCCTCCAACTTTTACTGACGTAGTTGCAGCTCGAAACTTCATCTCGAATTATCTCCCCAAAACACCGCTGATACGCGTCAGCGCTATCTCAGAAAATCTGGGCTGCGACTACTATGCTAAATTGGAAAATCTTCAGCCTGTAGGAGCTTTCAAGGTTCGCGGCGGCGTTAATCTCGTCGGTACATCCGACGCGAAGGAACGCGAACGAGGTCTCGTTACCGCCTCAACCGGAAATCACGGGCAGTCAATAGCGTTTGCCGGAAGAATCTTTAAAACTCGCGTCGTCATTTATGCTCCGGCGGAGAATGTCAATCCAATTAAGTTAGAGGCGATGCGGAATCTTGGCGCCGAAGTGCGATTGCAGGGACGCGACTTTGATGAAGCCCGACTTGAGACGGAACGCGCCGCTCGCGAAGAAAGATTGCGATATGTCCATTCAGCCAACGAGCCCGCGCTTATCTCGGGAGTTGGAACAATTGGGCTCGAGATTTTCGAAGATCTTCAAGACGTAGATGTAATCATCGCGCCGGCTGGCGGTGGAAGTTGCGCAGCGGGAATTTGTCTTGTGGCCCGGGAGCTGAATCCAAACGTAAAAGTCATCGCGGTTCAATCTGCAGAGGCGCCAGCAATGTGGCACGCCTGGCGCAAGCATTCGCTGGACGAGTTCCCGACGATGAATACCAGGCATGAAGGATTGGCCACGAGGGTTCCCTTTGAGCTCACGAACCAAATTCTTTGGCAACACCTCGACGATTTTGTACTGGTCAATGATGACGAGATTGATGACGCGATTCGATTGCTGGCCACAAAGGGGAAACAAGTGGTTGAGGGTGCTGGCGCCGCCTCACTCGCCGGGGCCATTAAATTGAAGGACGAACTACGCGGCAAAAAGGTAGTGGGCGTAGTGACCGGCGGCAATATCGCTCCCGCAACTTTCGCGTCGATAGTTAGTGCCACGACCGCATGATCAGTTTTGGCTGCGCGGATTGACCAGGTTTTCGCAGCGGTGCTCACTCTGAGAGATCTGTGCCCCGCGAGGACGCGCGCGGTCCGGCAGAAGAGGGTGACCCTGGTGGGTGTCCTGTTTTGGACTTTCCTTCACCACTGGAGCCACAGAGAAAACAAAAGGTCGCATAGCGCGGCTTAGGCCGCAACCAAACGATCAAGTTGCGAGACCGGTCAGTACCGATTCGCGGTAGCGTCGGGTGAGTCTCGAGGATCAAGCAGTTGTCAG
>Ga0207674_10003879_pt1 | contig 18231 bp, 21 predicted proteins | sample KBSCornC72_FD_184303 | JGI IMG/M metagenome (GOLD analysis project Ga0207674, IMG submission 184303) | Corn rhizosphere microbial communities from Kellogg Biological Station, Michigan, USA - KBS Corn C7-2 (SPAdes) (version 2) | ecosystem: Host-associated > Plants > Roots > Rhizosphere > Soil ... | reverse complement strand
AGCAGGTCTCGGGCGGGCTAGCGCGGAACCTTTACCAATCCAGAGGGCAAAGTAGGGGCATTGCTCCGCGCGTATGACAAAGCGACCGGGAAAGATGCGGGCGCCGTGTATATGCCGATGGGGCAGACCGGTTCGCCCATGACCTACATGGCGGACGGCAAACAATACATCGTGATTGCGATCGGTGGACCTGGATTTCCCGGCGAGCTGATCGCATACCGGCTGCCGAATTAATGTGAACCGTTCCGTTGCCCGGCGCAAGGCGGGGTGTCGTCAGTGGGTCAATTTTTTCGGTTGACTTCGAATTGGCTCGAATGTACGATCAAATTCGCTGCCACGGCGAGAGCGCGCGGCGTGCCGGGAGGGTCGGTTTGCGAGAAACATTCAGGAACTCGATGATAACCGCGGCGGCGGTGGCGGGCATGCTCTCCCTGGTGGCACTGCCGGCGGCGGCCCAAGGGACCGCCTCCAGAGGCCCTAGAACCGCGGACGGCAAGCCCAATCTAAATGGGATCTGGCAGGTTCTGACCGAGGCCAACTGGGATCTGCAAGGCCATGCGGCGGCCGCGGGTCCGATGATTCCGCTAGGCGCAATCGGTGCGATGCCACCGGGGCAAGGGGTCGTCGAGGGCGAGGAAATTCCGTACAAGCCGGAAGCTCTGGCGACCAAGAAGGCAAATTTTGCGGACCGGTTGAAGCTGGACCCGGAAGTGAAATGCTACCTGCCAGGTGTGCCACGCGCCACCTATATGCCGTTCCCATTTCAAATCGTCCAGACTCCGAAGTTTATCCTGATTAGCTACGAATATGCCAACGCGGCGCGCACTATCTATATGGAAGACCCGGGACCGCCTCCAGTTGATAGCTGGATGGGACAGTCGGTGGGCCATTGGGAGGGCGACACGCTGGTAGTGGACGTTACGGGATTCAACGACCAGACTTGGTTCGACCGCGCGGGCGACTATCACACCGACGCGTTGCATGTAGTGGAGCGTTACACTCTGCGCGGGCCGGATACGTTGATGTATGAAGCCACGATCGAGGACAAGAACGTATTTACCAAACCTTGGAAAATCAGCATGCCGATTTACCGCCGCCTGGAAAAGAACGTGCAACTGATGGAATTCAAGTGCGTGGAATTCGTGGAAGAATTAATGTACGGGCAGTATCGCAAGAAGACTGCGAAGTAAGAGGAGAGTTTGGGCATGCGTTGTTGGATTGTGACGCTGATCGGTGTGGCATGCTGGGCTGCGCCGCCGCCGAAACCGGCCAACTATGTTCCGCCACACACCGCTGACGGACAGCCGGACATTCAAGGCGTTTGGAACAATGCCACGCTAACGCCGCTTGAGAGACCGGCCGCCCTGGCATCGAAGGCCTTCTTCACGCCGGCGGAAGCTACTGCCTACGAGAAGCTGGCGCTCGAACAGAACAATCGCGATCGCCGCGGCACGGATGCAACATCGGACCTCGCGGGCGCCTACAATCAGGCGTGGTTCGACCGTGGGTCCAAGGTGGTACCCACGCTGCGAACGTCGTTAATCGTAGATCCGGCCGACGGAAAGATTCCTTATAGTGTGGAAGGGGAGAAGCGGATGGCTGCAGCAGCCGATTATGCGCGCGCGCATCCGACGGACGGTCCGGAAAACCTGGCGTTGGCCGATCGGTGCATCTTGTGGGCAACGGCGGGGCCGCCCATGCTGCCGGGTCCTTACAACAGCAACTATCAAATTTTTCAGGCGCCGGGGTATGTCGCCATTTTAATCGAAATGATTCATGACGTGCGGATCATTCCGTTGGACCGGCGTCCGCATTTGCCGGGCAGCGTCCGGCAGTGGCTGGGCGACTCGCGCGGACACTGGGAAGGCAATACGCTGGTGGTGGAGACCACGAACTTCACGGACAAGTCGCACTTTCGGGGTGCCACCGGAAACATGCGCCTGACGGAACGGTTCACGCGCACCGACGCAAACACACTCACATACGACTTCACAGTGGAAGATCCGGCGACTTTTACAAAGCCGTGGACTGCCTCGATTCCTATGGCGAAGTCGGCAGGGCCAATATACGAGTACGCGTGCCATGAGGGGAACTATGCTGTTCCCGGGATACTCGGCGGCGCCCGCGCACAGGAAGCCGCAGTCGCGGCAGGGAAATGATCCCATGAAGCTGCAATGCGCTCTGGTTAGTGTTCTAGCGGCTTCGATGTGCGCCGGTCAGGGGCTCACGGCCAAGAAAGCTTGGACACCGCTGCGGACGGCGAATGGGCAACCGGACTTGCAAGGCGTCTGGACCAATGCGACGATCACGCCGCTGGAGCGGCCTGCGGACCTCGCGGCGAAGCCATTCTTCACCCCATCCGAAGCGGCGGCTTACGAAAAGCAGGTAGTGGAAAACGCCAATGTGGATCGGCGCCGTAGTGATGTTACTACCGATGTGGGTTTAGCCTATAACGAAGCCTGGTGGGACCGGGGAACGCACGTGGTGAAAACGCTCCGGACATCGCTGATCGTCGATCCGGCAGACGGAAAACTTCCCGCGCTTACGCCGGAAGGGGAGCGGCGAGCAGTCGCGCTGGCCGAGCGAAGGAGACTGCATCCGGCGGACGGGCCGGAAGACCGCGGCCTCACCGAGCGCTGCATTCTGTGGCCCACGGCAGGCCCTCCAATGATGCCCAGCGTTTATAACAATAATTACCAGATCTTCCAGGGGCCGGAATACGTGGCGATAATGGTTGAGATGATTCATGACGTACGAATCATTCCGCTGGATACGCGCCCGCATCTGCCGTCCGGCGTGCGCCAATGGCTGGGGGATTCACGGGGGCATTGGGAAGGCAACACGCTGGTGGTGGACACGACCAATTTCACCGATAAAACCAAGTTTCGCGGATCCAGCGAAAACCTGCACCTGACGGAACGCTTTACGCGCACCGATCCCGATACCATTCTTTATGAGTACACTGTGAATGATCCGGCGACTTGGACAAAACCCTGGACGGCACAAATCACCATGACGAAATCTGCGAGCCGGGTTTATGAATATGCGTGTCACGAAGGTAATTACGGGATGATGGGAATCTTAGCGGGAGCGCGCGCGGAGGAAACAAGCTCTGCTAACGCAGGCGCGAAATAGAAGGAGTATTCATGCGATCGGCAACAAGAATCGGTATAGTGATGGGCGCGGCGCTGTTGGCGGCCGCTCCGGTATGGGCGCATCATGCGTTCGCGGCGGAGTTCGACGGCAAAAAGCCGGTGAAGCTCGAAGGGACCGTGACCAAGATGGAGTGGATCAATCCGCATGCCTGGATCCACATCGACGTGAAGGACGCTGACGGCAAGGTAACCAACTGGATGGTGGAGTGCGGCACCCCCAATACGCTCCTGCGCCGTGGCGTCAACAAGAACTCGGTGACGGCGGGGATGGCCATCGTGGTTGACGGGTATCAGGCCAAGGACGGTTCGAATAGAGCCAATGGCCGGGACGTGACTTTCCCGGATGGCAAGAAAGTGTTCCTGGGCAACACGGGAACCGGCGCACCGGGCGACGCGCCCGAGAAATAGCCGCTCGCCACATGCGCTGCAAATTTGCCGGCGTTGTGCTCGCGCTGGCTACGGCCATCTCGGCTGCGCAAATACCTAAGTTCGAGCCCGACCCGTCATGGCCGAAGCCGCTCCCCAACAATTGGATGTTGGGACAGGTCTCGGGCACATCGGTGGATTCGCACGATCACATCTGGGTGCTGCATCGTCCGCGCACCATGGAAGAGCATGATCGTTATGGCGAAAGCGGCAAGGGCGATTGCTGTTTTACCGCGCCTGCAGTGATCGAATTCGATCCGGCGGGCAACGTAGTGCAAGCCTGGGGCGGCCCCAGCAAGGCCGGTGCGGTGCAAGCCTACGAATGGCCCGATAACGAGCACGGAATTTTCGTCGATTCCAAAGACAATGTTTGGATCACGGGCAACGGCGATAAAGACGCGCAGATTCTGAAGTTCACGACGAGCGGGAAGTTTCTGTTGCAGATCGGCCATCATGGCAAGAGCGGCGGAAGCAATGACACGGAGAATTTGGGGCGTCCCGCGGGCTTGGCGGTTTACGGCAACGAAGTGTTCGTTGCGGACGGCTACGGGAATCGGCGCGTGATCGTGTTCGATGCGGAAACCGGCGCCTATAAGCGCCATTGGGGCGCCTACGGGAAGAAACCCGACGATAGCGTCCCGCGTACGCGCTTTTACGAGGGGCCCGGTTCGCCACAATTCAACCTGGTACACGGCATTCGCATTTCCAACGACGGTCTGGTGTATGTGGGCGACCGGGTGAACAATCGCATTCAAGTTTTCCGGCTGGACGGCACGTTCGTAAATGAGAACTACATTGAGCGGAAAACTTCGGGGGCGGAAGGCACGGCGTTCGATATCGCGTTCTCGCCCGACAAACAGCAGCAGTTCTTCTATGTGCCGGATGGCAGCAACAAGAAAGTGGATATCGTGAACCGCGAGACGCTGGAGATCGTGGGGTTCTTCGGCGGGCATGGCGGACATGGAGTGGGTGAGTTTTTCCACATTCACAGCGCCGTGACGGATTCCAAGGGGAACATCTACCTTGGCGAGGTCAATAACGGGCGCAGGGTCCTGCGCTGGAATTATAAGGGAATGGGGAACGGGCTCTGACCGCTCATGGACCGGTCCTATTCGGCGATCCAGAGGTTTTCAGCGAAGGGCCACTCGGTGTCGACCCACTGCGCTTCGCAGCGGAAGCCGCTGGATTGAGCCATACGGAGGACCTCCCCCAGCGTGTACTTGTGGCTGCTCTCGGTCCAGATGGTTTCGCCTTCCTCGAACACCACCGACAGATCCGCCTTTTCAATCGCTATCCGCTGTCTCCGGTTCGATCGCAGATGCATTTCGACGCGGCACGCGGCGCTGTCGAAACGGGCGACGTGATCGAAGCGGGAGAGATCGAAGTGGCCGTCCAACTCGCGATTGATGCGGCCAAGCAGGTTTAAGTTGAAGGCCGCGGTGACGCCGATGGGGTCGTCGTAGGCCGCGAGCAGCACCGGGGCAGGCTTCGCCAGATCGGTTCCGAGAAGCAGGGAGTCTCCCGGCTGGAGCAGCCCACGCACTTCTTGAAGGAAGTTTGCCGCCGCGGGCGGATCGAAATTTCCGATGGTGCTGCCAAGGAATAAGACCAGCAGCGGCTTCGCTTGGCGGCGTGACGCGGCCACTTCCGCCAGACCATCCAGATAATCGCGCTCCAGGCCGAGGATGCTGATGGCCTGGATGTCGGCGACCTCACGCTTGCACATCGCCAGAGCGGCGGGAGAGATTTCGATGGGGTAGTAAGAAGTGGGGTCGCGGACGCATAGGGCTTCGAGGAGTCCACGGGTTTTCTGGCCGCTGCCGCTACCCAATTCGGCGACGTTCAGGGGCGTATGCAAATGCCCCACAATTTCGACGGCATGCTTTCGCAAGATGCGATCTTCGGCCCGCGTCAAGCCATATTCGGGAAGCGCGGTGATGACGTCGAATAAGCGCGATCCAACCGTATCGTAAAGATATTTTGAGGGGAGCTCCTTTTGACCCGCTTTGGTGAGCCCAGTTTGAACGTCGGCTGCGAAGCTTTGCTCAAAGATAGATAGTTCCGAAGAAACGATCATGGGGGAGAGTTCCTCTCTTGTGGTGTCTTTGTGGTTAGCTGTCCACGCAGCGGAAACCTGCGTACACGTAGGGATAGTGCGGTTGAAACCAGTTGCGGAAAGACGGGCGCAGCATGCAGGCGGCGGTGCGGGGCGACCCGCCCTTCATCACATAATGCTTCCCGTCGAAGAAATTGGCGGAGTAGCCGGGATAGAAGGGAAAGGGCTCAAAGCCGGCGAAAGGGGCGAAGACGGTGGAGGTCCACTCCCATCCGTTGCCGATCATTTCCACAGTTCCGAAGGCACTGCCGGTTTCGGGGAAGCCGTTGACCGGAGTAGGATCCCAACTCTTGAAATCGGCGTTGCCGGTATGCCGGGCGTCTTGTGCCGCTCGCTGCCATTGTGCTTCGGTTGGTAATTTCTTGCCTGTCCAGCGCGCATAGGCGCTCGCTTCGGCCTGGCTCACGTAGACCGGCCACGCAGGCGGCAAAGGAATCTCCTCGAACATCGCGCGATATCGCCAAGCGTCGCCGCTGCGGCGCCAGAACGCGGGATGAGTGATGTTGTTTGCAGTCTTCCAATCCCAATCGGAGGCGGTCCACCACTCGCGATTTTCATAACCGCCGGCGCGCATGAATTCCAGATACTGCGCGTTCGTGACTTTGTACTTGTCGATCGTGAAGGAGGGGACCACGACTGTGTGGGCTTCGAACTCGTTGTCCCAGCCGAAAATCCCGCCGCTCGACGAGAGGCCCAATGTTGCCGCGCCGGCGGGAATTTCGATAACGGCCGGCTGGAGCGGATGGTTGGAGAAAGCGGGCGGCACAGTAGGGGGGCGCAACTTCTGCTCCAGCGGCAAACGGTGCAACATATAGGCCAGCGTTTCGCAGTGCATCAGACGGTGCTCGATGGCCACATTCAAAATACGGGCGTCGATGGTCGCGCGAGCGTCGATCTGGTCTCGCAGGCGCTGGTTGTATTTGCGGATTTCTTCCAACGTCGGCCACTCTTCCGCGCGATCGCTGGGCAGGGCCGTGCCGACAGGATCGATGCCGAAGGCGAAGAGGCGGTCGAACTCGGGATGAAATGACGGTATACCTCCAACGGTTTCACGCAGCAGATTTCCCTCGAAGGCTTCCAGATGGCCGAGATAAAACACGATTCGGTGGCGGTCAGCGATGGGGCGTTCGTAAAGGGCGTCGGGGTGGACAATCGCGAAGAGGCGGTCGGATTCGGCGCGCGCGTCGGCAAAACGTTTCAGGAGGTCGCCAGAATTCGCCACCGGGTTGTGTGCAATCAGCACGTTCGTCCTTCCCAGGCTACTGCACGTCCTCTGCCAAGGTATCAGTTTGGATGCCGCAGCGTACGATAGGATGCACGGTGGCGGCCCATAACGTGGAATAATGCGGGTCATGCCCCTAGTCGAGTTCCGCAATGTGTCTTATGAGGTGGGGGGGCGGCAGATTCTTTCGGAAGTAAACTTTACCGTCGAAGCTGGCGAGACGTTGGTTTTGCTGGGCCGCAGCGGATCGGGAAAAACCACCGCTCTTAAAATGACCAACGGCATGTTGTTTCCGACGACCGGGGAAGTGCGAGTTGAAGGGCGGCCGACAACCGATTGGGATCCGATTCGTCTGAAGCGCCACATCGGATATGTGATCCAGGAGGTCGGGTTGTTTCCGCATTTCACGGTGGCGGAAAATGTCGGGCTGGTTCCTGCTCTTGAGGGGTGGCCGGCGGCGGACGTCGAACAGCGAGTGGAGAAATTGCTCGGTGGTATGGGTTTGCCGCCCACGGAATATCTGCGGCGCTATCCCCGGGAACTTTCGGGTGGGCAGCGGCAGCGAGTGGGTGTGGCGCGCGCGCTGGCGGCAGACCCTCCGCTGCTGCTGTTCGACGAGCCCTTTGGTGCGCTCGACCCCGTGACGCGCGTGGAACTGCAACGCCAGTTTCTGGACTTGCGGAGCGAACTGCGTAAGACGTCGATCTTCGTTACGCACGATGTGCGCGAGGCGTTGCGGTTGGGTACGCGGATCGGCCTACTCACGCGCGGGCGGCTGGAGGTTGCGGCCGATCCGCAAACGTTTCGCAATGCGCGGACGGACGAGGCGCTGGCGTTCCTGGGTAGTCTGGAGTGAGGGCTGCATGCGTCCCGATTTAGTGAACGATCTGGTCCAGCTCACCGGCGAACACCTGGTGCTGGTGTTGAGCGCGATGGCCGCGGCGATGCTGCTAGGCGTGCCGCTGGGTGTTCTGCTGACCCGGCGCGAGGGCCTACGGCGGTGGCTGCTGGGGTTCGCCAGCGTGATGCAGACTATCCCCAGCCTCGCGCTGTTCGGCTTTCTGATTCCGATTCCTTTCATCGGCGGCATCGGGAAGCGCACGGTGATTATTGCGCTGGTGCTGTATGCGCTGCTGCCGATTCTGCGCAACACGTTTGTCGGCATTATGAGCGTGGACGCGGCGGTGTGCGAGTCGGCGGTGGCGATGGGGATGACCAGCGGACAAATGTTGCGGCAAGTGCAGTTGCCGCTGGCGGCGCCTACCATTCTGGCGGGCATTCGTGTGGCAACGGTCACGACCATCGGCACGGCAACCATAGCGGCGGCGATTGGAGGAGGGGGGCTCGGCGTGTTCATATTCCGCGGCGTGGCGTCTGTCGATACGGCGCAGATTCTCGCTGGTGCGGTGCCGGCCGCGCTGATTGCGTTGGCGGCGGATGGGGGATTGGGATGGGTGGAACGAAAATTATCGCGGGTGTAGCGGCGGCGCTCGCGTCGTTCATAGCGGGCTGCTCCGGTTCCCAGACAGGCGGCGTGTTGCGCGTGGGGTCGAAGAACTTCACCGAACAAGTGGTGCTGGGGGAGATTATCGCTCAACATCTGGAGCACCGCCTGCATCAAAAAGTGGAACGAAAACTCAACCTCGGAGGTACACTTCTGGCGCATCAGGCGCTGGTGGCGGGCGAGATCGATTTATATCCGGAGTACACCGGCACGGCGCTGGTGGCGGTCTTGAAGGAGCCGATCCAGACCGATCCACGGGCAGTGCTGGGGCTGGTGCGCGCGGAATATGCGCGGCGATTTCACGTGGCCTGGCTGGACTCGCTGGGCATCAATAATGGTTTCGCAATGGTGGTGCGTGGCGACAACAAGAAGTTCGAAACGCTTAGCAATGCCACGCGGAATCCCAAGCCTTGGGCGCTGGGCGTCGGTTACGAATTCGAGCAACGCGTCGACGGGTTGAAGGCTTTGCAGAATACATACTCACTGCGAACCAGCGCAATCAAGACGATGGACTTAGGGCTGCTATACCGAGCGCTGGAAGATGGACAGGTGAATATGATCGCCGCGAACGCGACCGACGGTCTGCTTTCCAAGCTGGATGTGAAGGTGCTCGAGGACGATAAGCACGCTTTTCCGCCTTACGAACTGTGCATCGCCGCCCGTGAGGACCGGCTGAGTGCGGTAGCGGGTCTGCGGGCGGACCTCGCCGAGCTATCGGGGAAATTTAGCGATCGCAAAATGCAGGAATTGAACTATCAGGTGGACGGGAGGCATCGGCCGGTGGCCGAGGTGGCATCGGAATTTTTGCAGAGCGTCGAAGGGTTGAAATAAAAAAAGGGCCTCCCTTGCGGGAGGCCAAGAGGACAAATCGGAGGATTCGGATTACGCCAAGTTGGGGATCTTAATGATTTTCTTCTGAATCGCGTACTGGACCAGTTGCGCTTTGTTGTGGATGTCCAGCTTGCGCATCAAGTTGAACTTGTGGGCTTCGACCGTCTTCACGCTGAGGTTCAGGTCGCAGGCGATCTCTTTGACGGAGTTGCCTTCAGCCAGCATCTTCAGGACTTCGCGCTCGCGAGTCGTCAGAGTGGCGAAACGCGGCAAACGGTTGGCCGACTTGATGCGGCTGCGGAAATCATCCACCAGTTGCGACAGCATGCGCGGGCTCAGGTAGCTGCCGCCGCGGCAGATGTCGCGCACTGCCGCTACCAGCTGTTGGCTGGGGCTGTCCTTGAGCACATAGCCGCTGGCGCCCACTTCCATGCCTTCGACCAGATAGTCTTCGTCGTCGTACATGGTGAGGAACAGGACCTTAGTTTCGGGCCGGTTCTTCTTGATCTGGCGGGTGGCCTCAAAACTACTTAGGCCGGGCATGCCGATGTCCATGAGCACCACGTCCGGGCGCACTTCATTGGCTTTTTCGACGGCATCGCCGCCATTGGGGGCCTCTCCGACCACTTCCATGTCCGCTTCCGCGGAAATCAGCGTCCGGATACCTTGGCGGAACAGAGTGTGGTCGTCCGCCAGCATGATTCGAATCTTCGCCATGTTTATGCCATCTCCGTTGTCTTCCCTACCGCGCCCTTAAGCGAACGCCCTACTTAGCTATCGGCAGTTCGATGGAAATCTTTGTACCCCGTTTAGGTCCTTCGATGCGGCTTTCGGCCAGGAACTTGCCGCCCAACAAAGCAACCCGCTCGCGCATCCCCGACATTCCGAAGGATTCACGCTTTTGAAACGCTTCCTCAACATTGAAACCAACGCCGTTATCTTCCACAATCAGCTTCAGGCGTCCATCGGCCGAAGCCAGAGAAATGTTTACAAGCCGGGCGCCGGCGTGCTTTCCGATGTTGTTAAAGCATTCCTGTACAAGGCGGTAGGTGATTACTTCGGTCTGCTGCGGCAAGCTCCCCATCTTTGAAAGCTGCAGCTTTACCCGGCATGGATGGAGCCGCTGGAAGCGGTTAATCAACTGGCGCAGAGCGGCTCCCAACCCTAGTTGTTCCAGGACGGCAGGGCTTAGAGCGGCGATTAGGCGCCGCATTTCCAAAATGGTACGTTCGGTAAGATCGCGAGCCTCGCCCAGTTTCGCCCTGAGTTCCCATTCACTTTCGGGCAGCGCCTGCTCGATCAGCTCCATCTGGAGGCGGATGCATAGCAGGCTCTGGCCGGCTTCGTCGTGCAACTCGCGGCTGATGCGGCGGCGCTCCATTTCCTCGACGTGCAGCATATGCTCGGCCAGGCGCCGGACCTGCTCTTCGCGCTGCGCCAGGTCTTCCATGAGGCGCGCCTTTTCGGCCGCCATCAGGCAGCGTTCGGCGGCGGCGGCCAGTAGCTCCTGTTCCCGCGGCAGCCATTCGTACGAGTTCGTGAAGCCGAACTGCATGACGCCGGCGGTGCGCCCGGCGGCGGCCAGAGGGATCGACCAACAAGACGCGTAGCGGCTGTGCCATTGCTCATCAAGCAGGAAGTCGGCGGGACGGCTGCCGTCCATATAACGGAGCCTGGAGAGCTTACGCACCAGACCGGGCTGATTCGGGACCGAAACCACCGCAGACTGGGGGACGCCAGCCTGGAGAACCCAGGCCGTGCCGTCCTCGCTTAGCATGTACAAGCGCCCGGCGTCGGCCTGGCAGACGTGCACCAGGGATTCGAGGAAGCGCCGCAGCAGCTCTTCCAGATTGCGCGATTCCAGCTCAATGCGGAACAGCTCGTAGAACGCCTGGGTTTCGGCCTCGCGGACCTGATAATAGGCGTTATTCAGGGTCAGAATGACGCAGAAGTGGAGCTGTTCGCGGACCCACTGGAAGTTGGCGTGCTCCTCCGGCAGCAGCGAGATCAGCAGCGGCGAAAGCAGCCGGTCGTATTCCTGGAGGGCTTCAAGAATCGCGCTGGGCGGCAGATTCAGCTTGGCGAGACGGCGTCCGTTGTACTCCACCTGCTCTATGAAATGGAGCGGAGCTTTCCCCTGCGCCAGAATGCGCGACGCGGCTCCCGGAGTGATCTGCGCCAAGGCGGCGCGCTGCTTGGGTTCGAAAGAGAGTTGCCGCAGGCGGCCCAGAAATTTACGGTCGATGTGGTCGGCGTGCGGTTCGAGCAGCACCGCAAGACGATGCAAATGCACGCGTAACTGATCGCTGAGAACGTCCGCCGCGTCGGCTAATTCAGGGGATAGCTGTGCATTTTGCACTCTTAAGGAGGAATCGGCATTCTAAGGCCTCCTCTTTAGTACTAGTGGCGGACGGCGTGACGTGTCTGGGCCGCGAACGATCCCAACCGAGCCCGGCCGTGTGATACCGCCGCTACTTCTTACCTGCAGCGCCGCCCGCCGAACCACCTGAAATCAACGCTTCCACTTGCGGCATGTAGCCGCCTTTTTCAATGTCCAGCTGGTTCCAATCCCGGACCAGCATGCCTTGCGGGTTGATGGCGAACAAGTGGGGCGAATCGAACTGGGGGTGTTCGGGAGTGACTTTGAAATACCACATGCCAGACTGGCCGGAGTCGAACAGGACGGGGAGCGTGGTCTTGGTATCGGCCACGTACTTCGCCACGGTCGCGGTGTTATCCGGCGGCAGGACAATTTGAAGAATCGCCACCTTTGCGCCGAGGCGGGCCTTCAATTGGCCAAGCTCCTTGCTTAAGGGCTTGGAGGCGGGCCGGTCCGTCTTCATGTAATCCAGAAGCAGCCAGCGTCCGCGATAATCCAGAATGTCGTAAGATTTCATGCTCGAATCCGGCAAAGCGAAACTCGGCGCGCGGCGACCGGAGAGGTTTTGGCCCGGGGCGCCTTGGCCCAGGATGATGGTTGCTACCGCCACCAGGAAAATTACTAGTTTTTGCAGTTTCATAGGGAACATTTTAGACGGCCGCGCGCGAGGTCTTCGCAGCCAAGGCTCGCAACGATTCCTTATAGGGTTCTCGGGCAATGCCGTGTTCGCAGATGATGGCGGTCACGTAGCGCGCCGGCGTGACGTCGAAAGCGGGATTCTCGACCGGGATATTTTCGGGTGCGACGGGAACTCCGAAAATATGTGTGACCTCGCTCGATGGTCGCTGCTCTATCGGTATCTGGTCGCCGGAAGCGAGCGTCAGGTCAAAGGTAGAAACCGGCGCCGCCACATAGAACGGCACGCCATTCTCTTTTGCGAGCACTGCCACCGAATAGGTTCCGATTTTGTTGGCGACGTCGCCGTTCGACGCGATACGGTCCGCGCCAACCACGACGCAGCCGATCCGGCCGGAGCGCAGGAAATGACCCGCCATGTTGTCGGTAATGAGGGTAGTGGGTATGCGGTCCTGCTGCAATTCCCAGGCGGTCAGGCGCGCGCCTTGCAGAAAGGGCCGGGTTTCATCGGCGAACACGTCGATCTTCTTGCCGGCCCCGACTGCGGCGCGGATGACACCGAGCGCCGTGCCATACCCGGCGGTGGCCAGCGCGCCGGCGTTGCAGTGCGTCAGGACGGTCTTGCCGTCCGGTACCAGCGCAGCGCCGTGGCGCCCGATGGCCATGCACAACGCAATATCTTCCTGGCGCACCTGCTGCGCTTCTTCAATCATTCGGGCGGCGATTGCCTCGGGAGATTCGCCCTCCAGACTCGCTCGCAGGCGGCGCATGCGATCGATGGCCCAAAAAAGGTTGACGGCGGTGGGCCGGGTGGCCGCGAGAGTGTTACAGACGGTCTCGAAATCGGCGTTCTGCCGGACACCCAATGCCACGCCCATGGCTGCGGCGACGCCTATCGCGGGGGCTCCGCGAATCACCATGGTCTTAATCGCGTCGGCGACTTCCTGGTAAGTGCGGCAGGTCACAAACACCTGCTGTTGCGGCAGCAGGCGCTGATCGATCATGACCACGCCGGCGGCGGTCCACTCAATTGTTTCCACCATGAACTTCCATTGTGACGCATGCGCGGAGTGGGGCCGTCCGCGCCCTATTTTTGGCGCAGCACGGAAATGATGTCGTCCGCCGTGATGACGCCGGTGAGCTTCTGGTCCCGGTCTACCACGGGCAGCGCTAACAGGTTGTATTTGTCGAAAAGTTCGGTGACCCGATCCTGGCGCTCGGTGACTGGCACTTGAATAAGCGTTTCCGCGGCGAGACTTGAAAGCAGTTGGTCGCCCTGGTGCAGGAACAGTCGCGCTAGCGGCACCACGCCGATCAGCCGCTCCTGCTGGTCGATCAGAAACAAGGTGTTCAGCGTTTCGAGCAGATCCTCGTTTTGCCTGAGCGCCTCCAGCGCGTCGGCGACCGTCGCGGATTGAGGCAGGGCGACGTACTCGGTATTCATCAGGCCGCCGGCAGTATCCTCGTCGAATTCGAGCAGTTCTTCCACCTCCTGCTTGGGTGCGTGCTCCATTTCTTCCAGAATCTCGTCGCTGGTTTCCTCTTCCAACTCGGCGAGGACGTCGGCGGCTTCGTCGGGGGACATTTCCTCGACGATCTCGGCGGCTTTTTCCGTCTCCAGTGACTCCAGAATGCTGACCTGTATTCCGGGATCCACCTCGGACAACGCATCCGCCGCCACTTCGCTATCGATATTTTCAAAAATGGCTTCGCGGTCCTCGGGACCCAGCGATTCTACGATGTCGGCGAGATCGGCCGGATGCATGTTTTCGAGCAGACGGTTGGAAATATTCAGGCGCAGGCGGCGCTGCGGATCGGGCTCCAGAATGTTGCAGAATTCCCAGCGGATGGAGTGCGGAGGAATGCGCCCCTGCAGACGGCGAATCCAAAGCGAAGGCAGGATGCCCCGCAGCAAGCGGCGGAAAATGCTGCGAATGCCGATGTCGACTTCCAGCACCCACAAAATCTGCGACTGATTCTCCTCGCGCAATTCGAAGGTAATATCATTGACGCGAACTACTTTACGGCCTTGGGCGTCAACAATCTGCTGATCCAGAAGGTCACGCGTGAGCCGCAGCATATACTCATCGGAGTGGTACGGGGTGAGATTTTCATCCCGCAAATGAATACCCTGGAGCGAAATAGTCTTCACCTGGTCGTAACGGACGGTCAGCAAGGTACCGTCGCCGCCGATCAGGAAGCGATCGACGCGAACCGGATCGACCAGCGGCACGATTGCGGCGTCTCTGACCGCACCGAGTTTGCGCCCCTTAAGGTCGTAGACCTTGAGGCCGAATAATTCGGTGAGGAAGAGGAATTGTTCCGCCATGCATTGCCTGATCTTGTACGATGCTTTGTACTACCCGGTTCCACATCATTACTATGACCGATGGCCGCGCGATGGCGCAAGGACAAATTGAACTGCCTGGTAGGCCCCCATAGGGGCCGGCGCGCTAATGGGCTAGTTTGGGGCTTCAATCCCGACAAACACCGTTCGTCCCAAGAGGAACGGTGTGCTCCAATCGAACGAACCGGAATTCGGTCATGCAGCCCCGCGCTACCATCAAGGGTGACCATACTGCCGGAGAATCGCAGAGATGCATTGTTGGCCACGCAAACAGGTCGTCGAAAAGTATTACGAGGAGGGTTCGTGAGTACGCGCCTGGACTTTGACATCGTTTGTCCCAATAATCACGATCAGACAGTTAGATTCAATCTTGAAGAATTCGAAGACGCGTTGAAGTCTGGTGCATTGGTGTTCCACTGCAATACGTGCAACGCAGACTGGCCTCCATCCAGCGAAGAAATCGCCAAACTTCGTAAGCAACTGTCTAGGAATTCCAGCTAGCACTTCCAGGGATGTTGCGGAACCCCTTCTGGGACCCCCCTCAAATACCCGTCAAGAAGTATCATCGCCAGTCACTCACATTTGGCTTTGAGGCGTCGAGGACGCGGTGCTTTTTCCCACACTTGGCCCTAGTACTCTACACTCCTTGGAGCTAAGTGACGATACCTAAGATATTTACTTTGCACTCGGATGGTAGCACCAGAGCCTGCAAGGAGAAGCGGTATCGCACCGGCAGAGACCTTATTAGTTACAAAGGCTTACGGTGCTTTGGCGGTGGCATTCGAACATGTTTGACTCGAGAGGTAGATCGGCGGATTCCCGATTCGGGGTCAATGCTCCATTTTCCGACGGCCGTCGCACGGAATCTGCGAAGCCTTTTCACTTTGCCATTACATGGAGATCTCTGACTGGTCATCTTGCGCTCCGCGAAGCGGTTGACCGGACTTCGACGACCGCGTGTCAGTTGGGCCGTGAAACGAAACAAGCAAGATTGGCCTTCACGGGCATCGCAGTTCCGGCGCTCGAGAGATCAGAAATTGGGTCCGATTCCAAGACCCGATGGGAAATGGTCGTTCCGAAAATGGTTCGTACTGATCGTGGGTCGATGGCGTCAACCACACAGCCGGGAAGTGACAACCGTAACAGCGACACAGATCCGCCATTTTCCATACCAATGTTGACTTGTTTCGACAGCGCACGACAACCGCTCCTTTCGAGAGTCTTCACCGCGATAGGGCGGCGCACTAGATCATTTCTTACGGGACCGGCCAAGACCATTGACGCGGTTCTCGTCTGGCCGCGTCCTGACTCACCCAGGTTGGCCTTCGCAAACGGTCAGCCGAGCCGTTTCCGAGTCTTGCAGTTAAGCGCGCCCATCTCCTCAATTTCTGCCGAAAATCAAATCGGCCTGCACGAGGGCATCAAGGACCGGCATGCGGCAAGAGAGTTGTTGCTGTCGAAGATCACCAGCACGCTTCGCAGCCACGCGCGAAGTGTTGCTCCGATCAAAGACGAACCCGGGAGTCCATACCGTGACCCGCGCTAACTTTGCACCCGCCAGGCCAAGTATCTCCAGCCAACTGGAGGCTGCCTTGGAATTGCGCTCAGCGGGCCTGCTCACTGAGGCGGTCGATGTGCTAGCCAGCCCTGGAGAATACAGTGCTTATCTTTGCGCAGTACGAGCTGAGATAGAGTTTGCGTTGGGTCGTTTCCAGGACGCCGCGTTGAGCTACTTTTCAGTTACTGTTTCCGATCCGGATGATTCAATTGCGCACTATAACCTGGCACTCTGTCTAGAACGTTGCGGACGTTGGGATGTGGCCGCCGAGGCTTTCCAACGAGTGCTGCAACTGGATGGGGATCGGGAAGATGCCCGCCTGGGGCTGGGCGCCTGCCTGCTGCACCTAAATCGCGCCGAAGAAGCTCTGGCGATCTTCGCTCAATGCGGCCGGGGCTTGAATACCGCGCCGGTTCTCATCGGCAAAGCCGTCGCCCTGCAGTTGTTGCGTCGTTTCGACGAAGCCTGGACAGTATACTCAGCGTTGCTCGCTTCCGATCCGAATTCAGAAGAAGCTTTGTCCAACTTGATCGCCATGGGCGTCCAGACTGACGATTTGAAGCGGGTCGCGGATCATTCCAGGCGCCTGCTCGATATCTGTCCGCATTCCACGGTGGCCCTGCAGGGTCTCGCTACCGTGGCTTTTGGGGGTTCGGAGTATTCGGCTGCGGCCGCTTACTGTGATCGAATCTTGGAATTGGCTCCCGACAGTTTGGAAGCATGGCACAACTTTCGAATTGCGATCGACCAGTCCACGTTCAACTCTTCTGTACCGGCCGTCTCTGTTAGCACTGGAGGAAAACAATGAATCGTTTGCGTGTCCGCGTCGAATTGAACCGGCGTAAGAGCGGTGTGCCGCTGGAGGAACTGGTGAGCGTTGTGGATGAAACGCGAAAGTTCTTCCACCTGCTCGCCCAAGACGTCGAAATACCTGTGGAGCGCGGGGAGTGGCAGGCCTCAAACTTCGATCCGGAGTCGCTCAACTTCACTGCGGAGTACAGCGGGACGGCGTCCGCCGAGCAGATCCGAGCTTTCGGCTCTGCCTTCAGCGGCGCCACCTCATTACGGCGCGAGACCATCGCCCAATTCACCCACATCGCGGATTTCATCGGAGAAGATGAACTGGTTGGATTCGGGCTGTACCAGTCCGATCAGGAGAGTGAGCCTTCCGATTGGCGGTGCCTTTCGCGGCGCGATGCCTTGCGATTCGCGGATGAGATTCACTTGTTAGGGAAAGCCGTCGGAGAGTCCGGCCTGGATGCTCCCCTGCCCGCCGTCATGAACGGGAGTGTCGGGGGGCGACGCCTCTTCAAGGACCGGCGGGAGCGTGAAGTGTTGGCGACCGATCCGTCAAAGTGGATTCGTGACGTGGAGTCCACTCTGTCGAGACGGATTGGCCTTCTGGAGAGTAAGGTTGAAGCTCATGCGCACGAGATGCAAGGTCTGGGCAATACTCAGGAAGCCGCCGACGAAAGATTTCTGAGACTCCTCGGCGCAATGGAATCCTTCTGGAGCCAGGCTCCCCGGCAGCTGCCGCCTGCCGGGCCGGAACCAGCCGCGTGCGGGCTGGCAAGCCGGGGCGAGGGTTACCAAACGGCTGCAGGAAGTCTACTCGCGTCTGAGCCGCTTCCCCCTCAGCCCAGGAAATCACGGCGTTGGTGGAGATTGGTTCTAGCCTCAGCCTCCGCAGGATTGATTTTAGTGGCCTTAGGCGCGGGGATGGCGGGCCGATGGCCGACTACCGTGGCCCGGCCGGCCTACGCATCATCCCGGACACCATGAAGCTGGGCCAGCAGATCCATCAAGGCGAGTTCGACGACGGCTTCCGTAAGGCGCTGATCAACTCGGCCGGCGACTTCCTTGGCCTGCCCTCGGCGCAGATCAACCGCGCGATCACCGGCGCGCAGGCGATCAACGAGGGGAAGACCGCCAACCCGGCGGCGCTGGTGATGGGGTACGAAGAGGCGCGGTGACGGCGTGAGCTTGACGGCGCCGCGCGCTCGCACAGTGCGCGGCAACCTGACGCCACGCCGCCCATGACGATATCCAACACCGA
>Ga0207674_10003878_pt1 | contig 18231 bp, 16 predicted proteins | sample KBSCornC72_FD_184303 | JGI IMG/M metagenome (GOLD analysis project Ga0207674, IMG submission 184303) | Corn rhizosphere microbial communities from Kellogg Biological Station, Michigan, USA - KBS Corn C7-2 (SPAdes) (version 2) | ecosystem: Host-associated > Plants > Roots > Rhizosphere > Soil ... | reverse complement strand
GAGCAGTTTCGCTTGCTCCGCGATCTGTTCGGCGACCGGCTCGACCGGGTCGGCTCCCTCGCTCTCGCGCGCCTTGCGGAGCCGGCCGTGCGTTTCGAGCATGAATTCATGGAAATGGACGCGGCGCTTCGGCTCGATCGCAATATGATCGAAGGCGAGGTCCATCAGCATCGATTTGCCGCGCCCGACGCCGCCCCAAAGGTAGACGCCCGCGGGGCCGTCATCGCGAGACCCGAACAGGTTCGAAAACAGTCCCTTCGGCCGAAAAGCCGCGGCGAGACGGTCGAGCGCTTCGACAGCTCGCGCTTGTGCGGGATCGGGCTTCAGTTCGCCGGCCTTGAGGAGCGTGGCATAAGCCGCGCCGACAGGTCCTCTCATCGCGCCGGGGCGTTCGGCCGGTTCACCCGCTTCAGCGTGCCGCTGAAGCTGTAGCAATTTTCGCCATTCTGCTTGACGACACCCTGGAGGAAGGCGTGGCCGCGCGTCTGCCTCACCAGCTCGACATGCGAATCCAGCGGCGACCCGGCCTGACCGCGCGCGAGGAAATGCGTCGTAAGGTCCAGCGTCACATAATGTCCGCGCTCCATTCCGGCGCAGAGGCCGCCCGCGAACATCGACATGTCTATGAAGCTCATGATCGCGCCGCCGTGGATGGATCCGCCCATGTTCATGTGCGCCTCGGTCGGGAACATGCGGCAGATCCCGCGGCCCGGTCCGTCGGGCTTGAACAGCAGCCGGCCGGTCGCCGCGGCGAATGAGCTTCGCGGGAAATCGCCCCAGCTGAACCAGCCGGGATTGTCGGCGTCGGGCGTGGCTCCCGTCGGGAGGCCCACGTCCTCCATCAGCCCGTCGACTTCCTGTGAGTTGTCGCTCACGCTGCCCGTTCGGCGATCAGCTTCTTGGTTTCCGCGATCGCTTTCGCTGGATTCAGCCCCTTGGGACAGACATTCGCGCAATTCATGATCGTGTGACAGCGATAGAGGCGGAATGGATCTTCGAGGCCGTCGAGCCGCTCCCCGGTGGCTTCGTCGCGGCTGTCGGCGAGCCAGCGATAGGCCTGCAGCAGAATGGCCGGTCCGAGGAAGCGATCCTGGTTCCACCAGTAGCTCGGGCAGCTCGTCGAGCAGCAGAAGCAGAGGATGCATTCGTACAGGCCGTCGAGCTTCGACCGATCCTCGGGGCTCTGCAGCCGCTCCTTGCTCGATGGTGCCGGGGTCGCGGCCTTCAGCCACGGCTGGATCGACGCATATTGCGCATAAGCGTGCGTGAGGTCGGGAACGAGATCCTTCACTACCTCCATGTGCGGCAAAGGCGTGATCTGGACCTCGCCCTTGATCTCCGAAATTGCGGTGGTGCAGGCGAGGCCGTTTCGTCCGTGCATGTTCATCGCACAGCTTCCGCAAATCCCCTCGCGGCAGGAACGGCGGAAGGTCAGGGTGGGGTCGATCTCGTTCTTGATCTTGACCAGAGCGTCGAGGACCATTGGCCCGCATTTGTCGAGGTCGATCGTGTAGCGGTCGAAGCGCGGGTTCGCTCCGCTGTCCGGATCGTAGCGATAGATTTTGAACGTCTTGAGCCTTTTGCCCTCTTCGGGCTTCCACTCGCGGCCTCTGACGATCTTGCTGTTCTTCGGGAGCGTGAACTCAGCCATGCCGCGCCGCTAGCACGCGACGCACGCCAAAGAAAAGGCCGCCCGGCAGGCTGCCACTGGAACGGCTAGCGGTACAGCAGCGCCTGAACGACCTGCTGGATCAGCATGGTCTTCGGATTGACGCGATAGAGATATCCATCGCCGTAATAATAATTGCCGTACGGGCTGAGGCCGTACTGCCTCCGGACGTCATACGGGATCTGGTTATAGCCCCAGGCCGTGCCGTAGCCGCGCGGGAAGCGCTGACCGACATTGTACAGCTTCTTCGCCTGGCCGGGCGGAAGGCAGCCGTTGTGCTTCTTGGCGAGGCCCGGCGGGCAGCCGCCAACGCCATATCCGACCGGTCCGTTATAGCCATAGCCGTGCGGATTGCCGTGACCGTTTCCTGGCTTCGCCGCGGCCTGGCCGGCGAGAGCGAGCGCAGTAGCGCCTGCGAGCAGAACAAGATGTTTCATAATGCCTCCGAACGTATCGCTTACGATATGAACGAACGTTGAGCGGAATGGTTACCGGACCGAACGGCGGAACGGCAATCGCCGACCCCTGTTGGTAGTCAAGGAAGGAGGCTGACATGCTTGGAAAAGCCGACGCAACGCCGATGATCGCCGTCAAGGACCTCGACCGCGCCCGCAAATTCTATGAGGAAACCCTTGGTCTCGAAACCAAGGACGAATGGGGCGAGGGCCTGACGATGGAAAGCGGCGATACGACGATCAACGTCTATCGCTCACAATTTGCCGGAACGAACAAGGCGACCGCGCTCACCTTTCAGGTCGATGACGCGGAGGAAGAGGTCAGCGAACTCAAGAAGAAGGGCGTCTTCTTCGAACATTATGACCTGCCCGGTCTCCAGTCCCGGGGCGATCTCTATGTCGGTGAGGGCGGCTTCAAGACCGCATGGTTCAAGGACCCTGACGGGAATATCCTGAGCCTGATCGAGGAATAGCCCACAAATGAAAGGCCGCCGGAAGACACCGGCGGCCTTCTCTTTTGCAGCTCAACCAGGGCAGCTAGCGCTGGATGACGTCGAGCACCTTCGTGACCGCAAAGGTCGTCGGGTCGACGACATAGACGTAGCCGTTGCTGTAGACATAGCGGCCGTTCGAATCGAGGTGATAGTAGGTCACCACCGGCTGCGGAATGTCGCTGTAGGTCGTGTAGGTATAGTTCGGTCCAAATACGTAGCCGACCTTGTACGGCGGGTCGCCCTTCACGCGGTGCGTGGAGACGCAAATTCCGTCATGCCACTTCGTGCAGACATAAGTGTGGGGCGCGGCCGCGGCCGGCGTGAACGCCAGGGCCATTGCGGCTCCCGACAATGCGAAAATCAGTTTACGCATCACTACCTCCTTGAATGCGTTACCGAAATCAACGACGCGGCTGGCGCGTCGTTTCGCCATTCGTCGTGAGCCCGACACAGTTCGAGGACGCCGAAACGAATGGGCCGCCGGCAAGCGCCGACGGCCCAATGTCCGAGAGCTCAACTCAGGGGATTTAGCGGGTCAAGGCGTCGATCACGCGCTCGACCGCATAGGTCCGCGGGTTCACGACGTAGATGTAATTGTCCCGATAAACATAACGATAGTCGGGGTTGAGATCATATCGGGTCACATAGCCGCGCGGCAGCGCCCGGTAGGACGTATAGGTATAGCGAGGGCCGAACACGTAGCCTGTGCGCCACATCGCATGGCGCGCGTGGCGCGACATCGACATGCGGTAGCCGTAATTGTTCCAGCGCACGCAATGGCCGTGGCGCCACTTCGCACATTCGCGGCCGTGGTGGCGGTAGCCATTGTCATGATGGCGGTCGGCCATCGCGGGCGTGGCCGTCAGCGCAACGGCGGCGGCACCCAGTCCAAGAATGAACTTATTCATCGCAGAATCTCCTTCTATCGCCGTTCCAAACGAGCGCCGCCCGCTTCGGGTTGCCGATTCTTTGCGCAGGTTACGGTGATTTCATCTTGGGCCAGCGGTTGCCCGTCGCAGGCCACCTCGCTAATCGGGCGCCGCGCTCTCCATGCGGCGACTCTCAAGAACGCCGCCGTAACAACAGAAAGGTTCGAACCAGCCCCATGGCTCGGAAGAAGATCGCCCTCGTCGGCGCCGGAATGATCGGCGGAACCCTCGCTCACCTCGCCGCGATGCGCGAGCTGGGTGACATCGTCCTGTTCGACATCGTTGAAGGCATTCCGGAAGGAAAGGCGCTCGACATCGCTCAGGCCGGGCCGATCGACGATTTCGACGCCAGGCTGAAGGGCACGTCGGACTATGCCGATATCGCGGGCGCGGACGTGATCATCGTCACCGCCGGCGTTCCTCGCAAGCCAGGGATGAGCCGCGACGACCTTCTCGGGATCAACCTCAAGGTGATGAAGGCGGTCGGCGAGGGCATTCGCAAGCATGCGCCGAACGCGTTCGTGATCTGCATCACCAACCCGCTCGACGCGATGGTCTGGGCGCTGCGCGAATTCTCGGGTCTTCCGCACAAGATGGTAGTCGGGATGGCCGGAGTGCTCGACAGCGCGCGCTTCCGCCACTTCCTCGCCGAGGAATTCGACGTCAGCGTTGAGGACGTGACAGCCTTCGTGCTCGGCGGCCACGGCGACACGATGGTACCGGTGGTCGGCTATTCGACCGTCGCCGGCATTCCGATTCCGGACCTCATCAAGATGGGCTGGTCGACACAGGAAAAGATCGACGCGATCGTCAAGCGGACGCGCGGCGGCGGCGGGGAGATCGTCGCGCTGCTGAAGACGGGCTCGGCTTATTACGCGCCGGCGACCAGCGCGATCGCGATGGCCGAGAGCTTTTTGAAGGACAAGAAGCGCGTTCTGCCCTGCGCGGCGCATCTCAGCGGGCAATATGGCGTGGACAATCTCTACGTCGGCGTGCCCTGCGTCATCGGTTCCGGCGGTGTCGAGCGGATCGTCGAGATCGAGCTTGATGCCGAAGCGAGGCAGAACTTCACGGTCAGCGTCGATGCGGTGAAGGAGCTGCTCGAGGCCTGCAAGCAGATTGACAACGACCTCGCAGAAGAGGCGGTGGCGTGAGCATCCTCGTCGACAGGAACACCAAGGTCATCACCCAGGGAATGACCGGCGAGACCGGCACCTTCCATACCCGCCAGGCGCTCGATTACGGGACGCAGATGGTCGGCGGGGTCACGCCGGGCAAAGGCGGCACCGAGCATCTCGGACTTCCGGTTTTCGACACGGTTCATGAAGCGGTCGCGAAGACTGGCGCCACCGCGTCGGTCATCTACGTTCCGCCGCCTTTCGCCGCCGATTCGATCCTCGAAGCGATCGACGCGGAGGTCCCGCTGATCGTCACCATCACCGAGGGCATTCCGGTCCTCGACATGGTCCGCGTCAAGCGCGCGCTCTCGGGCTCGAAGTCGCGGCTGATCGGTCCGAATTGCCCGGGCGTGCTCACACCCAATGAGTGCAAGATCGGGATCATGCCCGGCAATATCTTCAAGAAGGGCAGCGTCGGCGTCGTCAGCCGATCGGGCACGCTCACCTATGAAGCCGTGTTCCAGACCTCGAACGAAGGTCTTGGCCAGTCGACCGCGGTCGGGATCGGCGGCGATCCGGTCAAGGGCACCGAGTTCATCGACGTGCTCGAGATGTTTCTGGCGGACGACGAAACCCAATCGGTCATCATGATCGGGGAGATCGGCGGAAGCGCCGAAGAGGATGCGGCGCAATTCCTCGCCGACGAGGCCAAGCGCGGGCGGCGCAAGCCGGTCGTCGGCTTCATTGCCGGGCGCACCGCGCCGCCAGGACGCCGCATGGGCCATGCCGGAGCGATCGTCTCCGGCGGCAAGGGCGATGCCGAAAGCAAGATCTCGGCGATGGAGGCGGCTGGAATCACCGTGTCCCCAAGCCCATCTGAATTGGGCAGGACACTGAAGGGGTTGCTGGCAACAGCATGATTGGACCCCGGCCTTCGCCGGGAACGCGGAGTATCATGAACGACGTCGTCGGATTCGTTGAGAGGGAGCAGGGCCCGAGCTGGGCGCGGCCAAACTGGCCGCTGAGCGAGCTCGACGAGGTCAATCTCGGTCTCGATCCGACGCAGGCGACGATCGAGAAGTTCACGGCCGCGGTAAAGGAAAAGGCGGCCGCGACCGGGGCAAGCGCGGACGACATCCGCCGCGCGGCAGAAGACAGCATTCGGGCGATGATGCTGATCCGCACGTATCGCGTGCGCGGGCATCTCGCGGCTCGACTCGATCCGCTGGGACTCGCGCGAATGGACGTCCCGGCCGACCTGACCCCCGCCTTCCACGGCTTTGAGAATGATGAGCTCGACCGTCCGGTCTGGCTGTGTGGAGTGCTCGGCTTCGAGCAAGCGACGGTCCGTCAGATCGTCGACGTTCTGCAGGCCAATTACTGCGGCCACATCGGCTTCGAGTATATGCACATCAACGAGGTCGAGGAGCGGCGCTTCCTCCAGGGGCGCATCGAGGGAGCCGAGGAAACCGTCCGGTTCACTCCCGAAGGCAAGCAGTCGATCCTCACCAAGGTGATCCACGCCGAACAGTGGGAGAAATTCCTCGCCAAGAAATATGTCGGGACCAAGCGCTTCGGTCTCGACGGTGGCGAGAGCGCCGTTCCCGCGCTCGAAGCCGTGATCAAATATGGCGGCCAGTTCGGAGTCGAGGAAATCGCCGTCGGAATGGCTCATCGCGGCCGGCTCAACATCCTCACCAACGTCATGGGCAAGCAGGCCCAGGCGATCTTCCATGAATTCGCCGGCGGAGCGACCAATCCGGCCGACGTCGGCGGTTCGGGCGATGTCAAATATCACCTCGGCACGTCATCGGACCGTGAGTTCGAGGGGATCAGCGTTCATCTGTCGCTTCTGCCGAATCCCTCGCACCTGGAAGCTGTCGATCCGGTCGTCCTCGGCAAGGCGCGTGCGGTTCAGACCTACAAGGGCGACAAAGAGGGCGATACGATCCTTCCGATCCTGCTCCATGGCGACGCGGCTTTCGCGGGGCAGGGCGTGGTCTGGGAATGCCTCAGCTTCTCGGGCCTGCCCGGTTACGCCACCGGCGGCACGATCCATTTCATCATCAACAACCAGGTGGGCTTCACCACCAGCCCGCAATTCGCGCGCTCGTCGCCCTATCCGTCGGATGTCGCCAAGGGCATCCAGGCGCCGATCCTCCACGTCAACGGCGACGATCCCGAAGCCGTCACATTCTGTTGCAAGCTCGCGATCGAATTCCGCCAGCGCTTCAACCGCGACATCGTGATCGACATGTGGTGCTACCGGCGCTTCGGCCACAATGAGGGCGACGAGCCGAGCTTCACCCAGCCGCAAATGTATGCGGCGATCAAGAAGCATCCGCCGATCAGCGAGATTTACGGCAAGCGGCTGATTGCCGAGGGAATCGTCGACCAGCCGTGGATCGACAAGCAGACCGAGGACTATCTCGCGCATCTCGAGCAGGATTTCGAGGCCGCGGTCTCATATTTGCCCAACAAGGCCGATTGGTTCGAAGGCCGCTGGGCCGGTCTCGGGCGGCCCGACGAGCCGGTGCTTGGTCGCCGCAACATCCAGACCGCGATCGATGAAGCGGACGTGCGCCTTCTGTCCGACGTCCTGACCCGCGTCCCTGACGGATTCACGATCCACAAGACGCTGCAGCGAATCCTCGACGCCAAGAAGGCGATGTTCGAGACCGGCGAGGGCATCGACTGGGCGACCGCAGAGGCGCTCGCCTTCGGCAGTTTGCTTGAGGAAGGCCTTGGGGTGCGCCTGTCCGGCCAGGACAGCGGACGCGGAACCTTCAGCCAGCGCCATGCCGTTTGGGTCGATCAGCAGACCGGCGCGAAATATATCCCGCTGACCACCGTCGAGCCGGGCCGCTTCGAGGTGCGCGACAGTCCGTTATCCGAGTTCGGCGTGCTCGGTTTCGAATATGGCTACTCGCTCGCCGACCCCCGCACGCTCGTTCTGTGGGAAGCGCAATTCGGCGATTTCGCGAATGGCGCACAGACGATCATCGACCAGTTCGTGGCCGCGGGCGAGGCGAAGTGGCTACGCGCGAGCGGCCTCGTCATGCTTCTTCCGCATGGCTTCGAAGGGCAGGGGCCAGAGCATAGCTCGGCTCGGCTGGAGCGATATCTGCAGCTCTGCGCCGAGGACAATATGCAGGTCGCGAACTGCACGACGCCCGCAAACTATTTCCACATTCTCAGGCGGCAGATGCGGCGCGGCTTCCGCAAGCCGTTGATCATCATGACTCCCAAGTCGCTGCTCCGGCACAAGCTTGCGGTCTCGAATATTTCCGATTTCCTCGGCGACAGCCACTTCCGCCGGATCCTGTCGGACCTCAATCCGCCAGCGGAAGGTCAGACTCGGCGGCTCGTCCTCTGCAGCGGGAAGCTCAGCTACGAGCTGATGGAAGCACGCGACAAGAATGATGACCGGAACACCGAGATCATCCGCATCGAGCAGCTTTATCCTTTCCCGTCCGAGCCTTTGGTCAAGCGCCTCAAGGCGATGCCGGAGTTGCAAGACCTGATCTGGGCGCAGGAAGAACCGAAGAATGCGGGCGCCTGGCAGTTCGCGGAGGACTTGCTCGCCCAGTGCCTCGCCGACGCTGGCTTCCCGGGCATGCGCCCCCAATATGCCGGTCGCGACGCCGGAGCTTCACCGGCGACCGGGCTCGCCAAACGGCACGCCGCCGAACAGGCGGCCTTGATTGCGGCGGCCCTGGGTCATAGCAGCCCCGCCAAGGGACCGGCTGTCGCGGCGGAATAAAGGGATCAAATGACTGACGTCCAAGTCCCCGTGCTCGGGGAATCGATCACCGAAGGAACGCTCGCTCAATGGCTGAAGAAGCCGGGCGAGGCGGTGAAGGCCGACGAGCCGATCGCCAGCCTCGAAACCGACAAGGTCACTGTCGAGGTGCCTGCGCCGGTCGCCGGAGTGCTTTCGGAGCAGTTGGTGCAGGAAGGCGAAACTGTCGCGGTGGGGTCGCTCATCGCGCGGATCGACGAGAGTGCGGCGGCTGGGGCCGCTCCGCCAGCGGCCGAGGCTGCTGCCGCCGCGACGACCAATCCGGCCGGGCCGGCCGAGACCCCGGCACTTCGCGGGGACGACCATGCGCCCGTCGCGGAAGCCGAGCATGACGACGACCATATCCTGACGCTTTCGCCAGCGGTCCGCCGCGCCGTGCTCGAATATCATGTCGATCCATCGAAGATCCACGGCACCGGCAAGGATGGACGCCTTACGAAGGACGATGTGATCGCCGCTGCTCAGGGACGTAGTGCCCCGGCGGAGGCGGCGGCCCAGGCGCCGCAGGCGAAGGCTCCTTCAGCGCCGGCGCCTTCGGTCCCCGCTCCACAAGCCAAGGCTCCAGCGGCGACCGGCGAGCGCCGGGAAGAGCGCGTCAAGATGTCGCGGCTTCGGCAGACGATCGCGAAGCGCCTGAAGGACGCGCAGAATACGGCGGCGATGCTGACGACGTTCAACGACGTCGACATGTCCGCAGTCATGGAAGCTCGCAACAATTACAAGGACCTGTTCGAGAAGAAGCACGGCATCCGCCTCGGCTTCATGAGCTTCTTCGTGAAGGCCTGCGCGCTGGCCGCCCGCGACGTGCCGTCGGTCAACGCCAGCCTCGAAGGCGATGAGATCGTCTATCGCGACTATCTCGATGTTTCGATCGCCGTGTCGACGCCGAAGGGCCTGGTCGTTCCGGTCATTCGCAATGCGAACGCGCTGAGTTTCGCCGAGATCGAGAAGACGATCGCCGACTTCGGCAAGCGCGCCAAGGACGGCACGCTGACGCTCGAAGAAATGCAGGGCGGCACTTTCACCATTTCCAACGGCGGGGTGTTCGGGTCGCTGCTGTCCACGCCGATCATCAACCCGCCGCAGTCGGCGGTCCTCGGGATGCATCGGATCGAGGAACGGCCGGTGGTCAAGGACGGCCACATCGTCGCCCGGCCGATGATGTACCTTGCGCTTTCCTATGACCATCGCATCGTTGACGGCCGCGAGTCCGTGACCTTCCTCGTCCGCGTCAAGGAAGCGATCGAGGATCCGACCCGGTTGTTGATTGACCTTTAGCTCGTCGCTCCCGCGCAAGCGGGAGTCCCGCTTACTATATTACCCTCGAACACAAGCGGGACCCCCGCTTTCGCGGGGATGACGGAAGAGAAAAATGGCAGACAATTACGATTTCGACGTTCTGGTGATCGGTGCCGGCCCCGGCGGCTATGTCGCCGCGATCCGCGCCGCCCAGCTCGGCCTCAGGACCGCCTGCGCGGAGAGCCGCGAGACCCTGGGCGGAACCTGCCTCAACGTCGGCTGCATCCCCTCCAAGGCCCTGCTCCACGCATCCGAGCTGTTCGAGGAAGCTGCGCACGGAACACTCGCCAAATGGGGTGTGAAGCCGGGCAAAGTCGAGCTCGATCTCGGCCAGATGCACGGCACGCGGCTCGAGGCGGTGAAGGGGCTAACCCAGGGCATCGAATTCCTCTTCAAGAAGAACAAGGTCGAATGGCTGAAGGGCCTCGCCACCTTCGAAACCGCCGACACGGTGAAGGTCGGCGACCGCAAGGTTCGTGCGAAGAATATCGTCATTGCGACCGGATCGTCGGTAACTCCGCTTCCAGGCGTCGCCATCGATCAGGAGCGGATCGTCGATTCCACGGGCGCGCTCGAGTTGCCCGAAGTTCCCAGGCGCATGGTCGTGATTGGCGGCGGAGTGATCGGGCTTGAGCTCGGCTCGGTCTGGCGGCGGCTCGGAGCCGAGGTGACTGTCGTCGAATTCCTCGACCAGATCCTGCCCGGCTTCGACGACGATGTCCGCAAGGAAGCGAACAAGATCTTCAAGAAGCAGGGTTTCGACTTCAGGCTCTCGACCAAGGTCACGAAGGCCGAGCGTAAGGGGAAGACCGTCACACTGACGGTCGAGCCCGCGAAGGGCGGCGCGGCCGAGACGATCGAGGCCGACGTGGTGCTCGTTTCAATTGGCCGGCGCCCGAACACCGAAGGGCTCGGGCTCGACAAGGCCGGGATCGAGCTCAACCAGCGCGGCCAGATCGAAACCGATCACGACTTCCGCACCAAGGTGGCGGGAATCTGGGCGATCGGCGACGTGATCCCGGGCCCGATGCTCGCACACAAGGCCGAGGACGAGGGGATTGCGGTCGCGGAGAATATCGCGGGCCTCACCGGCATCGTGAACCACGCCGTCATCCCTTCGGTTGTCTACACCATGCCGGAGATTGCGGGCGTCGGCCTCACGGAGGAGGACGCCAAGGCCGAGGGCGAGGTCAAGGTCGGCAAGTTCCCGATGCTCGCCAACAGCCGCGCCAAGACCAACCGTGAACCCGACGGCTTCGTGAAGGTGATCGCCGACGCGAAGACCGACCGTGTGCTCGGCGTCTGGATGATCGCGAGCGTCGCCGGCACGATGATCGCCCAGGCCGCGCAGGCGATGGAGTTCGGGGCGACGTCGGAGGACATCGCTTACACCTGTCACGCCCATCCGACCCATAGCGAAGCGCTCAAGGAAGCGGCGATGGCGGTCACCGGCAAGCCGATCCACATCTGATCGGCCTTTCGGAACTCTTCACTTCGATTTGAGGTAGGTGTTCAGCCAGTCCAGGCCCGTCGCTATCGCGTCCTTCGTATCCGAACGGCGCGGCGGGTCGATGAACCTTCCGGGGACCGGCTTGCTTTCAACAGCGACCTTGTTCGTTTTCAGCGCCGCTGCGAGCAAGTCCGCCTGCGCGTCATAGGGAGGAATGGCCACGCGATAAATGAGCGTGGGCGTCCTGATCGCCGCGGCATTGCGGATGGGGTTGATCGCGTCGAATTTCGCCGGCTCGGCCAGCGGGGAGCCGCCGAAATAGCGCGTGCTGAAGGCGTCCGGCGCCAGGGCGAACGCAGAGACGACGTCGACGATCGGGATCGTCAGCACCGCGGCCCTGTAGCGGCTGGTCCTCGTCAGGCCATAAACGACCCGATAAGCGTCGTAGGTGCCTGTCGCGACGATCGCGAGGCGGTTGGGGTCGGCAATGCCCTCCTTCACCATCTCGTCGACGCCGCTTTCGATGTCCGAGAACGGACCGACCGCGGGATCGCCTGCCACCACATTCTGGAAGGCCTCGCCGTAACCCCAGCTTCCGCGAGGGTTCGGCATGAGGACGGCATAGCCCTGGGCGACCAGCAAATGGTGGTTGATGTACGGGAACCACGTGTCGTCGGCGCTTACCCGCGTCGTGAACGAATGGTCGTAGGTCCCATGCGAGCCGACATTCAGCGCGACCAGCGGAAGCGCTCCCGACGAATGTGCCGGTATGGCCAACAGGCCCGTGACGCCCGTGCCGTCCGACGAGCGCCATTGCACCTCGCGGATCGTCTCCTGGCCATTCAGGTCCAACGCCGGATTGAGGCGGGTCAGTTGCCTCTCCGACTGGCTTCCGAACCCGCGCAGAACGACGTCCGGCGGCGTCAGGAGCGAGGACGTGACACAGGCATAATGCCTGCTCGCCGAGGACCAGCTGCAACCCGAAAAGACCCGGTCGCCGGGGGTCAAATCACTTGCGACTGCCGGCTTGTCCAAATCGACCGCGTAGACGTGCGTACGCATCCGGGCGAGGCCGGTGAAGAGCAAGGTTCGGCGACCGGTCCATTGCACCCATCGCGGCGGCTGGCCGCGAAGCCAGGTCGTGAAGTTGCCGGCGATCGGCCTCGGTTCGCCGCCCGCAGCGGGGACGAGCTGGAGGCCGATCGTACCCAAGGCCTTTCCGCCCTGGGTCGCGAAGACGATTTGCGAGCCGTCCGGCGACCAATGCGGCGCAAGATCGCGCCCCGGGCGCTTCACCAGCGTCGTCCGTTTGCCGTCTACCCCGATCAGTTCGATGTCGCCGTCCACCGAGGCTGCGATCCGCGCTCCCGTCGGCGACCATTCCGGATCTGCGACACTGATCCCGCTAACGAGCTCGCGCAGGTTTCCGGTCTCCACGTCGGCAAGGAACAGGCTGTTCGCGACCGAAGCTTCGCCTTCGGTGGGCGCCGTCCGGCTCCCGACGACCGCCAGCTCTCTGCCGTCAGGAGAGCATGCAAAATCGCTGACGTTCTTTATTGCCTGCAACATCGGGCGAGAAACCGATGCGCCGTCCGAGACCTGAAGCTGCAGCTGGTCCTTGGTTCTGCTTAGCGAGACCAGGCCGAGCCCGGGACACCAGCGAGCGCCTTCGCCATTTCCCAACAGGCGCGGAAATCCGCCGGCCGCGGGAACGACCCAGAGCTCTGACTGCTGCAGGTCCGTGGCCGGATCGAAAACATTGACGGTGAAAGCAACATGCTTTCCATCAGGCGAGATCGCGGTGGCCGTGGCCTGTTTGAAGTCCAGGTACGACCCCGCGTCAAAGGCGGTCGCGGTCGCCGGTGCGGGGAACGCCAGCAGTGCGGCGATGATGGGCAGGGCTTTCGTGGCGATCATCGGCCTGTCTTGGGAGTCGAGACCGGCTGTTTGGGAATCGCTGCTCAGCTGTCCATAGGGGCATCGGCGAAGGCCGCGCATAGGTCGCCCAACGCTACGATAAATTCCTTCAATTGCTCATTGGGACGGCTTGGATCCCGCTGTCGCTGCAGCCTTGCACGCAATCGGTTCCGCCGGGCTGGCCATCCTCGGAGCGAGATCCTTCTGCCAGCGGCCGACGTCGACCCACTGGCCGAGCTTGAACCCGACTCCGCGCTCAATTCCGGACAGGACGAAACCGAGCTTCTCGTGAAGCGCGACACTGACGTCATTGGGCAAGGCGATTCCGGCGATTGCGGTGACGAAGCCGTGCCGTTCGAGCAACTCCACGTGCGCGCTCAACAATTGTCGCCCAATGCCGTGTCCCTGAGCTGCGGGATCAAGGTAGATGCCAGTTTCGACGCTCCACCGGTAGGCCGGCCGATTGCGCATCGGGGAGGTGGACGCGAAACCGAGCAGACGTCCATCGTCTTCGGCAACAAGCCAGGGATGGACGGGGCTCGCCATCCGCCGCGCGATTTCCGCCGAGTCCGGAGCGACCTCCTCGAAGCTGATCCGGCTGGACTCGACATAAGGGCGGTAAAGCCCGGCGATTGCCGCCGCGTCGCTTTCCCGTGCGAGGCGGATCAGGACAGCCATGTCTCCAGCAGCGAAAGCAGGCTGCGATCGCGGGCGCGAATGGCGACCGGCGTGACGGGAGCACATTCCAGGCATCGCGCCTGGATCGTCGGGCCGGAAAGGATCATTCGGACTTCCGCGAGCGCCGCGAGCAATTGCTGTTCGGGCTGGCGCGCGATGACGGCATAAGCGTCATCCGGTGAGCTATCGTTGCTGTCGTCGCCGTCGTCGGAAGCGAAGGCGTCGAGCAATGTGTCGCGCCAGCCGCGGGTCGGCTCAAGGTAGCGAATCCCGCGCTCGTTGCCGAGATTGGCCAGTTCCGCGGCCTTGGCGACTGCTTGCTGCATTCCGCCGAAAGCATCGACGAGGCCGAGCTGGTGGGCCGTTCCGCCGTCCCAGACCCGGCCCTGGGCGATCTTGTCGACGTCGGCGGGCGTCTTGTGGCGCGACGCCGCGACGATTCCGAGGAAGCGGCGGTAGGTTGATTCGACGCCCGTCTGGATCAGTTGGCTGGCTTCGGGCGATGGACCCTTGAGCAGATCGGGCTCACCCGACAGCGGCGTGGTCTTCACGCCGTCCGCGCCAAGACCGAGCTTCTGCAGCGTGCCCTGGAAGCTCGGCAGCACTCCGAACACGCCGATCGAGCCCGTGATCGTCGAGGGTTCGGCGAAAATGTAGTCGCCGGCCGACGCCACCCAATAGCCGCCGGACGCTGCGACGCTGCCCATCGAGATAACGACCGGGATCTTGTCGGCCTTGGCCTCCAGCAAGGCGTCGCGGATCCGCTCGGACGCGAGCACTGAGCCGCCTGGACTGTCGACGCGGACCACGATCGCCTTCACCTTGTCGCGGCGGATGCCGTTTTCAATCGCCTGCGCGATGCTGTCGCCGCCGGCGCTGCCCGGCGAGGCCTTGCCGTCGATGATGTCGCCGGCGACGGTGACGACGCCGATCGGTCCGCGCGGTTTCTCGTCCACGACGTCCGAAACGTAAGAGGCGAGCTTGATCCGGCTGTAGGCGCTGTCCGCCTCCTTGCTCTCACCGCCGAGCGCAGCGAGATGTTTCTCAAAGTCTCTCCGGTCGCCGAGCTTGTCGACGAGGCCGGCATCGAGAGCGGCTTTGGCCATGTCGCCGCCTGCGCGTGCGACCGCTCCATTCATGTCCTGCAGGAATAGGTCGACGTTCGCCTTCGGCCGGTCGCGATGGATGTTCTGGCGCCAATCCTCCAGCAGCGCATTGCCGAGCGCCATGTAATTTTCGCGAGCTTCGGGCGACATGTCATTGCGGATGAAAGGCTCGACGGCCGACTTGTACGTGCCGACCCGATAGACGTTGGCGGTCACGCCGAGCTTGTCGAGCAGGCCTTTGTAATAAAGGTTCGATCCTCCAGGCCCCGCGATCGCGACCGTTCCCAAGGGATTGAGCCAAATCTCCGAAGCTGCAGCGGCCAGCTGGTAGCTGTCGTTGGTATAGCCGATGCCGTAGGCGACGACCGGCTTGCCCGAGGCCCGGACTTCCCGGATCGCGTCGGAAAGATCGTCCATGGCCGTCTGGCCGCCGCCGACGAAGCCATCGAGATCGAGAGCCACCGCCTTCACCCGATCGTCGTTCTTCGCCTTGTCCAGCGCAGTGACGAGTTCGCGGAGGCTATATTGCCGGATCCGGCTCCCGCCCGCGAGATCGGCGAAGTCGGCCTTGGCGGGCTGCTCCACGACATTTCCGGTCAACTCGAGCGCCAGCACGCCATTCTTTACCGGCGCGGGGCGGGCCGAGAGCGCGGCGTAGAGCATCCCGAAGAACAGGAGCATGAAAAGCAGGACCAGCGCGTCCTTGATGCCAACGAGGAGCTTCCAGATTGCGCGTACGAATTTCATCGAATGGTGCCTCGAACGGGGTTGCCCGGCCCAGCTAGCGGAGGAGGGGCGGCGCAGCCAAACCTTTTCGACCGGCGGGCTTACAGCTAGGCGCCGTCATTGTGGATGGAATGGCCAGGATTTCACCGGGACTCGAAACCGGTCCATGGCGCGATGAGCTTCGCGCGACGCTTGCGCTCGCCTGGCCGCTGATCCTCGCCAACCTGACCCAACAGGCGATCCAGGCCACCGACGTGTTGCTGATGGGTAGGCTGGGCGCGACCCAGCTCGCCGCGGCGACGCTGGCGCTCAACCTGACCTTCACCTTCAACATTTTCCTGCTTGGACTGATCACGGCCTCCTCGCCCATGATGGCGACCGCCCTGGGACAGCGGTTCAACGCGGTTCGCGATGTCCGAAGGACATTCCGCGCCGGCCTCTGGCTTATCGCCATCGCCATGCCGCCCTACTGGCTGATCCTCTGGCATGTCGGGGACATCATGCGGGCTTTCGGCCAGTCGGCGGAGCTCGCAAGCCAGGGTCAGACCTTCCTGCGCGCCTATATGTGGTGCACTGCACCTTGGCTGCTCTTCCAGCTGCTGCGAAGCTTCGTCGCGGCCCTGGAACGGCCCCGCGTGGTGCTTTGGCTGAGCCTCGGCGGCATCGGGCTCAACGCCCTTCTCAGCTGGGCGATGATCTTCGGCCATTTCGGTTTGCCTGCCCTGGGACTGCGAGGGGGCGGCCTGGGAAGCACGCTCACTTGGCTGATCATGTGCGGCGCGCTCATTGCGGTGGTGGCCTTTGAACGTCGGTTCCGGCGCTTCCACGTCTTCGGCAATTGGTGGAGGTTCGATCGCCAGCGGACGATGGCGATGGTCCGCTTGGGATGGCCGATCGGACTCACCATGGCGCTGGAAATGGGCGTTTTCGCACTCGCGGCTTATTTCATGGGCTGGATCGGGGCCCCGGCCGTTGCGGCTCATGCGATCGCCCTGCAGATTGCCGCGATCACCTTCATGGTCCCGCTTGGCCTGGGGCAGGCGGCCACGGTGCGCGTCGGCCTGGCGCTCGGGCGGCGCGACGAGGTTTCGGTCGCGCGCGCGGGCTGGACCGCCTGGGTCATGGGTGTCGGTTTCATGGCTGCGATGGCCCTCGTCATGTGGATCATCCCCCGGCAACTCGTGACGCTCTTCCTCGCGGATGTTCCAGCGAACGCTGTCGTCGTCGGGCTGGCCGTCAGCTTCCTCCAGGTCGCGGCGGCGTTCCAGCTTGTCGATGGCGCGCAGGTCATCGGCGCCGGCATGTTGCGCGGCCTTCACGACACGCGATGGCCGCTGATTTTCGCGCTCCTCGGCTATTGGGGCGTAGGCCTCGGGATCGGCGCGTGGCTCGCCTTCGCGGCCGACTGGAAAGGCGTCGGCATCTGGGTCGGCCTCGCGAGCGGCCTCGCTGCCGTTGCCGTCCTGATGCTCGCGCGCTGGGTTCTCCGCGACCGGATCGGCCTGACGCGCCTCGCGCACGCATAGGCAAAAACTGGCCCGCAGCCGTTGACGGACACCGCGCGCACAACCATATGCGCGGCATCGCTGGCACTCCCCGTGCGAGAGTGCCAACGCATTTTGTTCAACCAATTGTTTGAAAAGAGGGTTTAAACCGATGGGTTTCAGGCCGCTTCATGACCGAGTCCTCGTCCGCCGCGTCGAGGCCGATGAAAAGACAGCAGGCGGGATCATCATTCCCGACACCGCGAAAGAAAAGCCGCAGGAAGGCGAAGTCGTCGCCGTCGGCGGTGGCGCCAAGAGCGAGGATGGCAAGGTTACCCCCCTCGACGTCAAGGCGGGGGACAAGATCCTGTTCGGCAAATGGTCGGGCACTGAGGTCAAGCTCAATGGTGAAGACCTCATCATCATGAAGGAAAGCGACATCCTCGGGATCGTCGGCTGACAGCCGCGAGATGCGCAAGAATGCGCCTCATCGCGTGACTTTAGAGAACTTAGGACAAATGAAAGGGTAGCCAGATGGCAGCCAAGGACGTGAAATTCAGCCGCGACGCGCGTGAGCGCATTCTTCGCGGCGTCGACATCCTCGCCGATGCGGTGAAGGTGACTTTGGGCCCCAAGGGCCGCAACGTCGTCATCGACAAGAGCTTCGGCGCTCCCCGGATCACCAAGGACGGCGTCACCGTCGCCAAGGAGATCGAGCTCAAGGACAAGTTCGAAAACATGGGTGCGCAGATGGTGCGCGAAGTCGCTTCAAGGACCAGCGACGTCGCGGGCGACGGCACCACCACCGCCACCGTGCTCGCCCAGGCGATCGTCCGCGAGGGCATGAAGTCGGTCGCGGCCGGCATGAACCCGATGGACTTGAAGCGCGGCATTGATCTTGCCGTCGGAAAGGTCGTCGAGGATCTCAAGAAGCGCTCGAAGGACGTGTCGGGCTCCAACGAGATCGCCCAGGTCGGAATCATTTCCGCCAACGGCGACCGCGAAGTCGGCGAGAAGATCGCCGAGGCGATGGAGAAGGTCGGCAAGGAAGGCGTGATCACCGTCGAGGAAGCCAAGGGCCTCGAGTTCGAGCTCGACGTGGTC
>Ga0207674_10003874_pt1 | contig 18238 bp, 12 predicted proteins | sample KBSCornC72_FD_184303 | JGI IMG/M metagenome (GOLD analysis project Ga0207674, IMG submission 184303) | Corn rhizosphere microbial communities from Kellogg Biological Station, Michigan, USA - KBS Corn C7-2 (SPAdes) (version 2) | ecosystem: Host-associated > Plants > Roots > Rhizosphere > Soil ... | reverse complement strand
CGTGTTTCAGCCGATGGGTGCGTCGGAGCTGGACGAAGCCTTTACGCAAATCCTGCGAGACCTGCGCACGCAGTACCTGGTGGGATATTATCCGCGCAACCTGCCGCCTGACACGCCCAAGTTTCATCCGGTCCACGTGGAGCTTTCGCGCAAAGATTTGCGGGCTACCACGCGTACCGGCTACTATGGGGATGCGTCTCGCTAGACGCGTCACACCGTGGCTGGCACCAGCAAAACCAAAGCACCCGAGCAGACCTTCGAAGAGGCTCGCTATTTGAAGCATCTCTCCGAGAATCACATTCCGGTGAAGGTTCGCCTCACGGATAACTCGGAAGTCATAGGAACGATCGAGTTCTACGACGTCAGCTTTATCCGCTTAACGCGCGTCGGCGAACCGAATTTATTCCTTTACAAACACGATATTAAGTATTTGTACGAAGCGCCGGTTTAGGTTTTGGCCTCTTACCTTGAAACTGCCGTTGAGATTGCGCGCGAAGCTTCGGCGCTGCTGCGAGAGTTTTCCAAGCGCAACGTCGGATTCGAACTCAAGGGCGAACACGATCTGGTCACCGCCGTCGACCGCGCCAGCGAGAATTTGATCGTCAAAAGGCTGCAGGCCGAATTTCCTTCGCATCACATTGTCGGGGAAGAGGGCGGGGAACGGGCTGGATCCTCGGATTATCGCTGGTACGTCGACCCCCTGGATGGAACCACCAATTTCGCGCACGATTTTCCCGTGTACAACGTCTCAATCGGACTGGAGCGCGCGGGCGAATTGATCGCTGGGGTGATCTCTGATCCTACACGCGACGAGATGTTCACCGCGGAACAGGGATCGGGAGCGTTTCTGAACGGCAAGCAAATTCACGTGTCCAAAGTGAATCGCGTAGAGGATGCACTGGTTGCCACGGGGTTTCCTTCACGCCGGCGGCATGAGAACGTGAACGTCCACTTCTTCTATCAGCTCTCGATGCTGTCCCATGGCGTGCGGCGGCCCGGAGCCGCGGCGCTCGATCTCGCATATGTCGCCTGCGGAAGGCTGGACCTGTTCTGGGAATTTCATCTGAAGCCTTGGGACATGGCGGCCGGGATTCTTCTTATCAACGAGGCCGGAGGCTGTTGTACCAATATGTTCGGGGGGCCGGTGGATCTGCATGGTCCACATCTATTGGGCGACAACGGGCTCGTACACCAGGAAACCGTCGCCCTGTTTGCCGAAATTTTCGCCGGGAAGTATCGGCATTCGCTTCCCGAGTTGCCAGGGCCCGCCGATTCTTAAGCCCGCAAGCAACCCCTTCGGCGCCTGCTAACGTCATTAATACAGATGAGCCGCGCCTTGATTATCCTGATTCTCGCAGCCGCAATCGTGGCTTACGCCCAACGGGGTGGGGGCGGTCGAGGTGGCCAGAACCAGGGACAAGCCGGCCAGCCGGGTCAGGGTCAGGCAGGTCAAGCTCAAGGAGTACAGGGTGGGCAAGGTGCGCCCGCGGTAACTCTCCCTCCGGGATCCGTCGAGGGCCGGGTAATGAGCACCACAGGCGAGCCTCTCCGCAAGGTCTCGCTCAGCTTGCGGCCGAATGGTCGAGGCGGTGGGAACTACTCGACCACCAGCGCCACGGACGGCAGCTTCCGGTTTGCATCGGTGGATCAGGGCAATTACGCGCTGACCGGAGAACGCACCGGTTATGTCCGCGAAACGCTTAGCTCGCCGGGCGGCCAGACTAAAGTGATCGAAGTCGTCTCGGAAAAGAACACTTCCGGGATCGAGCTGAAGCTCACGCCGCAGAGCGTGATTGCCGGTCACGTCTTCGATGAAGACGGCGATCCGATGCAGTCCGTCAACGTTGAAGTGTGGCGCTATACGTACCCGCGCGGAAAGCGGCAGCTTACGCAATCGCAGAACGGTTCGACCAACGATTTGGGAGAATTCCGCATCCCCAATCTCCCGCCAGGACGCTACTTCGTAAGTGCGACAGCCAGGCGTAGTGAACCGCTACAAGGGATCTTCAACGCGGGACGCGGAGGACGTAACGGACGTGGCCAGCAAGCCGGCGGGGGACGAGTCGGCGTGATCGAGGCTTTTGAAGACTATGTCACCACGTATTACCCCAACTTGATGGATGCGAACGGAGCGTCAGGACTCGATCTGGTGGCCGGCAGCGAGCTGCGTGGCATCGATATCCGGCTGCGGAAGACGCGTTTTCATCGCGTAGCTGGATCGGTGTCGGGTCTGCCTGCGGCGGTTTCAGCAGCGGCGGACGCGGCCCAAGCCAAAGGAAAAGGTAAGCAAGGCAAGGCCGCAGATTTCTTTCCGGGCGGCGGTGGAGTAATTCTAGCCTTGACGCCCCGCAGCGGAGGCGGACGTCAGATCGCGGGCGCAGCCGTGAACGCAGCCGACGGGACCTTCGAATTCGCCGCCGTGCCGCCCGGATCGTATTACGTTGTGGCGCAAGCTCCCGGACCGGCTCAGCAGCGTGTGACGGCGCGCGTTCCCGTAGACGTCGGCAGCAGCGACGTGAACAACATAGCAGTTCGCCTGCAGCCGTCAATTTCCGTCTCCGGCAAGGTCACGGTCGATAGCACGCAGCCTGCGGTGCGTCTCTCATCGGTCCGGCTGACGTTCACGCCTAGCGACCCGGGACCGGGTAATCAGGGCCGCAACGGACAAGCGCAGCTTGCCGACGACGGAACGTTTCAAACCGATCTATCTGCCGATGCTTATCTCGTCGAGGCGGGCGGCCTCCCGGATGGGTATTATCTGAAGTCCGTAAAGCTGGCCGGGCGCGAGATGCCGGATGCGACCCTCGATCTCAGCTACGGCGGAGGACCCATCGACGTCGTGCTGGCGCCAACCGCCGGCGACGTCACCGGATCGGTCCAGAACGCGCGTAACGAAGCTGCCACTGGAGTCCAAGTCACCGTCGTCCCGACTAGTTTCTCCTTGCGTCGCGATATGAACAAGCTGGTAACGACGGATGCCTCCGGCAACTTTACGCTGCACGGACTGCCTCCTGGAGACTACAAAGTTTTCGCCTGGGAGGAAGTCGAGACAAACGCCTGGATGGATCGCGATTACCGCCAGCCATTCGAAAGTTTGTCGGCCTCTGTCCGCGTGGACCAGAGCACCACGCCCAACGTCACCCTCCGCTTAATCGAAAAGAACCGACGCTAGTGACGCACGCTCTTAGCGTGCCGCGTCGAGACTCTAACTAAGTATTGACGCGCATGCGACGCGGGCGTATACTTTCCTGGTCGCTTAGGACGAGGTTATCGCCAAATATTACTGTTCAACCTTCATACGGCTTTTTCATATTCGCTGGTGGGGGTAACTCATGCGCTTCTTCGCGACAGTTGTGTGTTTCTTTTTGCTGGCAGGTTTAGCTTTCGGTCAAAGCGACCGGGGTACGATTACAGGGACCATTGTTGACCCGGCAGGCGCTATCGTTCCCAGCGCTCCGGTCGAGGCCAAGAATGTCGAGACGGGTGCGGTGTATCAGGCGGGAGCATCCGCCACGGGCAACTACACGCTTGCGCAGCTGCCGACCGGCACTTATCAGCTTTCAGTGACAGTGCCTGGTTTCAAGAAGTACGTTCGGACCAACATTCTCCTTCAGGTGGCGCAGACGATCCGTGCCGATGTGACCCTTGAGGTGGGCGCGACCACGGACTCGGTTACGGTAACCGAGGTCTCCCCGTTACTAAAGACAGAGAGCGGCGAGCTCAGTCATAACGTCACCACCAATACCCTGAACAGCCTTCCGGTGCTGGCTACCGGCGCTGGAGCAGGCACGGCAGGAATCCGAAATCCTTACGCTGTAATCCAGCTGCTCCCGGGCAGCAGCAACTTCGCAGCCGATTCCAACGTGCGGCTGAATGGTACGCCGAGCAACACACAATCGCTGCGGATCGATGGTCAGGACGCGACCTATGGGTATTCCGCCACGCAGTCGGTAGCGTCCCCCAGCGTGGATGCGATCCAGGAATTTGCGATTCAGACCAGTAACTTTGCTGCTGAGTTCGGGCAGGCCGGCGGCGGGTTGTTTAACGTCACCATGCGATCCGGCAACAACCAGTTTCATGGCAGCGCCTACGAATACTGGGTCAATGAAGCACTCAACGCCGGAACTCCCAACACCACCGACGGGAGCGGGCATCACCTCCGCAATCGCCAGCGCCGCAATGATTACGGCTTCAACGTGGGCGGCCCGATCTGGATTCCCAAGGTGTATGACGGCCACGACAAAGCGTTCTTCTTTTTCAACTTTGAAGAGTATCGTCAGACCACGGTGACTTCGACCACGGCCATCACGGTACCCACCGCGGCGTATCGCACAGGCGATTTCAGGCAGGCCTTGACGGGCAGGACGCTGACTTCTACGCTGCCCGGCGGAACGGATCAACTCGGCCGCGCCATCATGGAAAACACCGTCTACGATCCGGCTTCGGATTTCATCAACGGAACCACTCGCTTCCGGAATCCGTTCGTGAACAACACGGTCCCGATCGCGCAACAGGATGCGGTAGCGCTCAAGATCCAGGCGCTGACCCCGCTCGCTGATACCGGCGATCTCATCAGCAACTTTCATCCGGTTTACTCAAATACGCGGCTCACTCATGTGCCGTCCACAAAGATCGATTATTCACTCAGCTCGAAAATGAAACTCTCCGGGTATTGGTCGCGCAATTACACAAATACACCAAACAATAACGGACTGCCGATTCCGATCACGACCGGCACGCCGCAGACCAACACCGCTGATACTGTCCGGATGAATTTCGATGCGACGATCACGCCGACGCTGCTCCTGCACATGGGCGCTGGCATTCTGTATCCGATTCAGACCCAAACTCCCGCGCCCTTCGATCCGGCGAGCATCGGCCTAAAAGGGACGTTCACCAACCTGTTCCCCGTCATCGGCGGAAACTCCAGCGCGACGCTGGGCGGCGGCCCGGGAATGGGGCCTGGCAACGCGGTGACGTTGAACTACACCAAGCCGACCGGAAATATCAGCCTGACCTGGGTCCATAACAACCACACGTACAAGTTCGGCGGAGAAACGGTCCTCAACGGTTACGTCGCCTACAACCAAACCTACGCCGATGGATGGATTACGTTCGCCCTGCCTGAGACCGGACTGCCGTCCCTGAACGGCGTCAGCCTGAATGGTGGGACCATTGGATTCGGGTACGCCAGCTTCCTCACCGGACGCGTGGACAACGGTTACACGGCAGTTCCTACCAAGACCCGTCTGGGCAGCCATGGGCTCTCCGGATTCGCGCAGGATACCTGGAAGATAACGCGCAAGCTGACTCTGGACTATGGCCTCCGCTACGATTTCCAGACGTATCTTAAAGAACAGTACGGCCGCTACGGGATCTTTGGACCCAACACGCCTAACGCGAGTGTCGGAGGCTTGCCTGGCGATTTGATCTTTGAAGGGTATGGCGGCGGGCGCTGCAACTGCCAGTTTGCACACAACTATCCGTGGGCCTTCGGTCCGCGCATCGGCGTGGCGTACCAGATGCTGCCTAAAACCGTGTTGCGCATCGGCGCGGGCGTATCTTACTTCAAGCCGGACGACAACAATAGCCTGTCGCTCTCTACCGGGTCGCAGAAGATCTACAGCACCGCGTCCTACGGCGATCCGGCATATCTATTGAAAGACGGCCTGCCCTATCAAGTGAGCTGGCCTAATTTTGCGTCAGGCCAAATCCCATTGCCGGGAACGACCTCGTCGCCCTCGCAGTTGTTCGACGCCAATGCCGGGCGGCCAGCTCGACAGTTGCAGTGGAGCTTCGGAATTCAGCGCGAACTGAGCAAGGACATCGTTCTGGACGTCACTTATCTGGGGAATACGGGCGTGTGGTGGAATGCGCCGTTCCTGATCAATCCCAACGTCCTGACACCGGAACGGCTCAAGGCTTTCGGCCTCGACATCAACAGCGCTGCCGATCGCTCTCTGCTGGCCCAGCCGATCACCAATGCAACGGCCATCGCGCGGGGGTTCGGAAAAGTGCCCTACGCGGGTTTTCCAACCAGTTCGACTGTTGCGCAGGCAATCCGGCCGTATCCGCAATTCGGAAGCCTGAACAACTGGCACTACTCGCCGCTGGGTCATACCTGGTACAACGCTCTCCAGGCGAAGGTCACAAAACGCTATTCGCATGGCCTGGACGTGACTGGCTCATTTAGCTGGCAGAAGCAACAGGCTCTGGGCGCCGAAGAGGATTTCTCATTCTTCCAGGCGGTCAGCGTGCAAGTGAACGACATCATGAATCGCGCGCAGAACAAGTATCTTTCCGGCTACGACCAGCCGTTTCTTCTGGTCATTGCCGCGAATTACAAGACCCCCAGGTTTAAGTCGTCGTCCATGGGCTTCCGAGCTCTATCCTGGGTGACCGCCGACTGGACTCTTGCCACCGTGCTCCGTTACGGATCAGGCCTCCCGATCCGAGTCCCTGCATCGAACAACGCGCTGAATTCGGTGCTATTCCGGGCGACTTTCGCCAATCGCGTTCCCGGCCAACCCTTGTTTACACAGGACCTGAACTGCCATTGCTTCGATCCGACCAAGACGCTGACGCTGAATCCGAACGCGTGGGTAGATCCGCCTGCCGGGCAGTTCGGCACCTCCGCTGCCTATTACAGCGATTATCGCCAGCCTCGCCGGCCGACAGAGAACTTGAGCATCGGACGTGTATTCCCGATCCGAGAGAAGATGAACTTCCAGATCCGAGCCGAGTTCACCAACATCTTCAATCGGTACTCGCTGCCCAGCCCAAGCTCGACCAACTTCGCGGCGACCACCACCACATTCCCGACCACCGGTCTGCTAAGCGGCGGATTCGGATTCAGCAGCACCACAAACGGAGCCGGTTCGACTCCTCGGGCGGGCACCATAGTGGCGCGCTTTACGTTCTGAGAACGACGAGCTGAATGCTATAGTTATTTGGGTTGCGAATCTGCAGGAGGATTCCGTTCATGCGCTCTTCGTGGTTGTTCGCGGTAGCCGGCGTCGCCTTGCTGTCGGCTCTGCTTGTTCAAGTGGGTCCAGCGCAGCAAGGTAAAGGCCAGACCGGTCCAGCGAAACAAGTCAAGCAAGTGAAGGCGATCCCGCCGGGGGATTGGCCGCTCTACAGCCGCGACTCAGCCAGCGACCGTTTCTCGCCGCTGACGCAGATCAATACGACCAACGTCGCCCAGTTGAAGCAGGCCTGGACGTATCGCCCTCCTGCTCCTCCAGCGCCTCCCGATAACGGAAAAGGCGGCGGCAAAGGGAAAGGCAAGGGCGGAGCCGGAGGCATCGGCGGCGAAGTGACGCCCATCGTCGTGAATGGCGTGATGTATGTTCCTGCCGGGACACGAGTGATGGCGCTCGAAGCCGACAGCGGCAAGGAAATCTGGACCTACAACGCTCCCGGCGCAGTCGGTAATCGCGCGGTCGGATATTGGCCGGGCGAAGCCAGCAATCCGCCGCGTGTTCTCTTCACCACCGGAACCAAGATGATGGCTCTTAACGCCAACACGGGCGCCGTCGACCCCGGCTTCGGAAAAGAAGGCACAGTCGATATCGGGATCACCTGGGGCGGTGCTCCTTATGTCTACAAGAATCTGGTGATTCTGGGAAACAACAATGGCGAGAGCACGGACGGCCCTCCTGGCGACACGAAGGTCTATGACGCACGCACCGGATCGAAACTCTGGGATTTCAAAACCATCGCTCAGCCCGGCGATCCGGCCCACGCTACCTGGCTCGATGACGGCTGGAAGAAGCGCGCCGGCGTAAATACGTGGGGCTGGTACTTCAGCGTGGATGAAGCGCGCGATCTGATCTATATGCCTCTGGGGAGTGCGGCGGGCAATTACTGGGGCGGTGATCGTCCCGGCGCGAATCTCTACGCCAACTCCATCGTGGCCGTGGATGCGAACACCGGAAAATACAAGTGGCATTTCCAGGTGGTCCATCACGATCTGTGGGACACCGATCTTCCTGCCGCGCCAAGCTTGTTCGACATAACCAAGGACGGCCGGCGGATTCCCGCCATGGCTGTGGTCAGCAAGAACGCGCTGATGTTTATTCTGAATCGCGAAACGGGCGAACCGATTCACGGTGTCGAGGAAAGGCCTGTTCCCAAGGGTGACGTGCCGGGCGAGTGGTATTCGCCCACGCAGCCGTTCCCGGTGAAGCCTCCCGCTCTGGCTCGGAACAGTTTCAGCAAGGATAAAGACTTGGTGACGGCCGCCGACACTACGCCCGAGCACGCGGCCGCTTGCAAGGAATTATTCGAGAAGGGCAACTATAGCAATCAGGGACCCTTCACTCCGTTTCCGTACCATGAGGTTGGCGGTCCGGTGAAGAGTGCGCTGCAGTTTCCCGGCGTTGGCGCGCCCAACTGGGGCGGCACATCTGCCGACCCCACCCTGGGTTACGTGTTCGTCCAGACTGCCGATTCGGTACTTTCCGGTTGGATCGAAAAGAAAGTGGAAGGCGGCAACTACGGAAGCGGCAACGGATCGCCGCAGCCTTACGATCGGGGCAGCATATCAGGACCGGGACCGTACAGCGGCTTCGCCGCGATGGGCATGCCTTGCTACAAACCACCATGGGGACGCATCTACGCCATCAACGCCAACACTGGTGATATCGCCTGGCAGGCGCCCCTGGGAATCAATGAACGTCTCCCCGAAGGCAAGCAGAACGTGGGGGCAGTGGGCAGCGCAGGACCCACATCGACCGCTGGCGGTTTGGTGTTCGCACCATCCAGCGACAGCCGTTTCCAGGCGCTCGATTCAAAAACCGGCAAGCAGTTGTGGCAGGTGAAGATGGACGGCAACATGGGCGCGAATCCGATGACGTATACGGGTAAGAACGGCAAACAGTATGTGGCCGGTGTGGTCGGCGGTGCGGTGGTCGCGTTCGCGCTACCGTAGATCCAAGCGAGCCAGCTAACTGCTTAAGAGGACTAGTGATGATGCGTTCTTACTTCGTTGTGCTCTTGGTTGCGGGCACGACATTTGCTCAATCTCAAGCCGACCGCGACTGGCCCATGTTTAACCGCGACCTCGCTGGCACGCGCTATTCGCCCCTGAAGCAGATCGATCCAGGCAACGTCAGTAAGCTCACCAAGGCCTGGCAGTATCGATTCAACCGGGAAGGGAAGACCATCAACGGACTCAGCGCCAGCGAACTGTATCAGGAAATCACGCCCATCGTCGTCAACGGCATCATGTACTCGCCTTCGGGCGATCGGGTGGTAGCGCTGGAACCGGAAACCGGCAAGGAGTTGTGGAGTTACGAAGTCGCCGGCGGATTAGCTTCCTTTCGTGGCGTGGCGTATTGGGCGGGCGACCGTAACAATCCGCCGCGCATCGTTTTCACTACCGGCCGCAAGATGATGGCGCTCAACGCGCGAACCGGCAAAGTCGATCCCGGATTCGGCAAAGAAGGTTCGGTGGATCTGGAAGTCCCCTACGCGGGAGTGCCCACGATTTACAAGAACCTGCTGTTCATCGGGACGAATTTCTACGGACCGGGCGAACGGCACATCGCTCCGCAGCTCGACCAAGCCGGCGGCCAGATCCCGGAGCAGCACGCCTATGACATCCGCACCGGTAAGGAACTGTGGACGTTCCACACCATCCCACGCGAGGGCGAGCCGGGCAATGAAACCTGGGCCAAGGGCACATGGCAGAATCGCACTGGAAACAACGTATGGGCCTTCGCGCTCACCGTGGATGAAGAGCGCGGCATCCTCTACATTCCCGTCAGCGGACCGGGTGCGAACATCTATGGCGGCGACCGTCCCGGCGCGAATCTCTTCGGCAATACATTGGTAGCCCTGGATGCGAATACGGGGAAGATGAAATGGTATTTTCAGACTGTTCATCATGAGCTGTGGGATTACAACCTGCCGCCTGCGCCCGGACTCATCGACATCAAGAAGGACGGCAAAACGATTCCAGCGCTCGCACAGGTGGGCAAGTCGGGGTACATGTTCATACTGAATCGCGTGACGGGAGAACCTGTTTACGGGGTGGAGGAGCGACCCGTGCCGAAGTCGGATGTGCCTGGCGAAGTGTCTTACCCGACCCAGCCTTTCCCCTTGAAGCCGCCCGCTATTTCGCGGACCGCCATGACCAAGGACGATATTGTGACCGCGGCGGATACGACACCCGATCATGCCAAGGCATGCCAGGAGCTTTGGGAGCGCGCGGGGCTGTTTAACAAGGGTCCGTTCACGCCGTTTCCGTATCACGCCGATGGTTCAAACTCGAAGCCGGCCATCATATTTCCCGGATTTACCGGCGGTGCGAACTGGGGCGGCACGGCGACCGACCCGAAGCTCGGATACATCTTCGTAAACACGAAAGAGTCACCGGCTGTCGGCTGGATGCAGGTGAACCCCAAGTACGTCGCGGGCAACAAGGAAGGGATTGAACCTTACATCCGCAGCGCCCCGCAGGGACTCGGGAGTTTCAGCGCTCCCGCGCACGATGCGGATGGAAAGCAGATCGGCAACTATCCGTGCTTCAAACCGCCATGGGGCCGTTTGATCGCGGTCAACGCCGCCACCGGCGATTTCGCATGGCAGGTTCCTCTCGGCATCACCGAATCGCTTCCGGAGGGCAAGCAGAACACCGGGCTGACGAACACCGCCGGCCCGATTGTGACCGCGGGCGGACTGGTGTTTATCGGTTCGACTGGCGACAATCGCTTCCGGGCTTTCGATTCCAAGACGGGCAAGGAACTGTGGTCCGCTAAGCTCGATTACACCGCCACTGCTGTTCCGATGACGTTCATGGGCAAGAACGGCAAGCAGTATGTCGCCATCGTCGCGGCAACCGGCGGAGGTGGCGGTCGGGGTGGTCGCGGTGGTCCTCCAGCAGCCCAAAATCAAGGCATCTTCGTCTTCTCGCTGCCCTAGACATTTATGATCCGTTCTTTCTATATAGTCCTCCTGACGTTGCCAGTCTTCGGACAAACTCCAGCGCCCGGTGATTGGCCACGCTATGGCCGCGACCTCGCGAGTACGCGATTCTCTCCGTTGCGTCAAATCACGACCAGCAATGTGGCGAAGCTCAAGACCGCGTGGACCTATCGGCTTCGTTCTGATGCCGAGCTCGCCCGTGGCGGGCGGGGCGGGGGAATCGGCGGCTATTCCCAGGTCACGCCGATTGTCGTGAACGGTGTAATGTACATCACCGCCGGCAATCGTGTTCTGGCTCTGGATCCGGACACGGGCAAGGAAATCTGGAAGTACGAAGTCACTGGAGGGAATCCTTCCGCTCGCGGCGTCACCTACTGGCTTGGCGACAAAGAGAATCCTCCGCGCATTATCTTCACAGCCGGCCGCCGCATGATCGGCTTGAACGCGCGCACCGGCAAGATGGATCCTGGATTCGGCAAAGAAGGCGAAGTGGATATCGCCGTGCCTTATAACTCGCCGCCGACGATTTACAAAAACACGCTGTTCCTCGGCGCGAATGTAGGCGAGCAGCCGGCGACCGGCGCGCCAGGCGACACGCGTGCCTACGATGCTCGCACCGGTGCCAAGAAATGGGAGTTCCATTCCGTTCCGCATCCTGGTGAACTCGGGCACGAAAGCTGGACTGGTGAAGAATGGAAGGACCGCACGGGAGCTAACAATTGGGGCTTCTACATGACCGTGGACGAGGCGCGCGACACGCTCTACACCACCTATGGCAGCCCTGCCAGTGACTTCTACGGATTCGATCGACAGGGTAACAACCTGTTCGGTAACTCGGTTGTGGCTCTCGACGTTAACACCGGTAAGGTGAAGTGGTACTTCCAGGCCGTACACCACGATTTGTGGGATATGGACCTGCCCCCGGCCCCGGTTCTACTCGAACTGACGGTCAAGGGCAAGAAGATCCCGGCCCTAGCCCAGACCGGCAAGGTCGGCTACATGTACATCCTGAACCGCATCACCGGCGAGCCGGTCTTCGGCATCAATGAGACGCCGGTTGCCCAGAGCCAAGTTCCGGGCGAGCACACCTCGCCCACGCAGCCGATTCCGGTGAAGCCGCCGCAGCTCGCCCGCCACGCCTTTGATCCCGCGACCGAGATGGTCAGCGCCGCCGATACCAACGAAGCTCACGCCAAGGCTTGTGCGGATCTGGCCGAGAAGAGCGGTCCACTGCACAACGATGGGCCGTTCACCCCTTGGGTGTACCGTGAGCCGGGCGCGCCTCCGGTTTCGAGCGTCATCTTCCCCGGAGCGATCGGTGGAACCGACTGGGGCGGGATGTCGGCCGACCCTCGCAGTAATTACGTGTTTGTGAATACGTCGGACTACGCCAGCATCGGCTGGATCGAGAAGATGCCGGCTACCGCACGTGTGCCCTATGACCAGCGCAGCGCCTATGGAGCGCCGGTGCCGTCCAAGTTCTGGGATCGCAAGACCGATGCCAACGGAGCGCTCATGGGATCGTCGTCGTGGCCGTGCCAAAAGCCGCCATGGGGACATTTGACCGCGGTCAACGCCAATACCGGCGACTTCGCGTGGCGCATCGTATTCGGCGTCACGGATGAACTGCCAGAAGGAAAGCAGAATACGGGACGCGTCAACGGAGGCGGTTCAATCGCCACTGCGGGCGGCCTGGTGTTCATCGGCGCGACCAACGATAAACGCTTTCACGCCTTCGATTCAAAAACCGGGAAACTGCTGTGGGAGATCAAGCTCGAATACGACGCGATCGCCACGCCGATGACCTATTCCGGCAAAAGCGGAAAACAGTATGTCGCCATCACGGCGTCAGGGGGCCTGGGGATTACCGATCCGAATCCGTCCAACAACGAACAGATTTACGTGTTCGCGCTGCCGTAGGGGCCACTCGCTACTTCGCTTTGCCTTTGGACTGTTTCGGGACTACCTGGATGTCATACAGCGTGTAGTCGCCGTCATACACGGTGGCCTTGATCTGATCGCCGACCTTGACGTTCTTCAGAAGATCCGGCTTGTCCACTTTGTACGGCATGGTCATCGCATCCATGTAGCCTTCCACCTTGCCATGATTAACAGTCAGCATGGTCGCCTGCACTGCCTCGACCTTGCCTTCGAGCGTGTGTGACTTTCCCTTAGCTTGCTGAGCTACGGCGCCGGCCACCAACAAGAACGCCGCAGAGAGAAGCGCAACGAATCCTCGAAAGACCCTCAATGTTTTCATTTTGAACGATCCTCAGGTAGATTTTATCACCCGCCCTCGTGTTCGATCCTTTAACATTCTTAACCTACCTTTAACTCAGCAATTAACCGCAGTCGCGATGCACTCGCTTATGTTAGTAGTGGATGGATCTCGAACAGATCAGACGTCGCGCGCCCGTTTTGTGGCTTTTCATGGGGATTCTGGTGGTTCTGGTCTGCGTGCTGGCGGGCTTGCAGTATTACTGGATCGGCGAGATCAGTTCTACCGAACAAAAACGCCTGCAGGACGATCTTCAGGCGCAAGTCAATAAACTGGGTAGCGATTTCAATGCCGAGATCAACAACGCCGCCGCCGCGCTCCAGCCTGACGACCAGCAGGTTCAGGACCTGGGACGCGAGAAAGCCTACGAGTTGCGCTACGCTGCATGGCGCTCATCGGCGCCGCACCCGCTGCTGTTTCGCCGCATCGCTCTGGTGAACATTGAGAACGGCGGGCTTGGGCTGAAGATGCTCAATCGCGATACAGGCGTGCTCGAAACCACCCCGTGGCCTGAGGAATGGATTCCCGCGCGAAACTCTTTCACGGAACGGCTCGCCGGCCGCGGCAACGGTCCTCCCAGGATCGATAGCTCGACATTGGTTGACGTTCCCCGATTCCGCGGCCGCCCCGATTTTGGCTTTGGAAAGGCCGAACGTCCCGCCGAACTAGACTGGCTGCTGCTGGACGTCGATCGCGATTACGTGGGTTCAGCGTTGCTGCCGGAGTTGCTGGCTCCGCACCTGGGCGACGATTTCCATTCGCAGTATCGGGTAGAAGTGACGGAGCGCGCGAATTCGTCCGACTTCATCTACCGGAGCGATCCAGGTTCCGTGCCCGCCGGCCGTCCTCAGGCAGTCGCGATGATGTTCGATCCTATCCGTCCGAATCCCCGTGATCGCGGCGGTCCTCGTGGACAGTTCGGTGGTCAATTCGGCGGTACGTTCAAAGGTCAACCGAACGATCCCAATCGTGGACGCTGGCAGCTCTCATTGTGGTTGCGCAACGGCACACTTGAATCTGTGGTGACCAGTGCTCGCCATCGCAATCTGGCCATCTCAGGCGCCATCTTACTCCTGCTGCTGGCGACCGGTGCCGCTCTAGCGCAATTTTCCCGCCGCGCCCAGAGACTGGCTGAAGTCGAAATGGATTTCGTTGCCGGGGTATCGCATGAGCTGCGTACGCCGCTTACGGTGATTCGCACCGCGGCCTTCAACTTGCGCGGCAAGGTCGCGACGAATCCCTCGCAAGTGGAACGTTACGGTGCTTTGATCCAGCAGGAGAGCGAACGTTTGAGCGCAATCGTCGAGCAGGTGCTGCGTTTCGCCAGCACCAAGGCCGGCCGCGTTGTTCAGGAGCGCCGTACGGTTTCGGTTGCCGGGTTGATCGATGAGACCGTGCAATCCAACAAGGGCATGCTCGAAGATACTTTGTGCGAGGTGCAGACACACCTTCAGCCCGGACTTCCTGCGATTACGGGAGACTCAGTTGCATTACGCCACGCTCTGCAGAATTTGCTGGCCAACGCCGCGAAGTATGGCCTGCCCGGCAAGCAGACTGTAGAAATCTTCGCGCAATCGGTGGGTGGCGCTAAAGGACCGGAAATCGAAATCCGTGTTGCCGACCATGGTCCTGGAATCCCTCCGGAAGAACAGAAGCACGTGTTCGACGCGTTCTATCGCGGCAAGAAAGCCGTGCAGGATCAGATCCACGGCACCGGCCTGGGACTGCACCTGGTGAAGAAGATTGTGGAGGCTCACGGCGGTACGGTGAGCCTGGAAAGCCAGCCGGGCATGGGGTCCACGTTTATTGTGCGAATCCCCGCCGCCCCGGCTGAACTTCAGGATGAATTCGCGCATTCTCTTGGTTGAGGACGAGCCCGGCGTCAGCCTCACGGTCACCGATCTTCTGGAGGCCGAGAGCTACCATGTGGAGACCGCGATGGATGGCATTACAGGTCTCGCCAAAGCGAGTTCGGGCGATTACGACGCCATCATTCTGGACGTTATGCTCCCCGGCAAGAGCGGTTTCGATGTGTGCAAGGAATTGCGCCAGCAGGGCTGCGATACCGCCATCCTGATGCTCACCGCCAAGACCCAAGTGGTGGATCGGGTCGTCGGGCTGAAGCTGGGTGCCGACGACTATCTGGCCAAGCCGTTCGACCCCTCGGAACTGCTTGCGCGCGTCGAATCGCTGCTGCGGCGCATTCCCAAGAAGAAGCGCATCCCTGTGGAGCGCTTCGAATTTGGCAACGTGACCGCCGATTTCGCCAGTGGGCAAGTCCAGAAGAATGGCGAGCCGGTGACCATGGCAGCGAAAGAGTTACAGCTGCTGCGCTATCTGGTAGATCGTCGTGGAACGGTAGTATCGCGCGATGAGCTGCTCCAGAACGTGTGGGAATATCAGGCCGAAGTCTCTTCGCGCACCATCGATGTGCACGTGGCATGGCTCAGGCAGAAGCTGGAAGATAATCCCCAAAGTCCCCAGCATATTCATACGGTGCGGGGCGTCGGTTATCGCTTCACTGCCGAATAGCACACCCGCAAACAGGTTAAGCCTGTGACAAACATCCGTTAAGAAGGTTAAGTGGACAATCCTGGACGCCTTTGCGAGCGTCTTAACGTGTATGGAAAGCAAATCTACACATCACGCGCCCCGCGATTGGTCTCGTGTCTGGATCTTCTGCGGCGCGGCCCTGGCGATTCTACTGCTGGGCAGCAGCGTGGTGAACTACGTCAGCTATACCCGTTTCGCCGCGCTGCGCAATACGCGGGTGGCGATGGCGCGCCAGGTCGGACCGGTCACCCAGCTCATCAAGAGTGAGAGCGCCGCAGGTCTGAGCCTGCTGCTGGACAAGATGGTCGAGCAAAACAGCGGCAGCCTGGCATGGATTCAGATATTGGACCGCCAGGGCGCCGTGATCGCGCGCTCGGGTGGCGCGGCAGCACCCGCATTCGAGGCATCGTACGTTGCAGCCAAGCTTCGGGATCGCCAGCCTATCTTTGCCGTTCGTCAGACGAGCGCCGGCGCTATCGTGGTGGAAGCGTATCCCATCCGGCTTCCGGGCTCGGCTCCGTCGCACGATTTGAAGGTCGTCTCGCTGAATCGGGGATCGAGCATCGGCAGCCCGGGTTTCCTGGAGATTGCTTCGTTTGCGAATAGCGCAGGATTTGTAGCCTGGCCCGCGCGCTGGAGCCTGATCCTCGGAACCACGGCGGGAGTAGCGCTGCTCGGAGCGCTAGTCGTTTTATCGATTCGCTCACGCCAGCATCGCGCTGCGCAGCGCGTGGAACAGCAGATGGATATCGCCAGGGAAGTTCAGTATGGGTTGCTTCCTCCGCCTGCGGCGACCGTTCGCGATTTTGATATCGCCGCCGATTGGCAGCCCGCCGGAAGCGTCAGTGGCGATTTCTACGACATCATCGATATGCCCGAGAAAGGCGCGGCGTTTGTGTTCGGCGACGTATCCGGCAAGGACGTTCCCGCGGCCATGCTGGCGAGTCTGATCCAGGGAACCGTGCGCGCGACGGCGTGGACGCGGTCGGCCGCGGAACACAACCATGCCACAGGCCAACTCAACCGGCTTTTGTGTGAACGGGCTTCGCAGGAAAGATTCGCCAGCTTGTTCTGGGGATATTTCGATATGCAAACGGGCTTGCTGCACTATGTGAATTGTGGACATTGCGCTCCGCTCTTGTTCCGCGCACGCCAAGGCGTGGTCCGCTTGTGCGACGGCGGTCCCGTTCTCGGACTGCTCCCGAACGCTGGTTTTGAACAAGGCGTCGAACGCCTCGATCAAGGCGACGTTCTGGTGATGTATTCCGACGGCATCGTCGAAGCTGCCAATGGCAGCGGCGAGGAATTCGGCGAGCATCGCTTAATCGCGGCGATCGAATCGAGCCTCGCCGCTGGTCCCGACGCGATCCGCGATCGCATTCTTCAGGAAGTGCGCGCGTTCACTGCCAGCGATCGCCTCGATGATGACCAGACTCTTTTAGCGATCCGATACACAGGCGCAGCCGAAGCTATGAGTCTCCGGGCTGCGTAGTCTCTATTGCGGCGCCACCTCGAGTTGATTGTCGAACTTAAAGGCTGCCGAATTGATGTCCTCAGAAGGCATGTTCTGAGTCACTTCAGACTCGGCTTTGCCCAGGATTTCCTGACTTTCTGTATCCGAACGAACCATACCTTTCAAAGTGACGACGCCATTCCGGATCGTGACATCGACGTTGCGAGAAGACGGCGGCAGGCAATCGTCCTTGGCCACTACTTTCTTAATTCTCGCGGCCACCTTAAGTTCCTTCTGGGTGCTCCATTCCGCTCCTGCGCCCAGTAACCCGAAGGGCAGTGCAAAACAACCCAGGGCCGTAATGTTGCGAATCATTCCGCGCATCGCGATCACCTCTTCGATAGGTCTGATGGGGATCCGCGTGCGAAGGTTTCTTAAAAGCGTTCGAGTCGGACGAATGGCAGTCCGCCTCTGCCGTACGGCGGCACGTCAGCTTTACCGAATGGATTGTTTCTGGCGGAGAGGGGGGGATTCGAACCCCCGGTACAGATTTAAGTCCGTACGACGGTTTAGCAAACCGCTGCTTTCGACCACTCAGCCACCTCTCCGCGAAGTGGGTCGGATCTCTTGCGATCTTAACACTAATTCTCTCATCGTTCGAAGTTGGAGGGCGGGCTTCAGCCAGCGCGTGGCTTGAGCCACGCACCTTGACGAAGTGGACTGAAAGTCCACTGCAGGTCTGGAGACCCGCCCCACTAAGAACGACTGCGCGTCAGGCGGCAAACCGCCTGTCAATAAGCTTGCCGACTTCCTCGTGATCCAGAAAGTCGCCAGAGTCTGCAGCGGCCAAGCCCTTCTCAACTTCGCGAATGAATCACTCGTCGTAGTTGACCAAACGCTCCACCGCTTCCTGAACCAAGGATTGGCTCTCAGGGCCTCCCCGGGTAGTCTTGCGCTTCATTTCGTCCCAACGACCTAGCTCATCGCTGCCAGCGACTCTTGAACGCTCGGATGCTTGCCGGCTT
>Ga0207674_10003873_pt1 | contig 18239 bp, 19 predicted proteins | sample KBSCornC72_FD_184303 | JGI IMG/M metagenome (GOLD analysis project Ga0207674, IMG submission 184303) | Corn rhizosphere microbial communities from Kellogg Biological Station, Michigan, USA - KBS Corn C7-2 (SPAdes) (version 2) | ecosystem: Host-associated > Plants > Roots > Rhizosphere > Soil ... | reverse complement strand
CCCATTTCGCGGTTTTGAGGGTGTTCATAAAATCCATCCCGAAGTTCTTTATGAGAATCCCGATAGCGTTGGGGGATCAAAACTTCAATGGGACGCTGCACCAACTCGTCTACGGAATAACCAAACATTCTTTGTGCAGCAGGATTTACCAAAACAATTTTTCCCGTTCGATCAGTAAGCACAATGCCTTCTGTTGCATTTTCAAACAAGGAGGTGATATGGGTTGGGTCAGCATTCATATGAATCGTATCCGATAAAGGTTCAAATTTAAGAAAACAGTGAAAGCGAATTGATGAGAACACCCAAATTATGCCAGGCTAGTCCTCCTGGTTAAGCAATTCCCTCTCCATGGCAATTGCTTTTGGAAAAAGAATATCATTTTCGAGATATAGGTGTTGAACGAGGTCATTGTCAATTTCCCGCAGTTTTGATAGCACCACGCGATGGCTTATACAGGCGTTTTCGGGGGCAGTATAGCAATTGGTAAGCTGGCGAATTCGCCTAAGGGCCGTATTTACAAATTCATCTTCATGGTTCATTATATTTTCGACCGGTTTGCGCAATGTCCTAACCAACAAACTTGCATAAGGTTCCTTGTTATGATACGCATGCGAGATCTGCCTGATGTAGGGGAAAATAATAGATTCTTCCTGTTGAAGATGGGGGAAAGTCTCATTTGATAGTTCGACAAAGCATTTTTGAAGATCCGGCAGATAAGAAAATTTATCCCGGTGACCATCCACGAATCTTTCCAACTGGTCTCTGGCTCCGGGCAGAGCATCTTTTAAATATTCGTGGTGCACGTTTATAATGTAGTCGGTGAGAAAATCAATATCCCATTCCTCAAACCGCAGAGAGCTGGGAAGAGAGATGGTTCGAATCGATTCTTCTAATTCTTTCTTCACAGTATCTATGTTGAGATTCTTCACTTCACAAACTGATCTCAATGGCCACTTACCTCCACAGCAAAATTCAATTCCGTACTTGCGGAAAACATCTGCCGTCCTGTAGTCGCCATTAACGATATCGGAAACCGCAAGATCCGGGTCAATTTCCTTTGGGTTGATATACAAAACCATTGAATTTTTCCAGTGCTTTAAAGAATCTGAATCAAATTAGTATTTTGCTGAAACCAAATCCCTGATTAAGATCAGGATGATCATGAAATCCAAAGATTTTTTGCTCAGCCTACCGAGATCATTCTTATGAAATCAACCTTATCCTCTTTTAATAAACTGCCAATTTCAGTTTGGGACAAAAGGCTCAATAAATCCGCCTTGTAAGTCTTGATCCGATCGTGCATCGGGCATGGATCCGAAGCATTACATTTCCTAAGTCTTAATGTACACTCGCTAAATTGATCCAGCCCGTTTGTTGATTCCAGCAACGAAACGAGCGAAGTGGTGAGGGTAGCGTTGTTAAGTGCAAACCCGCCATTGGGGCCTTTTGTAGAATTAAGGATGCCGCTCCTGGCGACCTTATTCATGATCTTTCCCAGGAAATAGCGTGGTACCGATAAACGTTTGGCAATTTCATCTACCTGGATGTTCCGGTTCTCATCGTGCATCATGGCCACATACAAGACTCCCCGCAAAGCATAACCAAAGGACTTCGAAAAAATCATACAATAGATTGGGCGATCGAAAATAGAAGGTCGCGTGGAATGATCCAGTGACCATGATCAGTAATAAAAGTGAAGTTCATCATGTTCATAAGGGTTTTTATTGACGCGTGCTCGCTAGAGAGAATTTTTCTTGAAAACATCATAATCATCCTGAAAACTGACCAGGGTCATTTGTTTATTTTTTAAAAAATATTTTTTTGCATGAAATTTCCAATTATGCGTACAGATCAATTTTTATCTCTTGCATACAAAGACCAGTTGCAACTGATTAGCCATTCGGGGAAATTAAAGAATTCGTTTATTGAAAATGGCTACCAGTTTTCGCTGTATAAAGTGAAAGATTTCTATGTCGAGCTCAAACGAAATATCCATGAACTCAGCTTTGAAAAAATAACTGCCCTTGATTATAGTGATCTTCCCGCCCAGTACAAATAAACCTGTTGCTTATGGCGAGAAGACATCTAGTTAACTACCTGCTTGCTCCAAAAAACTGGTGGCTGCCTCTGCTGATCATTTTTGTTATCAGCGCTGCCGGCGTAACGATGATTGGTATTCATACATACACCGAAGCACCCCCCATTCCTAATTATGTTTCTTCGAAAAAAGGAACAGTATTCTCCAAAGAAGATATTTTAAAGGGACAGGCAGTGTTCCAGAAATACGCATTGATGGAGTATGGGACCATGTTTGGAGATGGAGCTAACCGCGGCCCGGATTTTACCGCAGAAGCCCTGCATCAAATTTCCCAATTCATGAATGATTATTATTGGTCTCAGCAGCAGGGAACTGAAAATGATCTCGTCTTCAAAGGAATTTCCGAGAAAGTGAAGGAAGAGATTAAAGCCAACAGGCACAATAAGAATGATAACAGTGTGTTGCTAACAGATGCACAGACGTTCGCTGCGACCGCACTGATAAATTACTACCATAAGAAATTTAAAAACACATTTTCGAAAGGAGCATTTACACCTGGCGGTTATATAACTGACGCGGGAGACATCAGGTCGCTGACTGCTTTTTTCTTTTGGGGGGCGTGGGTATGTGGTGTGGAAAGACCAGGGGAACATTACAGCTACACCCATAACTGGCCCTACGATCCACAAGCCGGGAATACACCGAGTTCGGCTATTATACTTTGGAGCATCATCGGTTCATTGGGATTGGTCTTCGGCCTGGGAATAGTTTTGTACTATCATGGAAAACTTGAAAAACTGGATGACGATGCGTATACACGCAAGGCTCAATCTTTCATGACGAAAACAGAGGTAGGAAGATTTCAACCCGATGCGGTGCAAAGAGCAACATACAAATTTTTCTATGTGGCCATCCTGCTTTTTTCTGTACAAGTTTTGGCCGGGATACTAACCGTGCATGATTTTGTTGGGCTTGTTCACTTTTTTGGATTTAATATTTCGGAAGCATTGCCTATTACTGTCACCAGGAGTTGGCATGTACAGTTATCGCTGCTATGGATATCTGCCTGTTGGATCGGGGCATCATTCTTTATGATGTCGATGGTTTCACCGGGGCAATCAAGAAAACAGGTTGTCTTAATCAATATAATTTTCTGGCTCACTGTCGTATTGGTCGCAGGATCTTTTGCAGGAATTTTGCTTGGGCCCAAAGGCCTCATCGGGAAAAATTGGTATTGGTTGGGGCACCAGGGATGGGAGTATGTTGAAATTGGAAAGCTGTGGCAAATAATTCTTGGTATCGTATTTATAATCTGGGCAATCACTTTGTACAGGGGCGTGAAGCCTGTAATGAAATTGAAACAGCCATGGGCATTGCCGAATTGGTTAGTATATGCAACGTTCAGCATTATCCTATTATTGATCTCCGGCTTTATCGCAACACCGAGGACTAATTTTGTGATAGCAGATTTTTGGCGGTGGATGGTAGTGCATATGTGGGCTGAAGCCTTTTTTGAAGTATTTACGACCGTATTGATCGGATATTTTATGGTGATGATGGGTCTTGTAAGTAAACAGGCAACGATTCGCGTCATCTATCTTGCAACCTTATTATTTCTTGGTTCCGGTCTGCTCGGTATATCTCATAATTTTTATTGGAACGCAAAGCCGGTTGGTACCATGGCACTCGGCGCCGTGTTTTCCACTTTGCAGGTAATTCCGTTAGTTCTGCTCACATTGGAGGCATGGCGGTTCAGCAAACTTCCAAAGGTTTTGGAAAATAATAACGGAAGAACAACTGAATTAAGACGATTTGGTTTTTCAGAAGTGTTTTTGTTTTTAGTAGGTGTTAATTTTTGGAATTTTTTTGGCGCAGGCGTATTAGGTTTTATTATCAATCTCCCCATTGCCAATTACTACGAACATGGCACATACCTGACGGTTAATCACGGTCATGCTGCATTGATGGGCGTATATGGAAATCTTGCATTGGCGGCTGTGTTATTTTGCTGTCAACTATTATTCAAAGCTGAACGATGGAGTCCATCACTTGTTAGAACCATCTTTTGGTCTCTCAATGTCGGATTATTGTTAATGGTGTTTCTGGATCTGTTCCCTGCAGGCATACTTCAGTTTAAAACCGTCACCGAACGCGGTTTATGGTTCGCAAGAAGTAGCTCATTCACTGAAGGGACCGCGTTTCAGACTCTGACATGGTTGCGCATAATTGGGGGTTCATTATTTACAGTGGGTGGAGTGATCCCTCTTGTTTGGTTTATTGTCAGCAGAGCGAAAGCCCTTAAACAGAAACAGCTACCTGTTGTGAAGGAACGCCAGGTGGACCAAAAAATTAGTGCTCCGGTTGCCTGAAAAACTTTCAGTGACTGCACAATCATCATTTCCATGACACCACCGCGGTGCATTGATAAAATCTTGTAATTTTGATCAAACCCTTAATCAATGAAACGTAATTTTTTTTATGCTTCAATGGTGATGTTGTGTTTATCCTGCAACCAACATGATCAAACAAATGATTCCGAAAAAGTTTATGGATCTCGCCCGGCTGTCGTCACTGATCGGCCGGACATGCAGAACAAGATCAAAGGACCTCTGGCGTATGCTCCTAATGTTCCTCAGGCATCGCAGGAAGATACAGTGGAAGTTAAATTTGATGTGACACACCAATTATTCCAGGTTTCAAAAACGGTTTCGTTCACAGCATGGATGTTTGGCGGTTCCGTGCCGGGGCCCGTTCTGAAAGTGCGCCAGGGTCAAACAATTCGATTTTCTATGACGGATCGCTCTAATGATACGATGAAAAATATGGCGATGCTGGTAAACATGATGCCGATGCCGCATTCGATCGACTTTCATGCTGCGATGGTGAATCCCGAGGATAAATATCGAAGCATCAATCCTGGCGAAACCATCCAGTTTACCTGGACGGCAAATTACCCGGGCGTATTTATGTACCACTGCGGCACTCCCATGGTTTTGATGCATATGATCTATGGCATGATCGGGATGGTGATCGTTGAACCCAGGAGCGGTTATCCCGGCAAAGCCGACCATGAATTTGCTATTGTTCAGAATGAATATTATTTCAGACAACAGGGCAATGCATATATTCCCGATACCACTCTTGCGTTGAAAAAAACTCCCAGCTTTGTAACATTTAATGGAAAAGTGGGACAATACCTCTTTGATCCCTTAAAAGTAAAGGCAGGTGAACGAGTACGTTTGTACTTGTTAAATGCCGGCCCAAACAATGCTACCGCGTTCCATGTCATTGGAACTATACTCGATAAAGTGTGGCTGGATGGGAATCCTAAAAATGAGTTGGTGGGAATGCAATCAGTATACCTGGGGCCAGCCAGCGGAGCTATCGTTGAATTTGTGATACCTGAAAAAGGTAGCTATACCTTTGTTGACCATTCATTCGCCGATGCCACTATGGGAGCAATCGGCACCATCAAAGCAGAATAGCTTTCATACTTTCCCGATCAAAATCATGAAAAAAAAGAATTTTTGGATATCGCTGGTGTTGGCCAATTTATGTGTTGTCGCCTTGCTGGGGATGACGCTGCGAACTAAATTTTTATTTCCCATCTCATTTATTGACTATAAAAATTTTCTTAGTGCACATTCTCATTTTGCATTTGGTGGTTGGGTTACCCTGGTGTTAATGATCCTTTATGTTGACAACCTGCTCTTGCCTGATCAAAAACAAAAAAGGGTCTATCAATGGTTGTTTTGGGGAATTGAAATTACTTCAATAGGAATGCTTGTCACATTTCCGTTCCAGGGTTATGCCTTGTTCTCCATTATTTTTTCCACCGCCTTTATTTTTTTTACATACGGATTTAGTTGGGTATTTATAAACGATATTCGGGCAGCAAAAAAGGACAGATCAATTTCATTGCTAAGCATCTCTGCCTTAGTAAGCCTGGTCATTTCCTCAGCGGGGCCATTTACGCTTGCCTATATTATGGCGACAAAAACAGGTACTGCCTCTTTGTACCGGGACTCAATATATACCTACCTGCATTTTCAGTATAACGGTTTTTTCACTTTGTCTGTTTTTGCTCTCTTCTTCAATCAAATATTGGGATTGCTAAGTGAGGCTACAAAGAGAAAGGTCCGGAGTTTCGCTTTTTTTCTTTGCCTGTCTGTAATTCCGGCGCTCTTCCTGTCTCTGCTATGGCACGGGTATAATCTCTACATTCAGGCTATCGCCTTTATAGGGTGCGCACTGATCATAATATGTCTTATACTTTTTTCCAGGTTTGCGTTAAACAAAAAAATATACCAAGGATGGGTTTCACCACTGGCACGCTCACTCCTGATCTTTTCTATGGTCTCATTTGTCATCAAAATGGTTTTGCAAATGGGAACCATTATCCCTGCCCTCGGCAACGCTGTATTTGGCTATAGGCCCATTATCATTGGTTTTCTCCATCTCGTGTTTCTCGGCTTTGTCAGTTTTTATATTTTTTTCAATTTGCTGGAAGCCGGTGTGTTTCAAAGGGCAAAAAAATTTTCAACCGCCGCTATTGTGTGGTTCGCAGCGGCGGTGATCTTAAATGAGGCTATATTGTTGATTGAAGGTATTGGGTTAATGTTCTATACGACGAACGCCGTTTACCCTTCACTATTGTGGATCGCAAGCATCTTCCTCTTTACCGGAGCTTTATTGATCCTGGTTGCCAGGTTGAAAAGTGACAGGCCCGCTGAGCTTTATTGATCTTAGATTTTGGAATTTGATTTTAGATTGCCAGAGGCTAGTGCTGTACCGGGATAGCTTGGAATCCAAAATCATAAATCATAAATCCAAAATCTAAAAGTTCTATTTATCACCATCGTTATTACGCTGAAACTCCAGAACGGCTCGGGCGTCATCGTCGCTCAAATTCTGGTTGGGCATTTTTACAAGACAAACTTCATAAAGATTCTTTGCCGCAGCATTTTTTTCAAGCATCTCATCAGTATTCGTCACGAAGTTCATGATCCATTCAGGAGCCCGTCTCTTGGTAACGTCTTTCCAACCGGGACCCACCAGCTTTTCATCAGTAAGCTTATGACACGAAGCACATTTCAGATCATAGACATTTTTTCCCTCCGCAATCATTTTTTTATCAAGAGGATGAGTTAAATCCACATGCTGGAATTTTCCAACTCCCGTTTTCTCATCACCCGCGCTGGCTGCAGACGTGCTGGTATCAGTCTTGGCAGCAGAATTGTCGGGAGTTGCATCTTTATTATCTGAAGAAGAATTACAGGCCACAACGCCGATGAACATGGCGAAAAAAATTGTTCCAACTAAGAATTTTGGTTTCATAATAGTGTTTTGTTTTGTGAAGAAAGCTTATATAAAATTATGTAATTGAAGAATTCTTCAAAATTTTTTCACCTGTATAATACTTCAGGCTCTTTTCGCAAAGGGTTATATAATAATGCAGAAATGGATAGAATAGCCGGCAAGTTATCGATTTTAAAATTCAACTTCGACATGGAATGCGGATATGGCATTCCAAGACAGGCTTTAACCATAAATTCTTTTTGAACATATATTTGTAAACCAAGGCATGAGAAATATCATTGTTCATAATGATATTCTTCATATTACGTCAAACACACGCAAAATAAATTTGGCCCCATTCAAGATATGAACATCTCTTATTCAAAACCTCAATTTATGCAAGTGAAGTTATTTCTGTCTACTTGTCTGATCGGATTCATTACGATTTTTGCCATTTCCTGCGGTAGCGAGGGTGTCAAAAAAGATGAACCTGCGGTTGACATAAATGAACTAACTAAAAATCAACCGGAAACGCACGGGCCCGAAGTAAAGGAAAGCGATATCCAGATCACTAGCCCGTTGAATAAGGAATGGATCGCTTCCGGCAAAGGTATCTATGAATTGAAATGTCAGCCATGTCACAAACTTAGCGAAGAGAAATTAGTTGGGCCAGGCTGGAAGGATGTGACAAAACGAAGAAGTGCGGTTTGGATATTGAATATGATCACTAATACGGATTACATGCTTGATAAAGACCCGGAAGCCCAGAAACTTTTAGAATTATGTATGGTTCGCATGCCTAATCAAAACCTTTCTTTAACTGACGCCCGCGAGGTGCTGGAATTCCAGCGCAGCAACGACGGGGAAAAATAAACCTGACAATTTTTTAAATTATAAAAAGAACTATATGAGCAAGCTTTCAAAATTAATTGCAATAATAGCTGTTGGTGCAGTTACATTTATAACTGGTTGTAAACCCCGCGGGCCTCAATCAGCTGTGACTGGTGATGCCGCGCAAAAAACTTATATAGCACCTGGCAAATACGATGAGTTTTATGATTTTGTTTCAGGCGGCTTTAGCGGGCAGATGAGTGTATACGGCCTGCCATCGGGTCGTTTATTTCGCGTGATCCCCGTTTTTTCCGTTGATCCTGAAAAAGGATATGGCTTTAGTGAAGAAACCAAGCCGATGCTAAACACCTCGCATGGTTTTGTACCGTGGGACGACCTCCATCATATCGCCTTGTCCGAAACAAATGGCATACAGGACGGGCGCTGGGTGTTTGGTAATGGTAACAACACCCCGCGAATCGCGCGGATTGATCTGAAAACTTTTCGCACCGTGGAGATCTTAGAGATACCTAACAGCGCAGGGAATCACTCATCCCCTTTTATTACTGAAAACTCGGAGTACGTCGTTGCCGGTACCCGGTTCAGTGTGCCATTGGACAACGCGAACGGTGACGTACCTATCAACACTTATAAACAAAACTTCAAAGGCACGGTTAGTTTTATTCATGTCGATACTTCGGGACGTATGAACATTGCTTTCCAGATCCAAACCCCGGGAGTGAATTTCGACCTGGCAAGAGCAGGCAAAGGAAAATCACACGGCTGGGTTTTCTTTAGCTGCTATAATTCTGAAAAGGCAAACACACTGCTTGAAGTAAATGCAAGCCAGAGAGACAAGGACTTTATTATGTGTGTCAACTGGAAGAAAGCCGAAGAATATGTGAAAGCGGGTAAGGCGGAAAAAAGGAATGTCGCTTATGCTCACAATGAGTACAATGACATCACTCATTCGGCCACTTCAGAAATTGAAAAGGAAGTGTTGGTGCTGGACCCAAAGAATTGCCCTGATATGGTTTATTTAATGCCCTGTCCAAAATCTCCGCATGGTTGTGATACCGATCCTTCGGGTGAATACATTGTGGGAAGTGGAAAGCTGGCAGCAGTGATCCCTGTGTTTTCTTTTACAAAAATTCAGAAAGCAATTGCCGACAAAAATTATGATGGTGACTATGATGGAATTCCCGTTTTAAAATATGAGTCAGTATTACATGGCGAAGTACAAAAGCCGGGTCTTGGTCCTTTACACACCGAGTTTGACGCAGATGGTAATGCGTATACTTCCTTCTTCATATCATCGGAGATCGTAAAATGGAGATTGTCTGATCTGAAAGTGGTTGACAGGGTTCCAACTTATTATTCAGTTGGTCACTTGTCAGTGCCTGGCGGTCCCACAAGAAAACCATGGGGAAAATATGTTATTGCATATAACAAGATCACAAAAGACCGCTACCTACCTACTGGTCCCGAATTGGCCCAGAGTGCACAGCTGTATGATATCAGTGGCGAAAAAATGAAATTGCTTCTTGATTTTCCTACAATTGGTGAGCCTCACTATGCGGAGGCAATTCCCGCGGAGCTCATTATGAAGAATTCGCAAAAGATATTTAGAATAGAAGACAATAAAAACCCTTTTGCGGCCCTCGGTGATAGCAAGACGAAAGTCGAACGCAAGGGAAATGAAGTTCACTGTTATATCACAGCCATCCGTTCACACTTTACGCCGGACAACATTGAAGGAGTAAAACTTGGCGATATCGTTTATTTCCATGTCACCAACCTGGAACAAGACTGGGATATTCCTCATGGCTTTGCTGTTAAGGGTGCAAACAATGCTGAATTGCTGATCATGCCTGGCGAAACGCAAACATTGGCGTGGAAGCCGGACCGCATTGGCGTGTTCCCAATTTATTGTACAGACTTCTGCTCAGCACTGCACCAGGAAATGCAGGGTTACATACGTGTGAGTGCCCCTGGTTCCAATGTACCCATCACTTACAGTACTGGAAAAACTGAACCCGCTGGCCCCGTGGCTGCAAAATAAAAAATAGAATTCCTTTCATTGCCCACTGCCAGTTGGGAGTGGGCTGTGAAAAGAGAAAATTTAAAACTATATGAAAAAGATTATTCAATTAATAGCCATACCGATTGCAATATTTCTTTTTGTTTCATGTAATAATGAAAAACAGACAAATGCAAACACATCAGCAACTGAAGCCAATAGTGATGCCGGCCAGGCAAATGTGAAGGATGACGCTTCAATGAAAGATATTGTCAAGATCGCTGTGGGCTCTTCTGATCATACCACGCTGGTAGCTGCATTGAAACAGGCAGACCTTGTCGATGTGCTTGCTAACCCTGGCCCTTTTACAGTATTTGCCCCCACCAACGCCGCCTTCGATAAATTGCCAAAGGGTACATTAGACGATCTGATGAAACCAGAAAAAAAGGCTGATTTGCAAAACATTTTGCAATATCATGTAACTACCTCTGCGCTGAAAATTGATTATTTCAAAGATGGACAAACGATAGGAATGGTGAATGGGGACAATCTAACCGTCAGCGTAAAGGGTGGCAAAATAATATTAAATAACTCGGCAACTATTGTTGGCTCGGTCGAAGGCTCCAATGGAATGGTTCATATTATTGATGGAGTACTGTTGCCTCCGGTAAAAAAATAATCGAGTACATTTTATTCTAAAACTTATTCAAATGAAACTATTAAAACTGCCCGCAAGCTTTACTGTGTTTTTGATCTTCTTTGGAGTCTCCCTGCTTGAGGCTTTCAGGACGCGTAACTGGATCAACGTTGCCTTCTGGATATTCATTGCTATTATGTTCTTAATAGCAGACGGGATGAAACTTCGAAGAACTCATAACGGTGAAATTGAATAGTTAAACATCACGATCATGAAGAATCACCTCAGCGTGACATCAAGGATATTGGCCGCGTTTGCCTCTGGCGCATTGGTTGCTGTTTTCTTTTTGCCTGTATGGAGAATCGACCTTTTCGCTCCCCAATACCCCGAAGGGCTTACGATGTATATCTGGATCAATAATATTACCGGGCAGGTAGATATCATTAATGGGTTAAATCACTATATCGGGATGAAACATATTAATGTTGGGATGTTCCCGGAATTCAAATTTCTCCCTTATGTCGTTGGTTTCTTCATGCTGTTGGGAATGATCGTTGCTATCACCGGTAAAAGAAAGTTCTTGTTTTATTACCTGGTACTTACAGTTATTGGTGGCATTTTGGCGATGGTTGATTTTTATAAATGGGGATATGACTACGGTCATGATCTTGATCGAACCGCACCGGTGCAAGTGCCGGGATTAACCTACCAACCTCCCTTGTTCGGACATAAACGATTGCTCAATTTCGATGCGTATTCCTTTCCTGATGTAGGTGGATGGATCGTAATTGCAGCCGGAGCGCTTGCATTTGCTGTTTGGTTTGTTGAATGGTATCGTCAACATAAAGGTATTAAGAAACTGGGAGCGGTTCCTAAAATGGCCACGGCAGCAATTTTGATAATGTTTTTTATTTCGTCCTGTTCAAACAAACCTCAACTTTTCAATTATGGTAAAGATGTTTGCGATAATTGCAAGATGACGATTGTCGATCCAAAATTTGGTGGGGAGATCATGACTAAAAAGGGCAAGGCCTACAAGTTCGATGACGCCGCCTGCATGATCCACTTTTTGGGTTCGGGTACGTTAAAGGAAGATGAGATCTCACAAAAACTGTTTGTCAACTTTCAAAAGCAAAATGATTTTATAGATGCGAATAATGCAGTTTTTTTAATGAGCCCTGAACTAAGATCTCCGATGGGCGGGAATGTCGCGGCTTTTGCTTCACAGCAAGAGGCCGAAAAAATAAAGCTTACAGAACCCGTAAGCCCTCTTAATTGGAAGGAAGTACTCGGCAAACTGGAGTAGGAAAATGAAAACACTATTAACCATATCGTCCCTGTTACTCTTTCTTTTCGCTTCGTCAAAGAAAATTGTCGTTGGCAACGACCAGGCAATTACAAAACTTGAAAAAGCCATAGCGATCGCAAAAGATGGTGATACGGTCGTGTTGAATCCCGGGAGTTACCGCGCGGGCAACATTGTGATCACAAGATCAATAACCCTGATAGGCAATGGCAACCCAACCCTTGATGGAGAATATAAATACCAGATACTTACCGTCAGCGGAAAGAACATAACCATTAAAGGGATCACCTTTCGAAACTCTGGTTATTCGGCTATTAATGACTATGCCGCCATCAAAATAATTGACGCATCTAATGTTACCGTTGAGAACAATACTATCTACAATGCTTATTTCGCCATCCATGTGTCAAACACCAGTTATGTTGTGATACGCCGTAATAATATCACTGGCTCGCCAAGGTCGGAGCAATTAACGGGCAATGCCATCCATCTATGGAAATCAAACCATGCCCTGATCGATGGTAACCACGTACAGGGCCATCGTGATGGGATCTACTTTGAATTTGTTTCTCTTTCTACCATTCAAAACAACCTGAGTGAAAATAATATTCGCTACGGGATTCATTTTATGTTTTCCAATGATGATGTGTACTTCAATAATACATTTCGGAAGAATGGCGCCGGTGTGGCTGTCATGTATTCGAAGAAAGTAAACATGGAATGGAACCATTTTGAAGAAAACTGGGGTGCCTCTTCGTATGGTATTTTGTTAAAAGATATTTCAGATAGCTATATTCAACACAATACATTTTTTAAAAACACAACCGGTCTTCATTTGGAAGGAACAAGCAGGATGGAGATCAGGCAAAATCTTTTTAAGGAAAATGGCTGGGCCATCAAGGTCCAGGCAAGTTGTGAGGACAATAATTTCCATCATAACAATTTTATCGGTAACAGTTTTGATGTAGGCACAAATGGTACCATGGTGTTGAATACTTTTTCTAACAATTACTGGGATAAATATGAGGGATACGACATGAACAAAGATGGAGTAGGGGATGTCCCCTATCATCCGGTGAGCATGTATTCGATGATCGTGGAGCAAAATCCAAATTCGTTAATACTGTTGAGAAGTTTTATGGTTAACCTGCTGGACAAAGCCGAAAAAGCAATTCCCAGCCTAACCCCTGAAAATTTGCTTGATCCTACGCCCGTGATAAAACCTAATAAACTATGATCCGCATTGAACACATAAGCAAAAGGTTTAAAAAACTGCAGGCGCTCGACCATGTGTCTGCCCGCTTTGATAGCGGAAAAGTTATCTCGCTGATCGGCCCCAACGGCTCGGGAAAGACCACCCTTATCAAATGCATATTGGGAATGGTAAAACCAAAAAAAGGGAAAATTTTTGTGAATGAAGTTCAGATAAATGGTGACCCTTCTTACCGCAAGAATATTGGATACATGCCACAGATAGGTCGGTATCCTGACAACATGAAAGTGGGGCAGCTATTCACTATGATGAAACATGTTCGCAATGCTTCCGAAAATGACCTGGACACGGATCTTATTGTAAAATTTAACCTTGTTGCCATTTTCGATAAACCCATGCGGACACTTAGTGGCGGTACAAGACAAAAGGTAAGTGCTGCTCTTGCGTTCTATTTTAATCCTCGTATTCTGATCTTAGACGAACCTACAGCAGGCCTTGATCCTCTTTCATCTGAAATTTTAAAAGACAAGATCATTGCCGAAAAAAAGAAGAATAAGCTCATTCTTATCACTTCTCATATCTTAAGTGACCTTGACGACCTCGCTACTGATATTATGTACCTGCAGGAAGGTAAACTTCAATTTTTCAAAAACATTGAGACGCTGAGAAAAGAAACAGGGGAACCAAAGCTCGGAAAGGCCATTGCAAAAATTATGAAAAGTCAATTGCAAAAATCATGGGTTGATGATGTGCTGAATATAGAAACCGAAAATCAAGGGTAAACTAGCTTATCATGATGAAACTATCGAAATATGTTCTGTATGATATCTTAAGAAGCAAAGTTGTACTTGCCTACACGCTTTTCCTTTTTGTTATTTCCATCAGTTTATTTAGAATGGAGGAAAATAATGGCAAGGCAATGCTAAGCCTGTTAAATATTATATTGATCGTAGTGCCACTGATAAGCATGGTTTTTTCCACCATACACTATTATAACTCGTACGAGTTTATTGAGCTAATGCTGGCGCAACCGTTGAGCCGCACAAGGATCATCTTAAGCGAATACAGTGGAGTTGCCTTGTCATTAATAAGCGCATTTTTTATAGGTGTTGGGGTTCCTGTACTTATTTTCTCCCCGGATTCTACAGGGCTTGCGATGATATTTACGGGCTGTGGATTGACACTTGTGTTTACATCCATTGCTTTCTGGGCATCAGTAAAAGCAAGAGATAAAGCGAGGGGAATTGGATTTGCCCTGCTACTTTGGTTCTACTTCGCGCTGATATATGATGGACTGATACTCTTGATACTTTTTACATTCAGTGATTATCCGCTCGAAAAACTGACACTTGTTTTATCTGCGCTAAACCCGGTCGATCTTGGACGCATTTTTATCATGTTGAAGATGGATGTAAGTGCACTAATGGGTTATACCGGTGCTTTGTACCAGGATTTCTTTGGAAGCTTTAGAGGGATGCTATTTACCACGGTGATCATGCTGTTGTGGGTGATCATTCCTTTGTTTGGTGCGACTCGAACGTTCAATAAAAAAGATCTATGATTACTAACTTAAATAAACTACACTCATGAAAAATGAATTATTTTCAAAAACACTGGCGCAAATTGTCAATGAAAACCATAAGGCGGCTACCATTTTCGAAAAATACGATCTTGACTTTTGTTGTAAAGGCAAGCGTCCATTGCAGGTAGCATGTGAAGAAAAGGATCTGCCTGCTGAGACCATTGTTGAAGAACTGAGTCTCGCTATGGATCAAAGTCAAATGCCTCCGGTTGATTTTAACACGCTTTCACTCGCTGCGTTAGCGGACTATATTGTCTCGACGCATCATGATTATACGAAGAGAGAATTGCCTCAGATCTTTCATTACCTGCACAAAGTTTCGTCTAAGCACGGAGACCGGCACAATGAATTGTACAAGATCTTCGAAAATTTTTGTGAACTGAAAGATGAAATGGAAACGCACATGAAAAAGGAAGAGCTCGTTCTCTTTCCAAAAATAAAAGAATTAGAAAGTGTCGGCCCAAATAATCAACAAAGTGGCCTAAGCGTACAGATCCCGATAATGGTCATGGAGGATGAACACGAGCATGCGGGTAATCTTCTAAAAGAGATCCGGGTTCTCACTAATAATTATACACCGCCGGCTGATGCCTGCACGACATACAGGTTAAGTTTTGCGGCTCTTGCCGCATTTGAAGCGGATCTCCATCAGCACATCCACCTGGAAAACAATATTCTTTTTCCGCGTGCGATTAAGCTTGCTGAACCAGGACAAGATTGCCAGTGCTGTGTTACCAGGTAACAAAAATGCCAGGCTTCTAAACTCCGGATGTCTTTTACAAAAATAATCATGTTGCCATGTGACATGATTTTTTTGTAAGGTCGAATAGCTGGTATATACTGATTAGAATCATATACCACCCTGAGAAGGACAGTCTTTAACGAAACTTCAAAAAAATACATTTGTGTCCGAAATTGAATCGGTAATAAGAAAAAGACTACTATGAAAAAAAGTTTGATTGCTTTATTGATACTTCTGAGTTTTAACCTGGCGGAAGCCTGTGATATTTGCGGATGTGGCGTTGGCAATTTTAATCCATATATGTTCCCGCATCTTTCTCAAAAATTTGTTAGCGTTGGGTACAATTACAGGTCTTACAAAACCCTGGCGCATGATGACCTGGGCAATGAAATGCAAAACAGGGAATATTACAACAGCATTTCGGTAGCTGGTCAATTTACGATTGCGAAGAGAATTCAATTGATGGGATATCTTCCATTCCAGAGCAACACGCAAAAAGGCCCGGAAGGGAACAAATCATTGAACGAATTCGGCGATGCCATTATCATGGCCGATTACCGGCTTCTTGATCAAATTACCACCAGTCAAATCCGCCATACTTTAGTTGCGGGTGTCGGGATCAAACTGCCAACCGGAGCTTATCAGTTCGAGGAAGGCGATGAGAAAACGGTTGACAACGCAAATTTCCAGGCTGGAACGGGAAGTACGGATTTTTTACTCAATGGGTACTATGCCGTTCGTTACAAAAAATTTGCGTTGAGCACCGGCATCACTTACAAAATAAATACTGCAAATAAAGAAGACTATCAATTTGGAAACCGGCTGTTAACCGTCGTGCAGTTCAAATATGTAAAGGACACCCGCAGAATTTCCTTGATCCCAAACGTGGGCATCCTCGCCGAAAAGATGGAAGAAGATAAGGTAAACAACGTCAATGTTGATCATACCGGCGGCTACAATGTACAGGCAACACTGGGTCTCGATGTGAATAACAGTAAGATAGCGGCAGGCATATTTTATAGCAAGCCGATCCGGCAGAACCTTGCAATGGGGCATATACAGGCAATGCCCGGTATTAATATCCACGTTAGCTACATATTATGAGTCCTGACAAAGATCATATCTCATCTTGTCAAAGATCAGAAATGAGGCATAGTCGTGAGATTATCTTTATTGTAACGTTTTGTTGATAATTGATCCATTCTTGGGTTCTTACGTTTAAATTGTAATTGCCCCTGGTTTTCCAGGGGCAGTCTTATTTTAGCGGTGACGCCTGCTCCGGGCGCTGACAAGAAACAGCAAAACGCCTGATGGTCCTCATCTGTATCCGATTTGACAGCGAGTATAATTGTATAAAATTGACAGTTATGAAAATCCTGATAGTTTACGGAACCACTGAAGGACAAACACGAAAAGTATCCCATTTCATGGAAACCATTTTGAAAGATGGCGGTCACGAGGTGACGGTTGTCGATGCATCAGACACACCACCTTCTCCGTCTTCGTATGATGCCGTGATCATTGGGGCTTCGATACACATACACAAATACCAGTCCGGCGTATTGCATTATATCAACCGATATGTTGATGCTTTGAATGAAATACCGAGCGCATTTTTTTCTGTGTGCCTTGCCATAGCTTCTGACCATGAAGAAGAGCACAAGGAGGCAAGAAAAATAACAAACGATTTTCTTGAACACATTGGTTGGAGGCCTTTGATGGTAACCCAGGTCGCGGGAGCACTCAAATATACTCAATACGATTTCTTTACCAGGCTTCTCATGAAAAGGATCGCAAAGAAGGAGGGGCGTACCACCGACACTTCCAGGGATTATGAGTATACTGACTGGAATGCCGTAAGACAATTCGTAAAAGAATTTGTCGTGAGGGTAAACATTCATCCGATAGCCAGTGGAAGCCTGGAACAGGTAACATACTAGCATTTTAAATAAGAAACAATATAAATTTCATGCGGATGAATATTGATCAAACTTTGTTAAGTAAGTATAACGTTCCCGTACCAAGATATACGAGTTATCCCACTGTACCATTTTGGAAGGAAGGAATCGACATGGCCAGGTGGAAGCAGACCTTTCGTGAGGAATTTTCGAAGAACAATCTTCAGCACGGCACGAGTTTATATATTCATTTGCCATTTTGCGAATCACTTTGCACTTATTGCGGATGCAATAAAAAGATCACCACCAATCATAGCGTTGAAGACGAATATATTGAAATGGTAACCAAAGAATGGAAATTATACAGGCAGTTAATGAGTGAACCTCCTATTATTCGTGAAATTCATTTGGGAGGTGGTACACCAACATTCTTCTCTCCCCTCAACCTGGAATTATTAATTAACTCAATAGTAAACAGGGCAATTGTTCATCCTCATCGCGAATTTAGCATCGAAGGCCATCCCAACAATACCACAAGGGGGCATCTCAGAATGCTGTATAGTCTTGGATTCCGACGGATCAGCTACGGTGTACAGGACCATGATCCCAAAGTCCAAAGGGTGATCAATCGAATCCAGCCGGTGGAAAATGTCAGGAGGGCAACTGAAGAAGCA
>Ga0207674_10003872_pt1 | contig 18241 bp, 14 predicted proteins | sample KBSCornC72_FD_184303 | JGI IMG/M metagenome (GOLD analysis project Ga0207674, IMG submission 184303) | Corn rhizosphere microbial communities from Kellogg Biological Station, Michigan, USA - KBS Corn C7-2 (SPAdes) (version 2) | ecosystem: Host-associated > Plants > Roots > Rhizosphere > Soil ... | reverse complement strand
GCGGCGAAGTCGACGCTGCCCTGGATGCGAAAGAGAGAGCTCAAACCAATGCCTCGAGCGCCGGCGGATGACCGAGGAACGCCTGGGGACTCGCGCTCGCGCCGTACGCGCCCGACTGGAACACGACGACGTAATCGCCCACCTGAGCCTTCGGCAGCTCTATCCGATCGCCGAGCAGGTCGAGCGGCGTGCACAACGGTCCGACGACGCTCGCGATCTCGCGCTCCGCGTCGCTCATGCGATTGCCGATCGCCACCGGATAGTTCTTGCGGATCACCTGGCCGAAGTTTCCGCTTGCCGCAAGATGGTGGTGCAAGCCGCCGTCGGTCACGAGGAACGCGTGGCCGCGCGAGATCTTGCGATCGACGACGCGGCACACGTACACGCCGGCTTCACCGACCAGATAGCGCCCGAGCTCGATGGTGACGCGCGCGCGCGGCATCTCGCTCGATGCGCGCGCGACGATCTCCGCGAGATTGCGCCCGATCGGCACGAGGTCGAGGCGCTCGTCGCCGGGAAAGTAGGGGATGCCGAATCCGCCGCCGAGATTGAGCACTCGCACGGGCGCAGGCGTGTGTCGCGCGAGCGAGAGCGCGAGCGCGTACGATCGTTGCTGCGCCTCGCAGATCGAGTCGGCCTTGAGGTTCTGCGATCCGGCGTAGATGTGGAAACCCTCGAACGCAAGACCGTGCGCCGCGATCGCCTGGAGCGCCTGCGGCACCGTCTCGGCGTCGATTCCGAACTGCTTGGGCCCGCCGCCCATCTTCATGCCGGATGTCTTGAGCTCGAAGTCCGGATTGACGCGCACGGCAACGCGCCCGGCATAACCCGTCTCCCTCGCCATGCGCGCGAGACGCTCGATCTCGCTCTGCGACTCGACGTTGACGAGCACGCCGGCGGCGAGCGCCAGCGCGAGATCGGCGTCCGACTTGCCGGGACCGGCGAAGCTGGTGTGCGCCGGATCTGCTCCGGCATCGAGCGCGACGCGCAGCTCCCCGGCCGATGCGACGTCGATGCCGTCGACGCGCGAGGCCATGTGCGCGACGAGTGCCGGCATCGGGTTCGCCTTCATGGCGTAATGCAGGCTCACCTGGCCCGGCAGCGCGGCACGGAGCTCTGCGATGCGCGCGTCGATGAGCGAGCGGTCGTACGCGTAGAACGGCGTGCGACCGACGCGCGCGGCGAGGCGTGGCAGCGGGATGCCGTTCACCGCGAGGCAGCCGTCGACGACGCCGAATTGGCTCATCGCTGCATGTCGCGGACCCGTGGCGCTCATGCGACGGCGCCCGCGCGCTGCTCCGCGTACGTCTGCGCGAGGAGCTTGCGATCGATCTTGCCGTTGGGATTGCGCGGCAGCGGTCCGGCGTGCACTTCGACATGCGCCGGTACCATGTACGCCGGCAGGCGCGCGCGGCACTGCGCGGTCAGCGCCGCGGAATCGAGCGCGCCACCCGCGGGCGGTGTGGCGATCACCACGATCGCCTGTCCGAGCACGGTGTGCGCGACCCCGAACGCGGCGGCCTCGCCGACGAGACCGGTGGAATAGATCACTTCCTCGATCTCGGTGGGACTGACGCGATAGCCCGACGTCTTGATCATCTCGTCGGTGCGGCCGATGAAATAGAGAAAGCCCTCCGCGTCCATGCGCACCGAGTCGCCGGAGAATACGGCGATCTCCGGGAGGATCATGCCTGTCTCGCGTCCCGCAACGCCCGCAGGCAGCGGCTTGAACCGCTCCGCCGTCTTCTCGCGATCGTTCCAGTAGCCCATCGACACCAGCGCGCCGCGATGCACGAGCTCGCCCGGCTCGTCGGGAGCGCACGCGCTGCCGTCAGGTCGCAGCACGAGGATCTCGGCGTTGGGAATCGCCTTGCCGATCGAGTCCGGCCGCCGATCGACTTCCGACGGTGGCAGGTAGGTCGAGCGGAACGCCTCGGTCAGGCCATACATGAGATAGGGCTTGGTGTGCGGCAGCTGCGCGCGCAGGCGCGCGAGCGTCTCGCGCGGCATGCGGCCGCCGGTGTTCGCGATGTAGCGCAGATGGGACGCGATCGTGTCGGGCCAGGCGAGCTGCGACAGCTGGATCCACAGCGGCGGCACCGCGGTGAGGCCGGTGACGCGCTCGCGCGCCAGCGCGTCGAGCACGTCGCGCGGCAGGAGATAGTTGAGCAGCACCACCCGTGCGCCGGCGTGAAACGCCGTGGTGAGCTGGCTGAAGCCGGCGTCGAACGACAATGGCAGCGCCGAGAGGATAACGTCCGCGTCGTGATTGGCGAGATAGCTCGCGACACTTTTCGCGCCGGCGACCATGTTGCGGTGGGACAGCATCACGCCCTTCGGCCTGCCGGTGCTGCCGGAGGTGTAGAGGATCGCCGTGAGGTCCGTGTCGATCACGCGATGCGCGGCGCCGCCGTCGTGCGCGACGAATGCGTCCCACGAGACGAGCGTCCTGCCGGCGATCGTGACGCCGTCCGTCGGTCCGACGACGACGACGTGACGCAGATCGGGACATGCGGCGAGCGTGTCCGCGATGCCATCGAGCCTCTCGGCGTTGGTCACCACAACGCGTACATTGCAATCGCGCAGGATGTGCCCGACCTGGTCGCCCTTCAAGAGCGGGTTGATCGGCACGAACGCCGCGCCGGCGCACGCCGCGCCGAATGCAGTGGCGACGGTCTCGAATCGCTTGTCGAGATAGAATGCGACGCGCTCGCCGCGGCCGATGCGAAGATCGAGCAGGCCGCGGGCAACGCGGCGTATCAGGCTGGCGAGGTCGCCGTACGCGATCGTGCGGTCGAGCAGCGTGAGCGCGGGTGCTTCGGGACGGCGCTCTGCCGACCGTAGCGGCAGCTCATGCAGGAGATCGGCCATTCCATCTGCCAGTTATGGGTTCTTTCGTCAAGTTACGCGACACGATCCGCGCGATCGGACTGCGCGACACGTGCCTTTTCGCGGCTTCGCGGCTCGCGCAGTCGATATTCGGCACGCGCGTGCGGATCCTCAAATATTACTTCATCGCGCAACCGCTCGACGCGCATCCCGCCGCACGGCGGCCGGGCGCATTCTCGCTCGCGTGGGTCGACGCCACGTCGCCGGTGTTCTCCCAGATCGACCGCCCGTCGAGCGTGATCGCCGCCCGTTTCGCGCAGAAGGCGCGCTGCCTCGCGGCAACCGTGGAGGACGCTCGGCTCGCCGGGTTCCTCTGGTACGTGCGCGGCCCCTACGAGGAGGACGAGGTGCGCGCGCGCTTCTGGCCGAAGCCCGACGGCGCCGCGGTGTGGGACTTCGACGTCTCGATCCTGCCGCAGTACCGCATGAGCCGACTCTTCATGTACCTCTGGTCGCGCGCGTCCGCGGAGCTCGCGGCGCAGGGCATCACGCACAGCCTGTCGCGCGTGTCGGCGTTCAACCCGCCGTCGCTCGCGGCGCATCGGCGGCTCGGCGCACGCATCGTCGGCAGCGCGGTGTTCGTGTGCGTCGGGCCCTGGCAGATCATGCGGTCCAGCGTCGCTCCGCGATGGCATTTCTCGTCGCGACACGACCAGCGGCCAACGCTCGAGATCGCGGCATCGTGACGCGTGGGCGGCATTTCAAACGCATTCGAAACGCAAGGAGACGACATTGGACACCGAGCAGCAAGTACGCGAGATCCTCCGCGACGTTCTGAGCCTGGGGCCGAGGGCGGACCGTCTGCAGGAGGGTTCCGCGCTGCTGGGCGCGATTCCCGAGCTCGACTCGATGGCCGTGGTCAACGTCATCGCGGCGCTGGAGGATCGCTTCGGCTTCACCGTCGAGGACGACGAGATCAACGGCGCGACATTCGCGAGCCTCGGATCGCTGGTGAGCTTCGTGCGCGACAAGTCGGCGTGACCCCGGCGCGGCCTCGCGTCTCGGGACACTTCCTGCCAGGATCGCGCGGCGCGCTCGCGGTGGTGCTGTGGGAGCCGCCGCCAGGCACGGACACCGTCGCCGCGGTGCTGCACGTGCCCGCGTTCGGCGACGAGATGAACAAATCGCGCCGCATGGTGGCGCTGCAGGCGCGGGCGCTCGCCTCGCACGGCATCGCAGTCGCGGCGCTGGATCCGTCGGGCACTGGAGATAGCGAGGGCGAGTTCGCCGACGCGGCCTGGGAGGCATGGTGCGAGGACGTGCGCGTGGCATGGGCATGGCTCGAAGCGGCAGGCCCGCGTCGCGTGCTGTGGGGATTGCGCCTGGGCGCCCTGCTGTGCGCGGACGCGGCCGCGCGCGCGACGCTCGCCCCTGCAGCCGTCGTGCTGTGGCAGCCCGTGCTGTCCGGACGAGGTTTCTTTCGCCAGCTGCTGCGGCTGCCCGCGGCGCAGCGGCTCGCGGGCGCGCAAGGGCGTGACCAGCCGTCGCACGCCGGGCAGCCGCTGGAAGTCGGCGGCTACCCCCTCAACCCGGCGCTCGTCGAAGCCGCCGACGCCTGCAGCCTCGACAGCCTGCCTTTCGGCTGTCCGGTGGCCTGGTTCGAGGCGACCATCGCTTCGCCCCCCACGCTGTCGCCGGCGGCGCTGCGCGTGATCGAGGGATGGCGCGCGGGGGGTGCGGAGGTGAGCGCGTCCGCGGTCAGCGCGCCCTCGTTCTGGTCGTCGCAGGAAATCGCCGAGGCACCCGCGTTGATCGCCGCTACGACCGCCAGCCTCGCGGCGCTATTCCACGTTTCGCATCAGGGCGCATGACAGACGCGGGCTGCGACGAGCGGTTCCTGACATTCGACTGCGATGGCGATGCCTGCATCGGCGTGCTGGCGACGGGGCGCGCGCCCGGCGCGGCGCGAACCGGTGTAGTCATCGTCGTAGGCGGCCCGCAATACCGTGTCGGCAGTCATCGGCAGTTCACCCTGCTCGCGCGTGCGCTCGCTGCGGCCGGCGTGCCGGCGCTGCGCTTCGACTATCGCGGCATGGGCGATAGCGACGGTGATGCGCGCACGTTCGTGCAGGTCGAGCGCGACCTCTGCGCGGCAATCGACGCGTTTGAGCGTGCAACCGGCATTGCGCGCATCGTGCTGTGGGGTCTGTGCGACGGCGCATCGGCGAGCATGATGTACGCGCCGCACGATGCGCGCGTCGTCGGCGTCGTCGCCGTCAACCCTTGGGCACGCTCGCGCGAGACGACGCGCGCTGCGCGCCTTCGTCACTACTATGTGCAGCGCTTGGTCACGCGCGAGTTCTGGGTGCGACTGCTCTCGGGCAAAATCACGCTGCGCGCAGCCGCGCCGGACGTCGAGCAGCCGGGCAGTGATGCTGCCATGGAAGATGCGGCCTATCTCGACCACATGGCGCGCGGGTGGACGGCGTATACGAGGCCGATGCTCTTCCTGTTGAGCGGCAACGACATGACCGCGCGCGAGTTCGAGGCGTGGATCGCGCGAAGCCGCGCGCTGCGCCGCCGCTATCGCTCGCGCGTGTGCACGACCACGGCGCTGAGCGATGCGGATCACACGTTTTCACGGCGCGTGTGGCTCGACAGCGCGGCCCAGGCGACGGTCACCTGGGTCCGCGCGCTCGACCGCTCGGCGGTCGAAGCAGCCGCGCCGGTTGCGCATTGACGAAGGCGTGGGTGCAGGGCCTCGTCACGGGTGCGCGACGCGTCACGATATGTTGCGTACAGTGCAAACGACCGGCCGGCGGATCGTTTCCGACGACCGTCGCCGAAGTGCGAATATTCCCTTGCGCCGGGCGCATGCTGTGTCCGACGCTCGTCACATTCAACGTGCTCAATGCACGCTTGCAAACTTTGCGGGCATTGGCACTTCGCGCAGGCGGCATTTGCCGGCTGCCCAAAGATGCGATCGAGCGCCTCGGGACCCTCGCCGCGGAATTGTCAGGTGGAACGCGGGCTTGCCCGCGAACCTCAAAGCGATTTGGTGATGGCATGCAATTTGCTGGCCCACGACGTTCCCCTCCGATTGTTTGTCATGTCGACCCGCTGACGAAAGGCTCCGCTCACTGCCTCAATCGTGCTGCCTCGACTTGTGGAGTGAAAACGTCAGGCAGTGCACCGCGACCCACCATGAGCGTTCGTGCAGGATGAAGCGTGGTTAACGTATTTCGAAGCAGCGTCGCGGCCGCGCTCGCATTACAGCTGGCAGTGGAAGTCTGCTGCCTGTTCGGCGTAGCGGTGCTGGCCTTCCACCTCCAGGAGCATCTGCCGCCGCCGCTGCATGCGCTGGTGATCCCTGGGCTCGTGTTCGCGTTGCTCATCATCCTGCTCAACATCACCTTCGGCCTCTACCGTCGGCCGGAGAAGATCACCTCGTCGAGCTACCTCACGCGCGTGCTCCTCGCGCCGGCCATCGGCGTTCCGCTCGCGAGTCTCGTCGCCCAGTTCCTCCCGGGCGCGCACCCGCTGCAGGACAACCTGGTGCTGCTGATCGGCCTGACGTTCATCGGCCTGCTGGTGGTGCGCCACGCCGTGGTGCTGCCGCTGCTCGCCGCGTTCGTTCCCCACCGCGTGCTCGTGCTCGGCACCGGTCCCGAGGCGCGACTGGTCGAGGCGTCGCTGGCGGCCGCCGACATGCCCAACCTCACGCTCGTGGGCTTCTATGCGCTCGACAAGGTCCAGGAGAGCGTCGTCAGCCCGAGCCGGGTCATCGCACGGCCGTCCCTCGACGACACGGTCCGGCAACTGGGCATCCACGAGATCATCGTCGCAGTGCGGCAGCAGCGCGGGGGCGTCCTCCCGCTGCGGTCGTTGCTCGACTGCCGCCTGAAGGGGGTGCAGGTCACGGACCTCGCGCGCTTCTTCGAGCGCGTGCACGGCCAGGTGCCCATCGAATCGCTGAAGGTCAGCTGGCTGATCTATGGCGACGGTTACCGGCAGGGTTGGCTGCGCAGCGCGGTGAAGCGGCTCTTCGACATCGTCGTCTCGGCAGGGCTGCTCATCCTCGCCGCGCCTGTCATGATCCTCACCGCGTTGCTCATCGCGATCGAAAGCGGGCGGCCCGTCATCTACCGGCAGGCACGCGTCGGATTGGGCGGCCGCACCTTCACGGTGCTCAAGTTCCGCAGCATGGCGCTCGACGCCGAGAAAGACGGCAAGGCGACGTGGGCGGCGGTGAACGACGCCCGCATCACGAAGATCGGAAGGCTCCTGCGGCGCACCCGGATCGACGAGCTGCCGCAGCTCATCAACGTCATCCGCGGCGAGATGAGCTTCGTCGGCCCGCGCCCCGAGCGGCCCGAATTCGTCGCCATGCTGACCGAGCAGATCCCCTTCTACGCGGTGCGCAACAGCGTCAAGCCCGGGCTCACCGGCTGGGCGCAGGTGCGGTACTCTTACGGCGCCACGATCGAGCAGTCGGTGAGAAAGCTCGAGTACGACCTCTATTACGTGAAGAATCATTCCCTGCTGCTGGACCTCGTCATCCTCCTCGAGACGGTGCGGGTGGTCCTGCTCGGGGAAGGCGCGCGCTAGGCAGTTCACCGTGCCCGTGGTCGATCCGGCGCTACCGGGGGCCGCGTCGCGGCTGTCGACGCGGCGTCAGGGCGACGCCCGGGCCGCTCGGCCCGCGACCACGCGTGGATCCGGAGCGACCCCTTGACCCCATCGACGTTCACTGTCGCCGCGTCCTGGAGCTACGGCTTCGCGCTAGCCGCGTACACCCTGTTCGGCTTACGCGTGCTGCTCGGATGGCGGCGCAGCACGCGCGCGTTCCTCCTCGCTGCGGCGCTGGTCGCGTCGGCCGTTTGGGCAGGGGCGTCCGTGTGGGCCGTACGCACGGGTGCCGGCGCCGCGATCACGCTCATGGACGCGGGCGACGTGGTGCGCTATGGGCTCTGGCTCGCTTTCCTCGCCAACCTGATGTCGCGCCCCAGCGGGGGCGAGGGAGGGCCCGCGCCGAACCCGCGGCTGCGCCGGCAGCTCATTGCCGTCGTCATTGCGGTACTCGTCGGTTGCCTCGCGCTGTCCGCGGGCCTTCCCCTGGCGGCCACGCTCGGCGCATCCGGGACCCCGGTGCTCCTCATCCTTCGCCTGGGGCTCGCCATCCTCGGGCTGACGCTGATCGAACAGCTCATGCGGCGCGCCCACGCGCACGTGCGCTGGGGTCTGCGGCCGCTCGCCGTGGCGCTCGGCGGCATCTTCGGCTTCGATCTCTTCCTCTACGCCGACGCGATGCTCTTCAGCCACGTCGACGCCGACTTCTGGATCGCCCGCGGCGCCGCGCACGCGCTGGTGATCCCGCTCCTCGCCGTCGCCACCGCGCGAAACACCGGATGGACGGTGGAGATGCACCTGTCCCGCGGCGCGGTGTTTCATTCCACGGCGCTGGTCGTCTCGGGCGGCTTCCTGCTCGCCGTCGCAGCCGCTGGTTATCTGGTCCGCTACCTCGGCGGCGAGTGGGGCGCTGCGCTCCAGATCGAGCTGCTCTTCGCGGCCATGCTGTGCGTCGCGATCGTGGCCACGTCGGGCCGGTTCCGCTCGCTGCTGCGAGTATTCGTCAGCAAGCACTTCTTCTCCTATCGCTACGACTATCGCGAGGAGTGGCTTCGGTTCACGCGCACGCTGTCGCACGAGAGCGGGCCGCAGCGGCTCGCCGAGCGCGTGATCATGGCGCTCGCGGACCTGGTGGAAAGCCCCGGCGGGGCGCTATGGCTGCGCCGGGAGGACCGGGGGCTCGAGCCCGCGGGTCGCTTCAATATTCCGCAGCCCGAGGCTGCCGAGCCGGCCGACGGCGCGCTCGCGCGCTTCCTCGAGCGCACGGGGTGGATCGTCGACGTTCCCCACTACACGCGGGATCCTTCGCGCTACGCCGGGCTGCAGCTGCCGGACTGGCTCGCGGCGATGCCGTCGGCATGGATCGTCGTCCCACTCGTCGCGGGCAGCGAGCTCGTCGGCTTCGTGGTGCTCACCACACCGCGCGCGCCGGTGAAGATCGACTGGGAGGTGCGCGATCTCCTGAAGACGGCCAGCCGGCAGGCCGCAAGCTGGCTCGCGCAGGTGCGCGCAAGCGAGGCGCTGCTCGAGGCGCGCAAGTTCGACGCCTTCAACCGCATGTCGGCCTTCGTCGTGCACGACCTGAAGAACCTGGTGGCGCAGCTGTCGCTCCTGTTGCGCAACGCCGAGCGTCATCGCGACAATCCGGAGTTCCAGCGCGACATGCTCAGCACCGTCGAGCACGTGATGGAGCGCATGAACGGCCTCATGCTTCAGCTTCGAACCGGCACCACGCCGGTCGAGAAGGCGCATGCGGTCGACCTCGCGCCGCTGGTGCGCCGCGTGGTGAGCGGCAAGACCGCGCCGGGACGGTTGCTGGAGATTCGCGCCGAGGGATCGGTCACGGCGCTCGGCCACGAGGACCGCCTGGAGCACGTGGTCGGGCACCTGGTCCAGAATGCGCTCGATGCGAGCCGCGCCGGCGAGCCCGTGCGCATCGCCGTTTTCCCGGAGGACGGCCGCGCGGTCGTGGAAGTCTCCGACCAGGGCGTCGGCATGAGCGAGGAATACGTCCGCGAGCGACTCGGCAAGCCGTTCGAGACGACCAAGCCGTCCGGCATGGGCATCGGCGTCTACGAGAGCTCCCAGTACGTGGCGAGCGTCGGCGGACGGCTCGTGATCGAAAGCTCGCCCGGGCGGGGTACCCGGGTACGGGTCGTGCTACAGCTGCCCGACACCGCGGTGGCAATGCCCCATACGGAACTGGCATGACGGACAGCCGCAAGCCCCTTTTGATCGTCGAGGACGACCCGGCCCTGCAGAAGCAGATGCGCTGGGCCTTCGACGCGTACGAGACGGTCGTCGCGAGCGACCGCGAGTCCGCGGTCGCCCAGATGCGTCGCTTCGAGCCCGCCGTCGTCACCATGGACCTCGGCCTGCCGCCGTCGCCGGACGACCCGAGCGAGGGCCTCAAGCTGCTCGAGGAGATCCATACGCTCGTCCCGGAGACGAAGGTCGTCGTCCTCACCGGCCAGAACGACCAGGCGATCGCCCTGCGGGCCATCGCTCTCGGCGCCTACGACTTCTGCACCAAGCCCTTCGAGCCCGAGCTCCTGACCTGGACCATCGAGCGTGCCTTCCGCCTGCACGAGCTGCAGGAGGAGAACCGGCGGCTGCAGGCGGCGCAGCAACTACCCGCGCTGGGTGGCATCGTCACGCGCGATCCGGCCATGCAGCGCGTGTGCCGCACGATCGAGAAGGTGGCGCCGACGTCGGCCACGGTCCTGATCCTGGGCGAGTCGGGCACCGGCAAGGAGCTCTTTGCCCGCGCGGTCCACGACCTCTCGCCGCGCGCGGGCAACCGCTTCGTCGCGATCAACTGCGCGGCCATCCCCGAGAACCTGCTCGAAAGCGAGCTCTTCGGCCACGAGAAGGGTGCCTTCACCGGCGCGGTCAAGCAGACCCCCGGCAAGATCGAGACGGCTCACGGCGGCACGCTGTTCCTCGATGAGATCGGCGATCTTCCGCTGTCGCTCCAGGCGAAGCTCCTGCGCTTCCTGCAGGAGCGCGTGATCGAGCGCATCGGCGGGCGCCAGGAAATTCCGGTCGACGTGCGCATCGTCTGCGCGACGCACCAGAGCCTGAAGGATCACGCCACCACCGGCAGGTTCCGCGAGGACCTGTACTATCGGCTCGCGGAGATCGTGGTCGAAATTCCCGCGCTTCGCACGCGCAGCGGCGACGTCGCGCTGCTCGCGCACAGCTTCGTGCGGCGCTTCGCCGCCGAGCAGCGGCGCGGCTCGATGATGCTGATGCCCGAGGCGCTGTCGGCGCTCGAATCGCACTCGTGGCCCGGCAACGTGCGCGAGCTCGAGAACGTGCTGAAGCGCGCCGTGATCATGGCCGAGGGCAATCGCATCACGGCCGCGGACATCGGCCTCGAGCCCAACGGCGACGTGTCGCATTTCAACCTGCGGCAGGTGCGCGAGGAAGCCGAGAAGCACGCGGTGCTGCGCGTGCTCGCGCGCGTCAACGGCAACCTCAGCAAGGCGGCCGAGCTGCTCGGCGTGAGCCGTCCGACGCTGTACGACCTGATGCACCGCTTCGGCCTGCGCTGACAGGCCGCGCTCGAGACGGCCGCCACCCCACCACTCGCTGCCACCATGACGATTCCCCACCTGCGAACCGTGCGCTGCGCGCTCATCGCCGCCGCGCTCGCGCTCGCTGCATGCTCATCGAACGATCCGGCGTCGCTGATCGCGTCGGCCCGCACGTACCTCGGCAAGTCCGATCCGAAGGCGGCGTCGATCCAGCTGAAGAACGCGCTGCAGAAGCAGCCCGACAACGCCGAAGCGCGCTTCCTGCTGGCGCAGGCGCTCCTCGAAACGGGCGATGCCGCGGGCGCCGAGGCCGAGGCGCGCAAGGCGCTGGACCTCAAGTACCCGGCCGACGAAGTGCAGCCGATCCTCGCGCGGGCCGAGCTCGCGCAGGGCGCGTTCCAGCGCGTCACCACGGATTTCTCCGGCATCGCATTGCGCGACCCGAAGGCGCGCGCGTCGCTCGCGACGACGCTCGCGATGGCGTATCTGTCGCAGGGCAACCTCAAGTCGGCGCAGGAATCGGCGCGCGAGGCGGCGAGCCAGCAGCCGAACGATCCGAACGTCCTGCTGATGCAGGCGCGCGTGGCGGCGGCGGGCAACGACGCCCCGGCCGCCGCGCACTTCGCGGACGCTGCGCTCGCACAGCGCCCGGGCGATGTCGAGGCGACCCTGTTCAAGGCGCAGCTCCTCAACCTGCAGGGGCAGCGCGACGCGGCGGTGAAGCTGCTCGACGAGGCGGTGAAGCAGCATCCGAACAGCGTGCCGCTGCGCGTGGCCATCGTGCCCATGCTGCTGGCCGCCAACGAGGTCGACAAGGCCGGCGAGCACGTCGCGAAGCTCCGCGAGCGAGCGCCCAACGATCCGCGGACGCAATACACCGACGCGCTGTGGTCGTTCGCCAAGGGCGATGCCCGGCACACCGTCGACGCGCTGCAGCGCATCCTCGGTGCCAATCCGGATCACCTGCCGAGCCTCATGCTGACCGGGCTCGCGCAATTCCAGCTGGGCTCGTACGGCCTCGCGGAGGAATCGCTGCGACGCGTTCTCGCGCGCGTTCCCGACGAGCCGCAGGCGCGCCGCGCGCTCGCGGCGACCTACGTGCGCACCGGCCGCGCGAGCGCCGCGCTGGAAACGCTCGAGCCGATGCTGAAGGCCAACAACGAGGACGCCGCAACGTGGCGCACCGCGGGCGAGGCTGCGCTCGCGAGCGGCGACGCAGCGCTCGCATCGAAGTACTACGAGCGCGCTGCGGCGCTCGACAAGGGCAACGTCGGCACGCAGGTGCGACTCGCGCAGGTGCGCCTCGCCACGGGCGACTCCGAGCGCGCGTTCCGCGACCTCGAGACGCTGTCGGCAAGCGATCCCAAGCAGGACCAGGCCGACCTCGCGCTCATCGCAGGTCACCTGCAGCGACGCGAGTTCGACAAGGCGCTCGCCGCGTCGGATGCGCTGATGCGCAAGCAGCCGGACGCCGCCTCGACGTATACCGTGCGCGGCTCGATCTACCTCGCCAAGCGCGACTACACCAACGCGCGCGCGAGCTTCGACAAGGCGCTGTCGCTCGATCCGAAGAATTTTGCCGCCGCGTACAACCTGGCGACGATCGACGTGCGCGACGGCAAACCCGAGGCGGCGCGCAGCCGCTACGACGCCATGCTCGCGAAGGATCCCGGCAACGAGCAGCTGCTCCTCGCACAGGCCGAGCTCGTTCGCGTGCTCGGCACGTCGGTGGACGAGCCGCGCAAGCTCATCGAGCGCGCCATCGCGGCGCATCCGGCGTCCGTGCCGCCGCGCCTCGCCCTGATCCAGCTCCTGACCCGCGAAGGCAATGCGCGTGACGCCGTGACCGCCGCGGATGCCGCGCAGTCGGCGCTCCCGGGCAACCTGCAGGTCACGAGCGCGCTTGGCGCGGCGCAGCTCGCCGCCGGAAACGCCAACCAGGCGGTCGCGACGTTCCAGCGCGTGGTGCAAGCGCAGCAGCAGAGCGCACCGGCCCTGATCCGCCTCGCCGAGGCGCAGGCGGCCTCGCAGGACATCCCGAATGCCATCATCAGCACGCGCAAGGCGATGGCGCTGCAGCCCAACGATCCGACCGCGTGGCTGCTCCTGACGCGGCTGATGCTGGTGTCGGGGCACCCGGACGACGCCATTGCCGAGGCGCGCAAGCTGCAGAAGGAGCAACCCGATCGCGCCTTCGGCTACGCGCTCGAAGGTGAGATCCTCGCGGCCCAGAAGAAATGGAGCGAAGCCGCGGCGGTGTATCAAAAGGCCTATGCGCGCGCGCCCGTCGCCGGCATCGCTGCACGCACCTACATGGTGCTGGCCAACGCCGGCGATGCGAACGGCGCGACGCAGCTCGCCGACAAGTGGAACGCGGCGCATCCCAAGGACGTCACGCTGCGTGTCGCCTCCGCCCAGATGAGCCAGGTGCGCAAGGACATCCCGCGCGCGATCGCGCAATACCGCGCCGCGCTCGAGGTCGATCCCGACAACGTGCAGGTGCTGAACAACCTCGCATGGCTGCTGCAGGAGCAGGGCGGCCAGGACGCCGCGGCGCGCGACTATGCCGAGCGCGCGTACCGCAGCCAGCCGCTTAATCCCTCCGTGATGGACACGCTCGCGCTGACGCTCCTGAAAGCGGGCGACAAGGCGCGGGGAACGCAATTGCTGCGCATGGCCTCGAACCTCGACCCGCGCAACAGCGACATCCGGCTGCACCTGGTCCAGGCGCTATCGACGTCGGGTGACAAGTCGGGCGCGCGCCGCGAGGCCGAGCCGCTCCTGAAGCTCGCGCCCTCCGCGACGGCGCGCGTGGAAGCCGAAAAGGTGCTCTCGACACTGTGAACATGAAAAACCCTCCCGCATCGGCGTCGCTCGGCGGCGCGCAGTCTTCCAGCGATCTTCATGCGACGCGCATCGGCGTGGTCGGTCTCGGCTACGTCGGACTGCCGCTCGCGGTGGAGTTCGCGCGGCGGTTTCGTACCGTCGGCTTCGATCTGTCGGAGCCGAAGGTGGCCGCGTATCGCGACAAGCGCGACCCCACCGGCGAGGTGAGCCGCGAGGCGTTCGAAGCCGCGCGCGGACTGACCGTGACCACCGATCCCGCGGCGCTGCGCGAGACCGACTTCATCATCGTGGCGGTGCCCACACCCATCGACGACGCGCACCAGCCGGATTTCGCGCCGCTGCTGGGCGCGAGCGAAGTCGTCGGACGCAACCTGTCGCGCGGCGCGACGGTGGTGTTCGAGTCGACGGTTTATCCGGGCGCCACCGAGGAAGTCTGCGTTCCGGTGATCGAGCGCCATTCGGGCATGACGTGGAAGCGCGATTTCTTCGTCGGCTATTCGCCCGAGCGCATCAACCCCGGCGACAAGGACCACACCCTCACGCGCATCGTCAAGATCGTGTCGGGCGACAGCCCCGAGACGCTCGAAAGGGTCGCGCGGATCTACGCGAGCGTCGTCGAGGCCGGCGTGCATCGCGCGAGCAGCATCAAGGTCGCGGAAGCCGCGAAGGTCATCGAGAACACGCAGCGCGACCTGAACATCGCGCTCATGAACGAGCTCGCGCTCATCTTCCACAAGATCGGCATCGACACGATGGAGGTGCTCGACGCCGCCGGCACCAAGTGGAACTTTCTGCCGTTCCGCCCGGGCCTCGTGGGCGGTCACTGCATCGGAGTGGACCCGTACTACCTCACGCATAAGGCCGACAAGCTCGGCTATCACCCGCAGGTGATCCTCGCGGGGCGGCGCATCAACGACGGCATGGGCAAGTACATCGCCGAGCAGACCGTGAAGCAGCTCATTCAGTCGGGTCGTGCCGTGAAGGGCGCCAGCGTGACGGTGCTCGGGCTCACGTTCAAGGAGAACGTGCCGGACCTGCGCAATTCGCGCGTGATCGACGTGGTGCACGAGCTGCAGTCGTATGGAACGCGCGTGCACGTGCACGATCCCGTCGCCGACCCCGCCGAGGCGCGGCACGAGTACGGCGTGGACCTCGTGTCGTGGGACGAGCTGCCGCGCGCGGAGGCGATCGTGGCCGCGGTCGCGCATCGTGCGCTGCGCGAGCGCTCGGCGGACGAGATCGCGGCCAAGCTCGCCCCGGGAGGCCTCTACGTCGACGTCAAGGCGCAGGCGGACGCGGCTGCGCTGCGCGAGCGCGGCATCCAGGTGTGGAGGCTGTGAGCGTGCAATCGGTGCCACAGGCCTACGCAGCCGCAACGGCCGCGCTGCGCGCGCGCCCGCAGCGCTGGCTCGTCACCGGCAGCGCGGGCTTCATCGGGTCGCACCTGGTGGAGGCGCTGCTGCGCCTCGACCAGGAGGTGGTGAGCCTCGACAACTTCGCGACCGGCTACCGACGCAACCTCGACGAAGTCCGCGCGGCCGTCGGCGCGGATGCATGGCGCCGGCACCGCTTCATCGAGGCGGACATCGCCGATCTCGCCGCGTGCCGCGACGCGTGCAAGGGCGTGTCGGTCGTGCTGCACCAGGCCGCGCTCGGCTCGGTGCCGCGATCGATCGACGATCCGCTCCGCACGCATGCCGCGAACGCCACGGGATTCCTCAACCTGCTCGTCGCCGCGCGCGACGGCGGCGCGGGGCGTTTCGTCTACGCCGCGTCGAGCTCGACGTACGGGGATCATCCGGGGCTGCCCAAGGTCGAGGAGACGATCGGCAGGCCGCTTTCGCCGTACGCCGTGACGAAATACGTGAACGAGCTTTACGCCGATGTCTTCGGTCGCTGCTACGGTACGGCGACGATCGGGCTGCGCTACTTCAACGTCTTCGGTCCGCGCCAGGATCCCGAAGGCGCGTACGCGGCCGTCATTCCACGCTGGGTCGCGACCATGCTGCGGGGCGAGGCCGTGCGGATCTTCGGCGACGGCGAGACCACGCGCGACTTCTGCTACATCGCCAACGTCGTCCAGGCCAACGTGCTCGCCGCGACCACGGCGGCGGCAGGCGCGGTCGGCGAGGTGTACAACGTCGCGGTCGGCGGACGCATGTCGCTCAACGATCTCGCGCGCACGCTGCGCGATCTCATCGGCGAGCGGCATCGCGGCCTCGCGGTGCCACCGCCGGTGCACGCCGAGTTCCGCACCGGCGACGTGCGTCATTCGCAGGCCGCGATCGACAAGGCGCACCGCCTCCTCGGCTACGCGCCGACGCACGACGTGCGCACGGGTCTGCGCGAAGCGCTGCCGTGGTACGAGTCGCACGGCAGCGTTGCGCTCCGCGCGCATGCGCAGGGCGAGGCTCATGCCGCGGCGCGCTGAGCGCCGCCAGGCGCTGCAGGCCGGCGCTGCGGCGCTCGTGCTCGGCTGCGTCGCGCTGCCCGCGCATGCCGACGAGGCGAAGCCGGCGGTTTCCACGCGCGTGGCCGAAGCGATCGCCTACGAGCATGGCGAAGGTGTGGCCAAGGATCCGCAGAAGGCAGCCGCGCTCTATTGCGAGGCCGCGCGCGACGGCGACGTCGACGCCCTTTTCAATCTCGGCTGGATGTACGCCAACGGACGCGGCATCGGCCGCGACTACGACATCGCGGCGACGCTGTTCGCACGCGCGGCGGCGGCCGGCAGCGAGCAGGCGGCCCGCGTGCTCGCGCTGTTCCGCGAAGGTCATTCCAAGGTGCCCGATTGCATGAACGATGCCGCGCCCGCGATCTCGGGGGTGCCTTTCGACATCGTGCGCGCGGAGCCCGACCCGTTCGCCGACCTGCCGCCGTGGAAGCAGAAGATCGCCGACGTCGTGGCGAAAGTTGCCCCCTCGTACGGCATCGAGCCGCGCCTCGCGCTCGCGGTGATCACGGTCGAGTCGAACTTCGACGCGCAGGCGGTCTCCGACAAGGACGCACGCGGCCTGATGCAGCTCATTCCCGAGACCGCGGCGCGGTTCAAGGTCAAGAACGCGTTCGACGTGCGCGACAACGTCCGCGGCGGCCTCTCGTACCTGCGCTGGCTGCTCGCGTACTATCGTGGCGAAGTCGCGCTCGCGGCGGCCGCGTACAACGCGGGCGAGCGCGCGGTCGACAAGTACGGCGGCGTGCCGCCTTACGCCGAGACGCAGGAGTACGTGCGGCGCGTGATGCAGCTGTTCCGCTATTCGCGCCACCCGTACGACGCGAGCATCACGCAGCCGTCGCCGGTCGTGGCGGCGGTCGACCGAAGGTCGCCGGGCACGCAATGACGCACGGCGTCGTGCGCGGGGCGCTCGCGGCGCTCGCGCTTGCCTTGGTGGCGTGCGTCGCGCATGCCGACCCGCCGGCGACGATCGCACGCGTCAAGGGTTCCGTGGTCGCCATCGGCACGTACGAGCGCACGCGCGATCCGCCGTTCCAGTTCCTGGGAACCGGCTTCGCGGTCGGCGACGGCACGCTCGTGCTCACGGCGGCGCACGCGCTGCCGCCGGCGACCGATCCCCAGCGGCCGGCGACCGTTTCGATCCTTTCGCCGGCGCCCGCGCGCGACGGGCGCGAGCAGGCCGAGCTTCGCGAGGGACGGGCGATCGCGGTCGACGCTGCGATGGACGTCGCGCTGCTGAAGATCGACGGACCGCCGCTGCCGGCGCTGAAGCTCAGCGACTCCGGCGGCGTGCGTGATGGCTACAACGTTTTGATCACCGGATTTCCGCTCGGCGCGGCGCTCGGCCCGGTGCCCATGTCGTCACGCGCCATGGTGGCGGGCATCACGCCGGTCGCGGTGACGCCGACCCGCGCCGCCGATGTCGACAGCTCGACGCTGCGACGCCTTTCCTCCGGCGGCTACACCGTCTTTCAGCTCGACACGACCGCGCAGGCCGCCGCGAGCGGCAGCCCGGCGTACGACCCGGACAGCGGCGAGGTGATCGGCATGGTCAACGTGGCGGCGCCGCGCGACCCGTCGTCGACGAGGTCGGCGCAGCCGGCCGCGATGCCGTACGCCATCCCCTCGCGACAGCTGCGCGCAGTGCTCGAGCGCGCGCGCTGACCCAGGCCCCGCGCGATGGGCGCCGACGCGGCATTCGACCCGGTCGTGGTCAAGGCCATCCTGAAGACGCTGATCCTGCCGCCCACGGGGCCGCTTCTCGTCGCGATCGTCGGTCTCGCCCTCCTGTCATGGCGGCCGCGCGTCGGGCGCGCGCTCGCCTGGAGCGGCGTGATCGCGCTGCTCGTGCTCGCCCTGCCGATCGTGCCGGCGACGCTGCACCGAGCCTACGATGATTCGCCGGTGTTCGATCCGCGCGCTCCAAGCAAGGCGCAGGCGA
>Ga0207674_10003864_pt1 | contig 18258 bp, 13 predicted proteins | sample KBSCornC72_FD_184303 | JGI IMG/M metagenome (GOLD analysis project Ga0207674, IMG submission 184303) | Corn rhizosphere microbial communities from Kellogg Biological Station, Michigan, USA - KBS Corn C7-2 (SPAdes) (version 2) | ecosystem: Host-associated > Plants > Roots > Rhizosphere > Soil ... | reverse complement strand
AAATGCCGGAACCCATTTCTTTCGCGAGGTCGAGAGTTGCGCGCATCTGGCCTTCACCCGCCGCCGCCGATTGCCGCAACTGCTGCATCGATTGCCCCAACTCGCCGCCCATCATCCCTTGCAGTTCGGTGATCGAACTCTTCATCATGCCGGACAGATTCTCGAGCGAGCGGCCAATGGCGACCTTCGCTTTCACCGCTTCAAATTCGCGTTGGAACCTCTGAATTTCGCGCAAGCTTTCGGCGATGATTTCCGTGTTCTGTTTGTAAAGCTGTTCCAGGCTGTCCGCTTGAGTCTTGTTCTCATTGAGATCACCTTCAAGCGTTGCCAGTTCTTCCGCGTAATGCGCGCCGTTCGCTTCGTCATTTGCGGCTGCAGCCGCCTGCAGCAAACTCTGCAACTCCGCGCGCTGCCGCTCCTGCCGTTTGATTTGGTCCTTCAGCAAAGCTATCTGGCCCGCCAACTGTCCGTTGGCATAATGGGCTTTGTCGGCCTTCGCTTTGGAATCGCGGATGCCGCGTTCGACGACTGCCTGGTTGATGGCGTCAGTTTCCGTGGCCTTCTCGGCCATCAGCCCCATCCAGATGAACAAACGTTTGATAGCTCTGAACATAGGTTTTTAGTTATGGTTTTTTGGGCGTCTCTTCTTCCTCCAGCAGGATTTTCCGCTGGAGAATAAATTGCAGTTGAGTGTCGAGCTGTTTTTCATCCGCGGCGGCGACCACTGTCGCATCGAGCTTTTTCACCGGCGCGAAAACCTTTGCGTCCACGTCAAACGCAACAAAATGCGTCGAGAGCGCACTGCCTTTTTGCAGCGCCTGCTCTTTCAACTTCGGCAGAACCTCCTCGGGCTTGGGGCCCGCGGTATTCATTCCATCCGTGATAACCAGAATATGTTTGTGAGTCAGCGGAGACCTGAAAACTGCGCGGCTCGCTACCGTCAGCGAATTACCTAGAGGCGTGTTCCCACTCGGCCCCGAAAAACTATTCGCAAAATTTTCGATCGCAACTTCATCGAACGGACCAAACTTCACTGCTTCGCGTGCGCTATTCTTGTCGAAAACAAAAACACCCGCCTCAATTTTTCGCGGTGCTCCGCTCGAAGAATTGGTCGCAAAAGCTTGTACTTGTTTTGCAATTTCAACCAGCGCCCGATTTGCAATGACATATTTGGGCGTCATCTTGCCGTTTTGATCTCGAACCGGATCTTTCATGCTTCCAGACGTGTCATAGACAATCGCGAGTGCAACCCCCTCCTCGGCAACAGCGGGCTGCGCTGCCAGCCCAGCCAGCGCCAGAGCAAAAACAACCGCGACTAACGGAACATTTTTCATCTGATTGCGTTTGATGCCCGCTGCCCGCAACGAGGCATCGTTAGCAGATGTTTTCATTCGCTGTCAACATATCCTTAGTTTTCCCCCATTTCGCACCTATAAAACTGCAAGAGGTTTGTAACAGAATTCAACGAATGGCACATGAACTGCACTTGAAACCGCCCGCATGCTGGTAACGTCGCTTCGGCGTCACAGCTTGCGGGATCTTGGATAATTACATGCAGTCGCACGTCACGAGCATAGCAATACGAATTGAATGAGTGTCCTGATCATGGGCAGCCTGGACCGAGTCACGGAAAACGGAACACGCAATCCGCGGCACCGTGCAATCGATTTGGTTGGAATGAGCGCTAATTAACAAATGGATCCAAAAATCTATCTCTATCTTTTGTTCATCGGAGTGGTCCTCGGCTTTGTGGCCACGTTGCCCCACGAATTACGTCTCCTGCGTCCAGCCCAAATACTTTTGTTCCCCGTCTTGCTTTGCTGCGCGGCACGGGCTTGGTTAAAGTTCGGCCCTTCGTTCGCCGACAAGGCGCTGTCTGGAGTGCTCCTTGTGGCCACCCTTGTTGGCTTCGTTGTGACCATTGCTCCAAACTTGATTTGGCTTTTCCGGACTCTATCCAATCGCACAACATTTCGCGTCGAAGGTCGTTACATTGACGAAGAAGAGCATCTCCAACCGATTCGCAAGCTGGTTGAAGCTGAACAATATCAGGAAGCACTTCAATGCCTCGAAGCCTTACTCAAATCTCATCGCGCCGATTTTCGTGCCCTCCATCTGCTCGTGCAACTCTACCATCAACTCAACAAGAACAAACGCGCCGAGCAGTGCTTGTTATTCATGATGCGCTCGGCATCCAGCGACGAAGAACGCCTCGCCTCGTCACGCCTTTACCACCAACTCACCACTGCTTGATACAACACTTTTCAGGATGGACCCAAACTTTCATCACCATCGACGAGTTCCAAATTATTGATTGGAACTGACCCATGGCTCGCTCAATCACGATCCGCAAATCCATCCCGCTGTTCCGCACAGAAGGACAAAACTTCGAGGAGCACACATTCTTCGGGCCGGGCACCTATTCCGTCGTACGCATTCCCAATCCAATCAAAAAAGACGGCCCGGCCTGGTTGAAATTGGCAGCCGAACCGTGGGGCACAGCCGAACCCTGCTGGGAAGCTGCTGCAGAGACTTCCAAAATCAAGAAATCCGCTCCCGCAACTTTCGGGCCCCGCGCGCAATTGCCTGGATTCATTGTCGCGGCCATCTGCGTTCTCCTAACGCTCTTCACTATCGATTTCAACTTTCTGAATAGACCCGTCGCAGATTTGCCGTCTCTCAAAATGGAATTGGCTGGCCTCGTCAACGAATTGGATAACATCACCAATCATTATCCCCTACTTACGAGTCCAACTCAAAAATCCTATCAACAATGTTTTGAAAAGGCGACTTACGGCCTCGACATCTACTCTCGCTATCGGGCCGTTCAACAAACCCAGCAAGCCGAAGTGCTCAGCCGCAAGCCCACCGTCGGCCCGTATTTCGATGCATTGAATGCAATTGATGAGCAACTCTATCACGCATGGCACGATTGGGGTGTCACCAATCGCGATGCCCTCATCAGCAGACTCCAGGCACAAAAGACTCGACTCGTTTCTAGCGATCTCATGATTCAGCAACGGCTCGATGCCCGCTCCGCCTGGCTTGCCGCTATAAACGATCAAAATTCTGTTCCGTTGCTTGAGTTCAATGAACGTCTCGAACAGGAAATCGGCGACACCGATCCCTCGTTAAAAGACGCAGCCCGCCAAAATCGCGATTGTGCGGACCACGCCATTCGCCTTCTCGCTAAAATCAATCACATCCGCGCCGAAATCGCCAAAGACAAACGCACTCCCAAGTCCGTTCAAACTGCGAGTGCCCCTTAGTTGGAAATTTCCCTCGCGTAGCAGCCGACGTAAGGAGGCTCCATACTTCGCACTACAGCCGACGCGCTGAAAGAGTTAGAGCCTCCTCACGTCGGTTGCTACGGCAAAAGTGCTTTCCCTTTTTCAGTCGGAAAGCTACAACCTTCTCATGAAATCCAAGCTCATCTTTTCTTTCCTCGCCTCAACTCTTTTGCTCACCGTCATCGCCGCCGACCAAACACAAAAATCGTCCATCCTTCATATCGATCATCAAAAAGTCGATGAAGCGTTTGCCAAAGGCGGACTGTTGCTCTCCACAAACAACTTCAAAGTCGTGGCTGGCCGCCGCACTGGCCCGGGCGAAGTCGAAATCCACGAACATGACACCGATATCTTTTACATCCTCGAAGGCTCAGCGACTTTCATCACCGGCGGCAAGGCGATCGATCAGCGCTCAAGCGGCCGAGGTGAAATGCGCGCAAAAGAAATTGTCGGTGGCGAGAACCATCAACTCAACAAAGGTGACGTCATCGTCATCCCCAACGGCATCCCGCATTGGTTCAAGAACGTGGATACGACATTTCTTTATCTGATGGTAAAGGTGAGCAAGTAGTTTCGCGCTCGGCCAAACCTTACCGACCCGCATCCTAATTACTTTGAGGGAACCCGCATTTCGCGACATTCGCATAGGCGAGGACCCATAGCCATTCCGCCAGGTTTTGGAGTGCGGCCGTCCTCTGCCGCTTTTTCCTGTCGATTTCTATTAGACGCCGGAGCTAATTTACACCCGCGGTGGTAGGGCGCGGGGTCCCCACCGCGCCATGTCGGATGCGGTAATTTATCTTTAGAAGCTTCTCTTAATAATCCTCACGCCAGAGTGTGACGATTTCAATTAAGCATTGTCCAACATCAATCAAGTTACTTACACAAGGCCTTGACTTAGAACTCATGCCGTCATATTGTCCTATGACAGTAACACAATGAAAGACGATGCCCCCGTTATTCAGGTCGAGCATTTCTCCAAAAGTTACGCCGACTTCTCTGCGGTCCGCGACCTCTCCTTTTCTGTGGGGACTGGAGAGATCGTCGGACTGGTTGGCGCTAACGGCGCCGGCAAAACCACCACATTACGGGCGATTACAGGAATCCTGCGCCCAACCGCCGGGACAATTCAGGTCGGTGGATACGATATTGGACAGGAGCCAATTGCCGCCAAGCATCAATTCGCTTACATACCCGATACCATCCATCCCTATGATCTGCTTACCGTAACCGAGCACCTCCACTTCATCGCGCTCGCTTACCGAATTAAAGATGCCGAACGGAAGTACGACGCTCTCTTGGACGAACTGGAACTCGCTGACAAACGCAACGAAATTGCCTCGAGTCTTTCCCGTGGCATGTTGCAAAAACTATCTCTCGCCTGCGCATTCTTGCGAGAGCCACGCGTTGTCATTCTGGATGAGCCGCTGACCGGCCTGGATCCGCGCGGCATTCGCAACATTAAAGAATCCATTCGCCGCCGCGCTGCTTCCGGCACAGCATTTCTTCTCTCTTCACACCTGCTTGTCCTCGTTGAAGCACTCTGCGATCAAGTTCTGATTTTGCATCGGGGTCAAAAAATGGCGTTCGGTTCGCTCGAAGAAATCCGCAAACTCGCCACGCTGCATGCCGAGGCATCTCTCGAAGACGTTTTCTTTGCCGTGACCGAGCGAAACGCCGATTCGTCGCCGCTCGCAAAAGCATCATGAACGGCGCATTGACTTACCTTTGGCTCGCGCTGCTCAAGCGCCGGGCGTTTTACCTCGCTCGCTCGCTTCGGCGACCGGCAACCCTGATTGGCTTCGCCGCGCTGGCCTTTCTCACCGGAATTCTGTTCCACTACCGCCGGGCGGACGCATATTCCCAGTTGGTCCGGACCGAAAGCCTCATCGGCGGCGCATTGCTGATGCTCGGTGGCGCAGTCTTTAAAGGATTTCTTCAACGCGGCCTCGTCTTTGAACCGCCGGATATCGAATTCCTTTTCACCAGTCCATTCACTCAACGCCAGATTATTTTCTATCGTTTCCTGCCCAATTACCTGTTCGCAGTCGCTCAAAGCCTCGTGTTCTATCTGCTTTTCGAATCGCATTTGAAGCATCCCATGCTCACGACAGTTTGCCTGATGTTATTTCAAATTGTTTGTTTCCATATCGCGGCGGGTGCTGCAATTTTCTCCGGCACGCTTTCAGAACAGGCGCATTACCGGTGCCAAGGGATGCTTTTGTGCGTCTATCTCATCATTACGCTCCTTTACCTCCGCATAGCCTGGGATCTACATCTGGTCCCTTCATTTGTTTCCTCGTCTTTGTTTCAGTTACTCTTCTATCCGGCTGCCAATCTCAGCGATATCGGAAACGCTCCTATTATTGGTCACTGGGCGCTTCACCTCGTGAACACCAATCCATCCGTGCTGTCAAATGTTTGGCAGCCGGTTGCCTGGTTAATCGTTTTTACCCTCGGCGCAGCCATCAGCTTGGGATTTGTCCTCCGCACTAGATCAGACATTTTTGAAACCGCGCTCGCGACGACATCACGTATCGCAGAAAAACGTCTGAAGGTGCGACAGGGGCGCGCTGTCACGGCAATAATTGAAAACGAATTGCCTTCCCGCACGTTGCCGCGCCTTCCGCTGTTTCACGGCGTCGGCGCAATCATCTGGAAAAATCTGGTCATCGCAAGCCGCTCCAGGCGCGACATCATATTGGCTGCCGGTTTCACTTTGATCTACACAGGCCTCCTCATTGCTCTTCGCGTCGTGCTCCATCGTTTGATGGCCGAAGGCGGCCAATTGCCCGAGCGCGACCTTCACGATTTCGACAACGGCATCGCTTGCATGCTCGTAGGCCTGGTCTTTTTTCTCCAAAGATCATTCGCCTTCGATTTTCGGCGCGACGGACAACACCTCGTCGGGTTCCGAACTTTGCCGGTCTCGGCGCTGGCGCTCGCGTTCGCGGAAATTTCGGTTCCCACTTTGTTCTGCCTCGCCTTCCAGGCAATTGGAGTATTTGCGTTGATGCTTAGTGGCCGCTTTGAATGGTTCCTGCTCCTGGTGATGCTCCTCGGTTTTCCCGCGGTCGCGCTCGCCCTCAACAGCGTCTGGAATCTTCACTATCTTCTTGCCGCAACCAAACGCGCTGGGGGCAAAGCCGAATCCGCAAGCTCCGTCACAATTTTGATGGTCGTAGCCTTGTCCTTCCTGGTTTTTTACCCAGCCGGTTGGGCGGCAATAACTGTTGGCAGGCGAGTTCCAGGGCCGATTTGTGAGTCAGTCGGATTTGGAGTTTGGCTCGTCGTTCAGTACGCCGTTGATTTCTGTCTATTATTGTTGCTGGCAAAACTATTTCGCCGATTCGAGGTGTCAGATGAAGTGCAATAACCTTTTTAACATCTTCGTCTGCCCAACAGACGTTTTCGACAAAGTCATCTCGTCTCCTTCCAATCTTGCGAATTGGCGCGTGCCGACATTGCTCGTCTGCCTCATCGGTATTATTTCACTACAAGTAGGACCTTCCATCTCACAATCCGCCTCTCCCATTCATTCGTTGGCCGAAGCAGGCGCAATATCAACCGCCCAGATTCACGGGCTTGCGGCCACGTGGCCCCTCTTGTCCGCACTGTTGGTTTGCCTTGCGACAATTGCCGGGAGCTGCTGGTCAGCTTTGGTGCTTTGGTTCATCGGCCGCACATTTCTAAAAGTCAGTTTTCCTTACCTTAAAGCCCTCGAAATCGTTGGCCTGACCAGCATCATTTCCGTATTAGGTACAATCGCAACAATTCTATTAATCGCCGCCTCCGGGGATAGCTCCGCACAACCGGCTTTGTCATTCCTGGTTTCCAAACTCGACCATGCCCGACCGCTCTACCAAATCTTCGCCACCTTCAACCTTTTTTACCTCTGGAGCACCATGGCCTTCGCAATCGGCCTCTCTCGATTGTGCAATGTTACATTCAAAGAAGCGGCCTTTTGGGTTTTCGGCTATTGGATGGCGGTGAGAATCGTGCTCATAATATTGCACTGAAGATCACGGACATCACCCAATAATTCACTTTCGAATTTGTTTCGAACTTCGAGTTTCGGATTTCGAATTTTGGACATCGGCATTCTCACAACCGACGGTAACTCCCGACTCCCCCTGTTGACTCATTCAGTCCCTCTGGTAGTTTCGCGGCGTGGCAGAATCGTCTTTGAACGTGCTGGCAGTCGTTGGAAGCCTGCATCGCGACTCTGTGACGCGCGCAGTGATCCAATATGTCAGCGATAAGCTCAATGCGCTCGGCTGCGCTGTCGATATCCTCGATTTCGAAAAGGAGCCACTGGCGCTCTACAATCCCGATGTTGCTCACGATCTTCCCGGCTACGCCGAACTGCAGGTGCGGGTGGATCGATCCGATGTGATTTTGCTTGGCACCCCCGATTATCATGGGAGCATCAGCGGCGCGACTAAAAATTTCCTGGACCATTTCTGGCGCGAATTCGCCGGGAAACTTTTTGCGACAATTGTGGCTTCGCACGAAAAAGGCCTCACGGTCACCGACCAACTGCGAACGGTCGCCCGGCAATGTTATGCCTGGTCGCTGCCTTATGGCGTTTCATTCACCGAAGACGTGGATGTGAAAGGCAACGAAATCGTTAGTGAGACCCTCAGAAACCGGCTCGAGATGATGGTCCGGGATCTGCGGGTTTACGGAGAATTGCTTGGGCGTCAACGGCGGGCGGATTTGACTGGGAAAGAACCCGGCTTTTTAGCGAGGCATCGGCAATCAGTCGCATGAGTCACACCGGACACACCATCACGCCTTTCGGCACCAAATGCCCCCAAACTTTGCCCTTATCTATTCGGGTGCCCTAAGCGATAGTCGGCGCATGAAAAAATCTGATCACATCAGCCAAAAACGGCCGAAAACGAAGGCTCGTTCGCTTCGTCGAGATTGTTTTTCATTAACACCTTGCTTTAGTAAGGTGTGCGGAAGTGCCAGACTCAGATCAACTGTTTTAACAGTTTTCCCCGTTACTCTCGCAATTCGAAGGACTTACGAATTTAGCCAGCATCTCTCGCTGTGGAGGTCTAACCTGTTAACCCCCCGCCTTGGTAACCCCCCCGAGCAATCTACAGTAACCGTTAGTAACCCATAGTAACCAAATTTTTTTCGCAGGATAAGCAATCCAATCAGCGGGAAACTCAAAACATAGATGCCAACCGAGACCAAACCGGAATTTCAGCCCTATGTGCCGCCGCAGAAGTTGATGCGGGAATTGACGGTCCGGGCGGTAATCGTCGGCGCAATTCTGGGGGTTATCTTCGGCGCTTCGTCTCTCTATCTGGTACTCAAGGTCGGTTTAACCGTAAGTGCCTCGATTCCTGTCGCGGTGATTTCCCTCTCCCTGTTCAGGGTCTTTTCGAAAATGTTTGGAATTCGAGACGCAACGATTCTCGAGAATAACATCGTCCAGACCGCCGGTTCCGCCGGCGAATCGATCGCCTTCGGCCTCGGCGTAACCATGCCCGCAATCATGATTCTCGGATTCGACCTCGAAATTGGGCGTGTCATGCTGGTCGCATTATTAGGAGGCTTGCTCGGCATTTTGCTGATGATTCCTCTCCGTCGCGCATTGATCGTCGCGCAGCATGAAACACTGAAATACCCCGAAGGCACAGCCTGTGCCGCAGTGTTGAAGGCCGGCGCACAGGGTGCGGAATCGGATGATGAAGAGTTGGGTGCGCAAAAGAAAATCGTAGCCTCACGCCCTGCGACCGAACTCGACGCTTCGGCAATTTTCACCGGCTTCGGAATCGGCCTGGTTTACAAGACGCTAATGTCGGCCTTGAGACTGTGGAAAGACACACCAGAGAAAGTCTTTGGCGCGCCGTTCAAAGCCGGTTCGATCTCGATGGAAATTTCACCCGAACTTCTCGGCGTTGGATACATCATCGGTCCTCGGATCGCGTCGCTCATGATGGCTGGAGGAGTCCTTAGCTATTTGCTGCTCATCCCGCTAATCAAATTTTTCGGAGAGGGCCTGGTAGGGCCTCTGCCGCCGGGCCAAAAACCGATTTCAGCCATGAGCCCCTCAGAAATCCGCGGCGCTTATGTTCTCTATATCGGAGCTGGCGCTGTTGCTGCTGGCGGGATTATCAGCTTACTGCGCTCAATGCCGATTATTTGGCATGGAATCAAGGCGGGCCTGAGCGATTTCAGAGCTGCGGCTTCCGCTCACGCCAGCGTGGTGCGGACCGAGCGAGACATTTCAATAAAATATGTCGCTGCCGGAATTGTCGCGCTGGTAATCGCAATTTTCGCCGCGCCGTCGCTGCACATGAATCTTGCCGGAGCACTCTTGATCGTGTTGTTCGGCTTCATCTTCGTAGCGGTTTCGTCGCGACTTACAGGCGAAATCGGTTCGTCTTCCAATCCAATTTCGGGAATGACCATTGCGACACTTTTGCTGACCTGTCTGATTTTCCTGATGATGGGTTGGACCGACAGGGCCTTCTACGTCACCGCATTGTCAGTAGGAGGAATTGTCTGCGTGGCGGCATCGAACGGAGGCTCGACTTCACAGGATCTGAAAACCGGTTTCTTGATCGGGGGGACCCCGAAATATCAACAGATTGCGATCCTGGTTGGCGCGGCCGCGAGCGCCTTGGTCCTGGGCTGGGTGTTGTTGATTCTGAACGACAAGGGCACTGTTTATGTGCCGGCATCGGAGGTTGCGCCGGGACTGCATGCACCTGCGGACGCGGTGCTCTCGGGAACTGAAAAATTACGCGGACCGCAGGCGGCCGAAGATCCCAAAATCTATCGTGTCTGGCAGAAGATCGATCCCAAAACCGGAACCGCCGAGCGCTATTTGGTAGATGAAAACGGGGCAGCAGTATGGCTGGTCGATCCGGGCATTAATGGAACCCACAAAACGCGGCCAGATAAGACCGAAGTGCGCAAATATGATGCGCCCAAAGCCGTCCTCATGAGCTATATCATCAAGGGGATTCTCGACCAGAAATTGCCGTGGGGCCTGGTGCTCTTCGGCGTCATGAGTTCGATTGTTCTGGAATTGTGCGGCGCTTCTTCGTTGGCCTTCGCAGTCGGAGTCTATCTCCCGATATCGTCCTCAGCTCCGTTGTTCGCCGGCGGCCTGGTCCGCTGGCTTGTGGACGGTCACATTCGTCGCAGATTGCGGGCGCACAATCTGAACGAAGACGAACTCGTCGCCGAAGGCGACAAAAGTCCCGGCGTGCTGTTGGGCAGCGGTTACATCGCCGGCGGCGCAATCGCCGGAATTATCATCGCCTTCATTCAAGGCGGACTCGGCACAGTCGATGCCACAATTACGAAGTGGGCAGAGAGCAACCCGTTCTATGCCGGTCCGAATGCCGATTGGCTGGCGCTGCTGCCATTTGCGGCGCTAGTTCTCTATCTATATTTTGTTGGAAAGCGTGAGGGTAAAAAGAAGGAAAATCCTGCATAGGATTTGAGTGGGCAAACAAACTTACATTTCGCAATGGCACGCCTCCGACAAGTCCGACCGGTCCGAATCGTCCGACGGGTCAAATTGACGCGCCCGGATCGTCACGGTAGGCTGAAATAGATGACTGATATTGCAGAAATTCCGGTGGTTGAATTGGAACGATTGAAGGTCCGCAAGCCCATGCCGCGCGGCGAATTCGAACCGATTGCAAAGGAAATTTTCGCCCTCAAGAAACAGCTCAACGCAGTCATCCTCGCGCATAACTATCAGGTGCCAGAAATCCAGGACGTCGCTGATTATGTCGGCGACTCATTAGGACTTTCGCAGCAGGCCGCCGCAACAAAGGCGGATGTGATTGTCTTTTGTGGCGTCCATTTCATGGCTGAAACCGCGAAGATTTTGAACCCGGACAAGATCGTAGTCCTTCCGGATAAAGATGCCGGTTGTTCTTTGGAGCAAAGTTGTCCCGCGCCGAAGCTGGCCGAATTTCAAAAGACTAATCCGAATTTCTGGACGATTGCATACATCAATTGCAGCGCCGGAGTGAAAGCCCTGAGCGATGTCATTTGCACAAGCGGCAACGCGGTGAAAATTGTCAATGCCGCGCCAAAAGAAAAAGACCTGCTATTTGTGCCGGACGAAAATCTCGGCGCGTGGGTAATGGAACAAACAGGCCGACCTATGACACTTTGGCGCGGAAATTGTTATGCCCACGTCGAATTCCGGCGCGACAGCCTGTTGAAAATGCGCGAGGTTTATCCCGAGGCGAAAATCGTCGTCCATCCGGAAAGCCTGCGGGAGGTGCGCGATTTAGCTGATGCGATTTGTTCGACGGAAAAAATGATCACGTATTGCAAATCGAGTCCAGCCAAACAATTCGTCGTCGTGACCGAATCCGGTATCATTCATCGGATGCAAAAGGAATGTCCCGACAAAGAATTTATCTGCGCCCCGACATTTGATGTGATGAAGATTCCGACAGATCGGTGCCGTTGTAGTGAATGCAAATACATGAAGATGAATACGCTGCAAAAAGTGCGCGATTGCATGGCGAGACTTTCACCGCGAATTGAGTTGCCCAGGGAGATTATCGATCGGGCGCGATTGCCAATCGATCGAATGTTGGAGATTTCAGCCCGGTAGTTGAAAAATTTCCTCACGCATCAAGCATCACGACCCGCCCGTGGATCGAACGAGTCTAATATGAAGAAAAAACGCCCCGAGCCAATGAAGACTCGGGGCGCGCTGTAAACCGATTGCCTCGCACAATCGGTCTGAGACTTATTCGGCACTTACCTGAGCGTTATCGATGGCGCTGGGGTGATTGTCGCCAAGGATCAGATACAGGTTATTCTCGCCGTGTTGCTGAGTGAAAAACAGCAAACCATTTTGAGGCTGAATTTTTTTCGTGCCCAGAAGGCCGCCGATGGAACTGTCGCCATTAGAGAAGGTAACTCCAGTGGGTTCATTGTCTTCGATTCCTGTTGCAAGACGATCCCGTCCAAGCGCCAGCAAACACGCGGCCGAGCGGAACGGCGGATTCACGTTGAACGCCCAGATGGAGTCCAGGACATTCAGTTGGGAGTGAAGCGTATCTCCCCGATCTTCACCCACCAGCATCACGTCTTCGCTCGCGAACGTCATGTTGTCGAACGAGGCGTGGTCAGCGTCACCAAGGGCAACAATGGAAACGGATCCGGTTTGGCGATTCTTCGCGAGATCAACCCGGAAGATCGAACCCCAGGACCCGCGCGCTGCAAGAGCAGGTTGGTTGCCGGCGCGAGCATCTGTGTCGCCGGTGGCGTCAAAGAAGAAGGTCTGGAAACCTGTGCCGGGCTGAAACGCCATGTTCTCAGGGCGTTTGAACGGCGTTGCTCCGGCAGCTTTGGCGGCGGCATTCGCGTCAAAAGCAGCCGTGCCATCGACAGCGGTGTCATGAACGGTGACCCATTGAACCGGCCAGGTCGTTCCGAGTGTATGCAGCTTGAGTTGATTGTCAGAAAAGACATCGCCAAAAGGATTGGCTGCGTTCGTTGGAACAAAGACAAGCGGTTGACCGTTAATCGAGACCTGAAGCGCCTGAAGTTTGCCTTGTGAGAGATCAGCCGGATTGTAGGGAACGAAGCGATAGACAAATGAGTTCGGCAACGCGGCCTGTTTGATGCTGGTCGGATCATTCGGATCGACGTTTACTCGAACTCCGCCGACATCCTCAACGATAATGAGGTTGCCCCAATCATCAACGTGGACGCCTTCAAATCCGCCGCGGCCGATGCTGCCATAAAGGGTCCGGAAATCGGCGCCAGCGCCAGTCGCCGGATCGAAATCCGCGCCCATTTCGATGAAACCGCCATTTGCGCCCGCTTCTTGCGAGAACAAAAGTGTTTTACTGAACGGATTCCAGGTCGAACCGTCGATGCTGTTGAAACCCGTCAGCCCGTTTGTTCCGACCGGCGTCAGCAACGTAATGCGATGATCGGGATTCACCACATCGAGATTGATGCGAGTGATATAAGCATTATTGCCAGCGTTTTCGTGCCCTTGAAACAGGAAGTGCCGGCCATAATCGTACCCAGGAGTTGGTCCGCCTGGATTGTGATCCAGAATTAGATACGTGTTTTCGTCAGGTTCGGTTTTCGTGCCGTTAGTGTCATTCAAGAAACCGAAGCGGGTAATTACACCAGACGGATTTTCCAGCAGTTCGAAACCCTGTGCGACAAGTTGCAGCGAAAATCCGGGCGCAACAATTGTTTCCGGAGAATTCGTGCGCGCAATGGCAGTTGGGACGCCGGCGCCAACCGGAGTGCCATCCACTTTGATGCTTCTATTGACGCCCCCTGCGGAAGCGCTGAGTACGGCAGCGGAGCAACTGACCGCCGCAACCAGTTGGATTTTTTCAAGTCCGCGCCGAACAAACGTAGGCGCGGTTGTTGACCGAGTTTTTTTAGTCATGTTGTTTTCGGTAGGTTTGATTGATGTTCGTGAGTCCTCAGATAATTCCCCTGATGCGCACCGCCCAGTGAAGACACTACACCCGTGTCTGAATTCCCATGGCGGTGGAATTACCCCGAGAACCCGAAGTCACATTAGTAGAGCAATGTGACAATTTCGGCAGTCACGCGTCACAATTCAGAAAACTCCAAGGGAGGTAGCCCGCGAGCAGTTACGACAAACGGCACCCGGTGAATTGAAGAGATTGGAAAATGGCCAGCTAACTGATGCGTCCATCACTTTTAGCGCGCGCACCGATTTCGGAGGACGTACACCTGATAGCGTGCGGTTTGCGGGATGGTGCTCCTAACCATTTGGTATTAATAAATTGGTTGCGGGGCCTGGATTTGAACCAGGGACCTTCAGGTTATGAGCCTGACGAGCTACCGGACTGCTCCACCCCGCGCTCCGAAGTAAAAGTAATGATGCCGCAGATTGGCTCGAGTGCAAGTCATTTTGTGGATTAATTCGCAGTTATGTTTAGAGCGCGCATCAGGGCAAATATTCGCTTGCGCGGCCGGGTTTAGGCTCGTACTTTTTCATGCCTTTGGGGCACCCATAGCTCAATTGGATAGAGCATCTGACTACGGATCAGAAGGTTTCAGGTTCAACTCCTGATGGGTGCGCCAGTAAATTAGCGATTTTCCCGCTTTTCTCCTATTTTGAAAACAAGTTGTACAAATAGTTATGCCGCACCCTTAAACGGTGCGACCTTCTGACTTCAGTTCAACGGGAGAGAATCACTCTAATTTGGTGAACATCGAGTCAGCACCGCCTCCAACACATCCGAATGCTGTTTTTTGCTCCCGGCTGATTCGCGTAATGGGCCGCTGAAAATTAACGGCCCATTTAGAACCGTCTTTGCAGGTAACGATGGCGGGAAAAGAATCGCAGCTTTTCGCAACGGAATTCGCCCGGCAATTACACTGGGGTAGGCGTCACCATGCGACCCCCCGGACTGAACCCGAGGCATAGGTGGTCAACCATAGTTGCCTTTTGTCCGCATTGTTAAAAACGCCCGAGTTTGCTTCCAGCCCCTGAAGGTATTGGGTGCCTGGCAACGTCCATTTGAGTATGCCTGCGTGACCGTCCGCGAAGGACAACTGGGTGTAATTGCCATGCCGACTGGATGGAACGTTTCGCCAAACTGCACTGTTAAACGTGGTCGTCGAACCAGCCCCACCTGAATCCACGGCAAAATAACCATCATCAATACTCGTCTTCGTTGGGGAGGGTGAGGCACTCGATTGCTCGTCGAAAAAGAACGATGCTTCTGACGGCCCGGGCGCTCGGACCTGGGAAAACTTTCGGTTCTCCGGAATTCCCGGATGCACATTTGAAGTAAATCCGAGATTGTCCCCCATCATCCCGTTTAACGAAAAATTTCTCACCCGAGGCCGACCGGCACCTGGAATGATATCCTGATCCGCCGGACATCGGTAGATTCCAACAGATCTGTTGTACGGATAGAGTGCAGCCTGCTCGATCAGCGTGATATTGGTTGCCCCAGGTAATTGCGAGACATCGTATGCGGCGGTACCTCCCGGCACCCAGGATCCAAAGGTGGCACCCCCATTTGGCACAATCGCGTCCGCATGGTCCGTTGAATATGTGGCCACGGCTAATGTGAGTTGCTTCAAATTGTTGATACACGAGATCCCCAGCGCTCTTTTTTTGGCCTTTGCCAGTGCTGGCAACAGCAACGCCGCCAAAATCGCGATGATGGCGATGACCACCAGCAATTCAATAAGGGTGAAACCCGGCTTCGCGTTTAAACGCGGGAGTGTGCATGCTTGCTTTCGCATAGGAGCACTGGCTTGGCTGTGAGTATGTCATAGCATACACGGGCGGCAAAGAGTAATCGACTGAGCTTGGGAGGAACTCAGTCGGAACGGAACAACTATGAACTGACAGTCAGTGCTTGTCCCGTTGAAGAGCTGACTGGTTTGTCCAAAATTGATGTGTGAAACGGCGGAGTCTTCGGCAACTGGTTCGGCGTGCAGACGAACTATTTAGAAAGCGAAAGCGTCTTGTCGAAGAATTCCAGCGGCTAAGGATCGAGATTCTAGAGCGTGGCCGGAAATAAATCGTTTGCATGAAATCCCCCAGCAGGAGAATGAGCAATCGCGTCAGTCGCAATCCGACTTAGCGTGACAGCTTGGCCGGATAGGGCGCAACTTGCTTGATCGTCTTATCGTCATGTTCGGTTAGTAATAGCTTCGACTTCTATTGGAGCCCTAACGATAGGACAGCTTTAAGGCGGAAATAACTACTGGATTCGGAATGTGGAACTGTCATTTCATTTTGTGCTGGCCCCACGAACAAGGCTGGAAAAGTCTGCGCCGAGGTCGAGAGCGCGGTGATGAATCCCGGACTTGATAGTTTAATGTCCTGATTCAATTGAAGATGGAAGGCACTTATCTCGTCCAAAACAGTTGATTATACCCGTGTAACAATTTAGTTTGACCCGTACAGCATGAAAGGTTTGGCCCGCTTAAACTTTCGTCTGCCCTTTCGCGCAGATGTGTCGTTGGAAGAGGCGCATACAGCCAGAGTATATAGAGAATCCGCCTCACATCGGCGGCCGCAAAGTTGGGCGCTGTTTGTTCCAGTCCTTTTGAGCACCGGAGCGCTTGCGGCGGAACAACCGCTGGGACATGTCAGCTTTTACCACGATGTTCGGCCGATCCTGCAGGCGAACTGCCAGGGCTGCCATCAGCCAGCCAAGTCCAAGGGCGGGTATGTCATGACCGATTTCAAGAAGCTGCTGGCAGGGGGCGACAGCGAGGGCGTGGCGGTGGTCCCAAAACACGCCGAGCAAAGCGCCATGCTCAAGATGATCACGCCGAAAGATGGCGAGATCCGGATGCCGAAAGGCAAGAATCCGTTGCTCGATTCGGAAGTCGCCGTCATCCAAAAATGGATCGAACAAGGCGCTGAGGATGATACGCCTGCAGACGCGCAAAAGCATTATGATGCCGCACATCCGCCAACCTATACGCGTCCGCCAGTCATTAGCTCGATAGACTTTTCACCTGATGGCAAGCTTTTGGCCGTGGCAGGTTTTCATGAAGTGCTGCTTTACGAAACCCAAAAGGATGCTCTCGAAGCCCGGTTGATTGGACTCTCGGAACGGATTCAATCGTTACGTTTTTCGCCGGATGGAAATTGGCTCGCGGTGGCTGGAGGAAATCCGGCGCGTTTTGGTGAAGTTCAGGTCTGGGATGTGGCGAAACGCAAGCTGACTGTATCCGCCTCCATCAGCTACGACACGTTATATGGCGTCAGTTGGTCGCCGGACAGCAAACTGATTGCCTTCGGCTGCCCGGACAACACGGTTCGGGCGATTGAAGCCTCCTCCGGTAAACAGGTAGTTCAAATGGGTTCACACAGCGATTGGCCGATGAGCACAACTTTCTCGACCAAAAGCGACCATATCGTTTCCGGTGGACGCGATATGAGCGTTAAACTCACCGAAGTGGCCGAGCAACGCTTCGTCGATAACGTCACATCCATCACGCCCGGCGCTCTCAAAGGTGGGGTTCTCTCAGTCATTACCCATCCGGAATTCGACCATATCGTGACCGGCGGCTCGGATGGATTGCCCAAAGTTTATCGCATTTTCCGTGAGGTAAAACGCGAGATCGGCGACGACGCCCAATTCATCGCGGACCTTTTTCCGATGACTGGCCGCGTCTTCAGCGTACGGTTCAGCGCCGACGGCAAAACCATCGCTTGCGCCAGCGCGCTGGATCGCAGCGGCGAATTGTTAATTTGCAGTTACGACTACACCAACGACGTCCCCAAACCGCTGCGCGATATCATGGGCAAAGTGCCGGGCACCCGTAAGCCCGAGGAGCAGAAGCAACTGGAGGATTACAAGAAGCAAGGTATTCGCGAAATAGCGCGGGTCGCGGTGCCAAAGTCGGCTTTGTATTCGGTCGCATTCGCGCCCGATGGCAAGAGCGTGGCCGCCGCGGGTTCGGATGGGATTATTCGATTGATTAATGCGACAAATGGAGCTGTTCTCAAAGAGTTCGTGTCGGTCCCGCTCACAAAAGAGAAACCGGCTCCACGAGTATTGGCAGTCACTGCCCGACCCGCTGTCAATTCGGGCACGAACACAAGCTCAGGAGAATCTTTGCCCGAGGGCGCGGAAGTCGTTTCGTTGGAAGTGCAACCTGTTACTCTCAAGTTCAGCAGTCCGAACGAGTACGCTCAAATCCTGGTCACGGCGAAGCTTGCGTCCGGGGATACTGTGGATGTGACGCGAATGGTGACTTGCGCAACGCGCCCGCCAGTGGCCCAGATTTCCCCTCGCGGCCTGGTTGAACCGCTCAAGGACGGGACGGGACGGCTATTGGTTTTTCTGGGAAAGAAAACCGTTGAAGCGTCTGTCGAAGTCAGCGGAATGAGCAAAGGCTACCAGGCAGATTTCATTCGGAATGTGAGTCCAGTGATAGCGCGGCTCGGCTGCAACGCAGGCACTTGTCACGGTGCAAAGGAGGG
>Ga0207674_10003860_pt1 | contig 18263 bp, 16 predicted proteins | sample KBSCornC72_FD_184303 | JGI IMG/M metagenome (GOLD analysis project Ga0207674, IMG submission 184303) | Corn rhizosphere microbial communities from Kellogg Biological Station, Michigan, USA - KBS Corn C7-2 (SPAdes) (version 2) | ecosystem: Host-associated > Plants > Roots > Rhizosphere > Soil ... | reverse complement strand
TCCCTTCTGTTCCTTCACACAGTACTCACAGCAACTCGCCCCACTCGCGATGTGCTTTCGCCGCTCCACCACGGCGCCGAGGAACTCGGCGAGAAACCGTTCTTCCGCGACGCAGACTTCCGGAAACTTTTCGGCAACCGCCCGGAGCACGCAGTTGTGCTCGCGAATGAGCGCCTCGTCGCCGTTAGGCGTGGCGTCCGACTCGGCCATGTAGCCGTAGGAGGACATGAGCTCCGACAGCAGTTGCGTCCGCTCGTTGAGTGGTAGTGCCGCAAGCTGCTCCTTCGCGCCCGCCGCCACCCGCTCCCACTGCGCCCGGAAGAGCTCGACGACACCGTCGGCACCACGCTGCTCGCGTACCGTGTCCAGCAGCGTCGTGAGCGTCGTGTCGTACGACCGCGGGAATAGTGCCTCGCCGGCTTCCGTCAACGAGTAGGCGAGTCGTGGTCCGCCGACGCCCTGCACTTGCCGGGCACAGCGTACGAAGCCTTCGGCCTCGAGCTCCTTGAGGTGGCGACGCAGTGCGTTCGGCGTCAGGCCAAACTCGGCTGCGAGCTCGTTGGCGGTGATGGGCTGCGATTTCTTCACCGCCACCAGCACGTCGCCGCGGATACCACGGAAGCCGGGGAGCGTCGGGGCAATCGGGAGCATGGGGATAAACCTACTCCGGATTCCCGGGTTCTTCAACGAAAGTGTTGAAGAATTACACTGATTGACTCCGGACCGCCTGGCCAGGGCGAAGGGCCCCATACAGCTGATCCTTCGGGGCCCAGATTCGACGCGTATCGGCCCCGAGACGTACCTCGTGCCGCTTATACGGCCCCGTTAAAGCACGCCGGAGCTGTCGTCCGCTCTGGGCGGCTGCCGCAGCAGAATGACGAGCGCCGGCAGGTAGAGGAGGCCGACTACCAGCGGGTACGCTGATCGTACGACGAGGTCCCCCGGCTTCAAGAGCAGATAAAACACGATGAACGCGAGCTGGCTGCACGCCGTTAAGGCGATCGACTGCTGGCGGGTACGCGGGACGAGCCACAGCGGTAGTTGATCGTAGAAGAAGAGCTGCTGCGGGATCACGCTCATGGCTAGCAGGAGGCGCCCGGCCCGGAGCCGCCAGCGCAGCGCCGCCAATGCGAGGAGGAACCCGCCGAACTGCAGCAGCGGAATGGCGTGGGCGCCCACCCGCTTATCGTGCCGAATGCTCTCGAGCCAGCCAAAGGGCCAGCGCGGGAAGATCGCCAGGCTCACGGCAACGAAGACAGCGCATCCGATCACCGCCCGCCACGACGGCCTGTACGCGAGAATGGGCAGCCCGACGTTCGGCTTGATCGTAGCGACGAACCCCAGCGACGGTAGAAAGGCGGCTGTCATGAGGAGCGGCGAGAACTGCATGAGCAGCGCAGCCGCCACGAACGAGGCGCTCATGAAGACGTGGACGCGCCACAGCCCGTCGTGCGTGATGACGTACGCCAGCGCTCCGGATGAGAGTCCGAAGAACAGCGGGCCCGCGATCTCGTATCGGATTTTCGCGACCGGGAACAGCGCGACGAGGGCGGTGAACGGGTAGAACAGTGCCTCGTCGTACGGCGGGGCGGCGCCACGATGGCCACCCATTGCCGCGTATGGATCGACGCCGCTGAGGAACAGCCGCGCCCCCGTCCAGGGATACAGGAAATCGGGAACGGCGCCTTGTCGGCGTCCGGCAAAATAGGCGACCAATCCGCTCGCGACCGCGATGCCGATAGCCGTCAGAATACGCGTCTGGCGGGTCGGCCTCGCGGTCTCCGAAGCGGAAGAATCAGTGTTGGCGTGTTGCAACGTTTGTGTCCCACTGTGTTGGCTTGCCGCAACGTCGGACGGTTGTCAAGACCGTGGAGGTCGGATAACGCGGTTAGCGGGCAGAAAGTCCGATCCGAGGGATGAGTTGACCGATCGATAACCAGGAAGCAACGATGAGCGCCGGCTAACGATGGAGGCCGATTTGGTTGCGCTAGAATGGTTTACGGCTGACGTGGCGACGGTGTCTGGCGTCGTGAACGCGCAATGTTAGGACGACCGGTTACCTCGATGGATCACGTCGCAACGTGTTGTGCCGCGCTTTGATACCAAACTTGCAGAGGCACCGGTTCGCTTGCGTCGACGGTCGCACCCGTGTGCTAGCGAGAAGGTTGACCCGTGATTACTCTGTGGGCTTCTCGCGATCGCTGCGGCGCCACGTCGTCGTAGGGAGTTGCGGTTTACCGACACGATCGTTCTGATGCGACGGTGGTCACGTAAACCGCAAGAGATTCGATGTGGCGTGTGCCCCTGAGCACTCGTCGACATTAGTGCAGGATCACTTTCTCAATTAGGGGGCCCCAATGGATCGCATCCGCACGCTCGCTCGCAAGTTCGTCAAGTCCGATGAGGGTATCGCGGTTACGGAGTACGGTCTGCTCATCGCGCTCGTCGCGGTGCTGCTCATCGGAGTCGTGACGATCTTCGGCAGCTCGATCTCGAGCTGGTTCGCGAACAAGACGAACAAGATCACGTCGTTCTAATCGCGATCGAGCAACGGACAACGTTGCTTGTGGTCCTGCGGGGCGGACGGGCATCGAGGCTCACGCCACGATGCCCGTCCCACGCAGACCCAGCGCTCTCGTCAAATTTGTTGAGACGTAATTGTGCGAATCTTCAGTAGTCCGCTTGTGAAGCTGGTTCTCCGCCAGGTCGAACAGGATCGCGTCGATGTGATCTTGTGACGGTTGCGCGACGGGGTGGAGGCAAATCCCCGTGACGGAAGCGCCTCGAAGCGCGCACCATGGCGGTTAGTTGAATGCTGGACACAGTTAACCAAACTACGGTCTTTTCCGGATCACTCTTCCGGTTATTAAGTGGGGGAGTGTTTTCTGTGCTACTCGTTATCGCGTGTGTCACCGACGTGCGATGGCGGCGAATCCCGAATGCGCTGGTGTTGACGCTGGCGATCACGGGGTTTGCGTTCTCGGTGTGGGTCGACCCATGGCTTGTCGGGCTCGGCCGCGCGATGAGTGGCCTCGCGTTAGGCTTCGGTATCTGGATCGTGTTCTTCATCATCGGCGCCATTGGCGCCGGCGATGTGAAACTGTTCGCTGCGGCAGGTGCGTGGCTGGGCCCGGCAGCAACCTGGCGGGCCGCGCTGATTGCCGCCGCAGTTGGTGGAGTGCTCGCGCTCGCCATGCTGGTCCGTGAACGCCGAACGCGTAAAGGACTGGAGAGCGTGATGACTTCCATATCGACCCGGTCGTTGGCGGTGCTGGCCAACAGTCCGGGCACATCGAAATCACGTCAGCTGCCTTACGGTGTCGCGCTCGCGTGCGGCGCCCTCGTGGTCGCCTGGATTCCTGGCATTCTCACGTAGGAGGAAACATGCTGCGGAGGGTACGCCGGCTTCTCGGAAAACGCACCGGAGCGATCATCGTCGAGTTCGCGCTCGTCGTTCCGTTTCTTTTCCTCATCGTGTTCGGCATCATCGATTTCGCCCGCGCCTACGCCCAGTTGAACAACATCAATTCGTCGTTGCGCGAAGGGGCCCGGTACGGCGCGGCGATGAAGGTGCCGAGCGTGGATTCGATCAAGATCGAGGTCGACCGGTTCTCGAGGACCTGGGCAAACCCGCTCGATACGAGTAAGGTCGGCGTCAAGATCACCCCCGACAGCATCATCACGTACGTCACCAACTACCCCATTACCCTCCCGACGCTTGGCGGCTTTCTGAACATCGCCGGCAGGAAGATCGACGCCACGCGGCGCGTGTCGTACCGGTGGGAGCGAAGCTGCTCGGTCGGCGGGGGGCCCAGTTGCCCGTCTCCGTAAGGCACCTCTTGTAATGGTTCGAGAACTTTATTGTGGTCCAATCGTCCGATATACGGCGCCCGCTTTTTAACGCGTACCTCTCAAGACTGCGGTAACCCATGGCTGCCAAACGCTACTCTCTCGTTTTTTACGCCGCGATCCTCGTCGCCCTCCTCTCGACGTTCGGCGTATACCGCGTTCTCGAAATCACCAAAGCGAACGCTCGCGTTGCCACCGCCCCGGTGGTCATTGCGCAGAAGGACCTCGCCGAGGGTTCAGCGATCGACCGCATGGCGGTGGTCGTGGCGCAATGGCCGGTTGGAACCATCCCGGCCGGCGCGTTCAACTCGATCGACTCGGTGGCAGGGCGTGTTACCCGCGTCGCCGTCTTCAAGGGCGAGGCTCTCGTCCCGGGTCGTCTGGCGCCAGACGGCACCGGCCCCGGCCTCGAGGTGAAGATCACCCCGGGCAAGCGCGCCTTCGCGTTCCGCATCAATGACGTGTCCGGCATCGCCGGTCTGATTCAGCCCAACAGCCGCGTCGACATCCTGGTCGTGATCAACAGCGGCGCCGAAAAGGGCAACGTCGCGAAGCTGTTCATGGAGAACATGCGCGTGCTGGCGATCGGCGCGGTCGCCCAGCGCACCGACGACGGCCGTCAGATCAACGCCGCGGTTTGTACCGTGGAGGTTACGCCCGAGGAAGGTGAAAAGCTCGCGATCGCGACTTCGCAGGGCCAGATCCAGCTCCTGCTCCGCGGCTACGGCGACCCGGACAGCGCGAAGACGAACGGTGCAACGACCGCCCAGATCGTCAGTACTCTCAATAAGTCGGCACCGGTTGTAGCACCGAAACCGGAGCAGCCACGACGCGCTGCCCCCCGCCAGGCCCCACCGCCCCAGCCTCAGCCAGTGGCACCTGTCGTCCAGGCGCCGCCGCCGCCCAAGCCCAAGGCGGACACGAACACCGTGACGATCATTCGTGGTCGCGAGGTGCAGCAGCAGAAGTTTGCGGATACGGCGAAGAAGGACCCGACCAAGGGTCGCCCGTAGCGCTTCGCCTGATTCCCTCGTCTACCTAACGACTCGAAAGGAGCCTCCGCCTTGAAGCGCCAGATCGACGTGTATCGCCGCACCCTGCGTGTGCTGAGTCTTGTGTTGGCCGTGACTTGCTCGCACCGCGCGTTCGCGCAGGAGGGTGCGGTAACGCGTCTCGACCTGCCGATCGGGCGGGCGTATCCGTATCGTGCGGACGAAGTCATCACGCGAGTCACCGTCGCGAATCCGGCGGTCGGCGACGCGATCGTCATCTCCGAGCGCGAGGTCGTGATCAACGCCATCGCGCCCGGCGAAGGTGACGTCATTCTCTGGCTGCAGAGCGGACGCCGCGTGCACTTCCGCGTCCAGGTACACACTGCCGCGGATCGCATGCAGGTCTCGATCGGCGTGAAGTTCGCCGAAGTTCGGCGCGACCTCCTTCGTGAGATCGGGGTCTCCGCCATCTACCGGGATAAGAATGTGCGCGTCGGTGCCGGAAGCTTCAGCAACGACCAGAACTTCAATCCCGCCACCGGGGCAATCACGCTTCCGAGCGCGACGCGGTACCTCACCGTGTTGACCGATTTCGGCACCGATGACCTGCTGGCCTTCCTCGACGCGCAGGAGCAGTCCGGCAACGCCCACCTGCTGGCCGAGCCGACGATCATCACGGCGAACCGTGAGTTGGGAACGTTCCTCGCGGGTGGCGAGATTCCCATTCCAGTCGTTCAGAGCTCGGGTGGTGGAGCGGGCGGCAATACGGCCGGCATCTCGGTACAATACAAGGAGTATGGCGTCCGGCTCAGGTTCACCCCGGAGATCGTGAGCGACAGCCTCATCAAGCTCACGGTGATGCCAGAGGTTTCGAGTCTCGACTTCGTGAATGCCGTGCTGATGCAGGGCTTCCGGATCCCGGCCATGCTCACGCGTCGCATCGAGGCCACGGTCGACGTTCGACGCAACACGAGCCTCGTGCTGTCGGGTCTGTTCAACTCGCAGGATGAGCGCGTCAAGACCGGTGTCCCATTACTGAAAGACATTCCGATCCTTGGTCAGCTCTTTTCGAGCACCCGATTCCAGAAGAACGAATCCGAGCTGATCGTGGTTGTGACCCCAACCATCGTCGATCCGCTCCGGCCGCGGCCCGAGGACGTGATGCGGTTCAAGCCCGATACGACGAAGCCCGGACTCGAAGCGCTCAAGAAGCGGTTGCCGCCGAACCAGACCAAGAAACCGTAGCCTTTCGAGCGGAGCAAGAGCAGAGCTGATATGGCACGAGAGGCATTGCTAGTTGGACGCGCGGCCGGACCGGACGAGCAAGCGAACGAGGTGCTCGCCCGGTTTGGGTTCACGCGGATCAATCACTTGGAGACCGTTGCTCAGGCGATCGACCAACTTCGCCAAAAGCACGTCGACCTGGTGATCCTGCCGCTCGACGGCGTCGCCGATCTTCAACTGGCGACCCTCGAGCGGGAGATTCGTCGCGAGCGGTACACGGCCGTCATCGGCACTGCCCCGAAGCAGGAACCGGATGTCATGCTGCGCGCCATGCGCGCGGGCATCCAGGAGTTCCTCGTCAGTCCGCCCGACCCAAAGGACCTTGCGGCGGCGGTCGATCGGCTCATGCGGCGCACGCAGTCGTCCACGGAAAACGGCGACGTCATTGCCGTGTACAGCTCCAAGGGTGGCCTCGGTGTCAGCACGGTAGCGGCCAACCTGGCCTATGGGTTCGCCAAGAATCATCCAGGTGCTCGACCGGCGCTGGCTGACCTGGTCATCGGCGCAGGCGACGTTCGGGTACTGCTGAACCTCGATCCGCCCTACGACCTGGGCGACCTCGTTGCAAAGATCGACCGCGTCGACGCTGATCTGCTCAATTCTCTCCTTACGCCGACGCGCGGGGGAGTCTGGGTCTTACCAGCACCGGACGCGCCGGAGGCCGATGAGCAGATCGACGCGAACACGATCACGACCGTCATCCAGCACCTCCGAAGCAATTTTCTCTTCACCGTGCTGGACTGCGAGCATCAGCTGAACGACCGAACGCTCGCGGCCCTCGACGCGGCGGATCGGTTGGTGCTCATGACGCACCTGAGCGTGGCCGCGCTGCGCAGCACGCAGCGCACCGTCAACCTTTGCCGCCGCCTCGGCTACCCGAACGAAAAGATCTGCATCGTCGTGAACCGCTGGCAGTCGGGTGAGGTGCTGTCTCCAGCCGACGCCGAGGACGTGCTCAAGGCAGAGATCTTCTTCAAGCTGCCGAACGACTATCGCGTGGCCTCGGGCGCGCTCACGAACGGCTTGCCGGTCGCCGAATTCGAGCCAGGATCCAAGTTGGCCTGGGCCTACACCCAGCTCGCAGCCAAGCTGGGGGGAGGAGATCCCGCGAAGACCAATGGCGCTCCCCACCAGAACGGCGCGGGTGGGTCGCGTCTCAAGAACCTGTTCGCCCGCAAAAGGAGCTAGCACATGTCGCTGATGGATCGCCTTTCAGGGCGAAAGAGCCCGAACGGAACGGGGCCGCAAGCGCCGGCCGTGCTCCCGTCCTCGCCACCGGAAGGGATCAGGCCCCCCGCGACGCCGCAGCCCGGTATGCCGATTCACACTGGAGCGATGCCGGCGACGGGGTCGTCGATGCGCGCCGGATCGAGCATGTACACGCGCGGCGGGCGCGACGAGGAGAAGCTCAACGCGGTCGATCAACTCAAGGTCGACCTGCACCACCGCCTGATCGAACGCCTCGACCTCGAGGCCCTGGAGCAGATCAAGGACGAGGTCGAAGTCGTTCATCAGATTCGTCTGGCGGTCGGTGAGTTTCTCCGTGAGGAGTCGACGCCGCTCAGTCAGGCCGAGCGTGAGGAGATCGTCGAGCAGGTCGTCTGGGAGATCACCGGACTCGGACCGATCGAGCCGTTGTTCCGCGATCCGAGCATCTCGGACATCCTCGTGAATAGTCATCGCGACATCTTCATCGAGCGAAAGGGTAAGCTCACGCGGGTGGGCGCGCAGTTCCGGAACGACGGCCACCTGCTGGCCGTGATCGACCGCATCGTGAGCCGCATCGGCCGTCGTGTCGACGAATCGTCGCCGATGGTCGATGCCCGTCTGCCGGACGGCTCGCGCGTGAACGCCATCATTCCGCCGCTCGCGCTCGACGGCCCCGTGTTGTCGATCCGTCGATTCGGCGCCGACCTCACGGTCGAGCAGCTGATCGCGAACGGCGCGCTGACGATGGAGATGCTTCAGCTCCTGGCGGGCTGCGTCAAAGCGCGCCTGAATGTGCTGATCTCCGGCGGTACCGGCTCGGGTAAGACGACGCTCCTCAACGCGCTCAGCTCGTTCATTCCGGCGGACGAGCGCGTCGTCACGATCGAGGACGCCGCCGAGCTTCGGCTGCAGCAGGAGCACGTGGTTCGCCTCGAGACCCGACCGCCGAACTCGGAGGGACGCGGCGAGGTCCTGGCCCGCGACCTCGTGAAGAACGCGTTACGTATGCGTCCGGACCGTATCATCGTCGGTGAGGTTCGCGGCCCTGAAGCGTTGGACATGCTCCAGGCGATGAATACCGGTCACGAAGGATCGCTCACGACTGTTCACGCGAACTCGCCCCGCGACGCCCTCGCGCGACTCGAGACGATGATTCTCATGGCCGGAACCAACCTGCCGAACCGGGCGATGCGCGAGCAGATTACATCGGCGCTCGACGTGATCATCCAGCCGCAGCGTCTGTCGGACGGTACTCGACGGATCGTGAGCATCACCGAAGTCACCGGCATGGAAGGCGAAGTGATCACGACCCAGGAGGTCTACCGCTTCAAGCGTCGCGGTGTGACCCCGGAAGGCCGCATCATCGGGCAGTTCGAGGCCACAGGCGTTCGGCCGACGTTTACGGACCGACTCCGTGTGTCCGGCATCGAGCTTCCCTCGCGAATGTTTGAAGGTCTGGAGTAACAGGCATGGGCCAGCTCTTACTGCTCGCGGGCGTTTTCATCGCTGTCGTCGGGGTGTTGATCGGCGGGTACCTGTTCATCAATCGCAGGACGCTCGCCCAGGCGGATGCCGCCCTCGACCGGCTTCGCGAGCGGGATCGCTCCACGCCAGACAGCGTTCGGAGCATCCTGCGTGAGGCGAACGTCAGTGACCTGCCGGCGCTCGACAGGCTGCTGGCCGGGCGGGGCGTCACGGCGATCGTCAGCGAGCACCTCCAGAGGGCAGGCCTCGAGCAGACAACGCCGGCGAGCTACATCCTCCGGGTCATAGTCGGGGCGGTCGTCGGCTTCGTCCTTGGCTGGGTTTTTTACGGTGCCATCGTCGGTTTGCTCGGTGGCTTTGTCGGATTCCTGATCCCTGTCTGGTGGCTGCGCGGAAAGCAGAAAAAGCGCATCTCGGCGTTCCGGGACCAGCTGCCGGACGCGATCGACATGCTGGTGAGCGCAATGAAGGCCGGGTACTCCTTTCAGGCCGCGATGCGCTTCATCGGCGAAGAGATCACCGAACCGCTCGGTCCGGAGTTCATGCGTTTCTACGAGGAGCAGCGGTTGGGCATGGAAGTGCGAACCGCGCTGCTTGCCCTCCAGAGCCGCATTGATAGTTTGGATCTCAAGATGTTCGTCACGGCCATTTTGATTCAGCGCGAGACGGGTGGTAATCTGAGCGAGGTGCTCGGGAACATCGGCACCCTCATGCGGGAGCGGGCGGCGCTGAAGGCGGATATCGAGACGCTCACCGCCGAGTCGAAGATGTCGGCGCGTATTCTCTCCGCGTTGCCCGTAGTGGTGTTTGTGCTCATCAATCTGATCAACTCGAATTTCATGAAACCGATGCTGCAGTCGGGCACGGGTATGATCGTGTTCGTGTCGGCCGGGTTCATGGTCATGGCGGGGTACTTCACCATGATGAAGATCGCCGACATCGATATCTGAGGTCCGAGCCGTGCCCATTCAGCTGATCATTCTCCTGGTCGTCATTGTGCTCGCCGTCATCGTCGGCGGAGCGGCTCTCGTTGGTACCATTCAGCGTCGAGCCGTGCTGGCGCGCGCGGGTGTGGGCGAGGACGGGCTGTCCAACTCGACCGTCGTTCTCCGGCCTGCACGCGACAGCCAATCGCGCGGGCTCCGCCAGTGGTTGCTCGATACGTTCCCGGGTCCCACGGCCGACGATGCTGCGTCGCAGGAAAAGCTCGTTCAGGCGGGTTTCGATACGCCGACGGCACCCGCGACGTTTTTCTTCGCTCGAGTGGTCTCGTTCGTGATCCTTCCGGTCCTCGCGATCGCATTCGGACCGAGAACCAGCTTCTTCGTGTACGCGCTCAGCATTGCGTTTGCCGTGTTTGCCGGCTGGATCATTCCCATGGGCTTCCTGGACAGGCTCGTCAGGCAGCGGCAGGAGCGCATTCGGCGCTCCGTGCCGGACGCCCTGGACCTCATGGTCGTTTGCGTGGAAGCGGGCGTGAGCCTCGATGCGGCGATCCTGCGTGTGTCCCGTGAGATCCGGCTCGGGCATACGGATCTCGCGCACGAGCTCAGTGTCGTGAACCGAAAGACGAACGCCGGCATTCCGCGCGACACCGCCCTGCGCTCGCTCTGGCAGCGCACCGGCGTTGAGGAACTGCGAACGCTCGTCTCGAGCATGATTCAGAGCGAGAAGTGGGGTACGAGCATCGCGACCGTGCTTCGCGTGTCGGCGGAGACGCTCCGCCGGAAGCGCCGCCAGGTCGCCGAGAAAAAGGCAAAGCAGGCTCCGCTCAAGATGACGTTCCCGCTGGTGCTGTTCATTCTGCCGGCCTTGTTCATCGTGATCATGGGACCGGCGCTGGTGCAGGTCATCACCGAGTTCGGGAAGATCGGTGGGTAACGGCGAATCGTTAGGCGCGTAGGGGAGAGCAGGCACACCGGCGGCAGTCGCGACACGAGGAGGTTGCGATGCGAGCGATGCGAGCGATGCGAGCGATGCGGAGATTGAGAAATCGGAAGGGCGTGTTCGTCGTGCTGTTCGGCATCCTGTTCACGGCGTTGATGGCGGCCGCCGCGATTGCCATCGACTTTTCGCGTATCTGGGCGATGCGGAACGAGCTCCAGACCGCTGCCGACGCGTCATCGCTCGCGGGAGCCGTACAGCTCAGCACGACTAGTAATTCCAGTTTTCAGGTCGATTCTGCCACGCGCTCGTACGCTGGCATGAACAGCGCCATGGGTGTCCCGCCCAACGTCGATTCGGTTGTGCTCGGGCAGTGGAACGACAACACGGCGCCGAACTGGAGACCGAACGTCACGCCGTTCAATGCTGTGAGAGTGGTGGTCAGCCATCCGACGAGTGGGCTCATCATGTCGGCCCTGGGAATCACGGCGCCTAACGTGCACGCGAGGGCCACCGCCTGGGCGGATGCGCCCGTCTCGACGACAAACTGCATCCGGCCGTGGGCTATTCCGTACGAGGTCCTGATGGGTCGGGTGAATCTGCTTCGTACGGACGACCCGTCTATCTCCGGCAACCCGTACTCGCGAACGAACCTCACGCGTGCGTTCGACCCCATCAAGGACATGGCCGCTCTGCGGGCAGGCTCGGCGAACGACCTGCGTTTCACGCTCAAGATCGGCCAGAATTCGAACGCCAACAACGGGAAGATCGGAGACACTACCCTGGTCAACGGTCAGCCTGGGGACTTCCAGGCGGTCGCGCTGCCCAAGTACTGGGATTTCGGCACGCAGACCCTGGCGAACCCCGGTCCGGTTTCAGGCGCCCAATCGTACAAGGATAACATTGCGGGCAAGAACTGCTACTCGATCTCCATCGGCGACTCGCTGATGACGGAAACCGGTAACATGGTCGGGCCGACGCTCGCGGGCGCCGACAAGACCAATCCGCAAACGGCACCGTACGGGATCTGCGACTCGATCATCGACGACAAGCAGGACCCGGTCAACAATGGGAAGTGCATGAACGCCGCGGCACCAGCCGGATACGGCGTCGAGATCAAGGCGGCATTTTTCTTCTGTGCCACCTCGTGTTCGGGGAAAAACATCGTTTCGGTGAACCTGCTTGGCTCGTTCACGCTCGAGAAGGTCTACCCCAACGGCGACACCGGTAGTAACCCACAATGGGACAGGTCGCAGATCGTTGGCGTGTTCAATCCGGTCTCGGATATCGGGCCCGTCGGCGGTACGGCCACCACTCTTCGGCGAGTGATCCTCGTCAAATAAGCGCGGTGGCGTGCCGTTAGGCACGCCACCGGTCACCTGAGCCCCAACCACTGTGCGCAGACTGCGGAATGGTCCCGCATCATCCGCAGTCTCGCTGGCGGTGATCGCAGCGGGGCTGCTGATCAGCCTCGCCGCCGCTCCCGCGGCAGCACCACGTGTTCTCCTGGCGCAGACCCCTCGCCTAACGCCACCGCCGCCCTGCAAGGCCTCGGCGGCTGACACGGCAATCCTCACCGCGGTGCGCGCGCCCACGCGCCGAAGCGTCACGAGCGTGGCGGTCCTCGAGTTCAATTCGCGCGTGATGGATGCAAGCCGCTCGCATCTCGCGCCTGCCGTTACCGCGCAATTGCGGTCACGGCTCGCGGAGATTCCCGGCGTCGTCGTCGAGACGCGTGGAACCGTGGAGCGAGTGTTCAACGCCGCCGGCGGTCGGATCGACTCGTTGCAGTCGAGCCTTGGTGACCAGTTCGCGGTCCTCGGCGACGTAATCCCGCAGCGAGACCGAGTCGATATCACGGTTCGCATTCTTCAATCCGGGAAGGACGTTACGCGGTGGGAGCGCGTGTTCGCCTACCCGCGGACGTCGCTCCGGCAGGTTGTCGAGTCGGTCGCGGACGGAGTCGCCGAGATATCGCAGTCGCGGGTGCCGGCAGTGTCTCTCGGCATGTCGTCGGACGCATACGAGATCGCGGTGCGCGGGGACTACTTCCTCGCGCAGCACGATGCCGCTTCCGCCGACTCTGCCCGCCGCACGTACGAGCGCGCCATCGCCGCCGATCCTGGTTCGGCCGTGCCCTCCGCGCGCGCAGCGCGCGCTCGGGTCGCAATACTCGATCGTCTGGGAAGAGCCGACGACCGCGCTGTGGGCGAAAATGTGCTCGCGGGTATGTCGCTCGCGGATGCGGCGTTGCAGAAGGACAGTGCCAACGCCGACGCATGGACGGCGCGAGCCGTCTTGTTGCGATATCGCAATCCGTCGAACTACGCCGGCGTGGTTGCCGCCCATGAGCGTGCGATCGCTGCGAATCCGAACAGCGCCGAAGCCCACGAGGCGTACGGTGTCACGCTGATGCGGCTGGGTCGTGACGCAGGAGCGGAGCAGCATCTGCGTCGCGCGTTGGCGCTGGAAGCGAACCGCGCGTCCGCGCTTCGGGCGCTGGCCGAATACGAGTACTTTCACCGCCGCTACGGACCCAGCTGCGCCCTGGTGAACGCCAGCATTGGTGCGGACTCGTACGATCCCATGGCGTACGCTCTCCGGGCGAGAGTCCGTATGCAGCTCGCTGAATTCCGGGACGCCCTGAGCGATGCGGAGACCTCGCTGCGCCTGACCGCCTCGCCCTGGAGTAGTGCGCTGCAGTTCTTCGTCACGGCGAGCGGCACGAACGTGGATGACGTCCGGTTGGAGGCCAAACGCGTTGCTGCCGTGAAGTTGCAACCGGGCAGACACATGACGGTCGCGGAGGGCGCGTACACGAGCCTCGCGTTCGAGGCGCTCGGGGATAGAGCCCGCGCGTTCGAGGCGCTGCGACGCATTCAGCCGACGGGCGTCGACATGGCCATGTCGCTGCGTGACCCGAGGTTCGACCAGATGCGATTGGACTCGCGCTTCCGACGTCTTGCGACGGTGGACGCGAAGCCGGCACGGACCGACTCGGCGTCGTCACGCAGCGGAACGTCCGGTCGCGTCCCAGGGTCACCCTTACGGTAATTCCGACGAGCGCTGTCTGACATCGCGGAGGATGTTGCTGAGCGGCCGGCTCCGCCGACGGCAGTCAGGATAGGAGCCGCGGCCGTGGTGGCCGCACTGACGGCTCTGTACGTCACGTGGTCGGCGCGGCGCGATCCGTCGTTCGTCTCCGATTTCGATCAAATCTGGGTGGCGTCGCGGGCACTTCTCGCGGGCGAGAATCCGTATCGCGCCGTGACGGCGGGATTCGGTGGGCATGGGCCCCTTCCGTTTCCGCTCTTCTATCCGCTTCCCGCCGTCGTCGCCGGAATTCCGTTCGCGCTGATGCCTCTCGTGGCCGCTCGGGCGACGTTCGCCGCGGCGTCCCTCGGCATGTTCACCTTTCTGGTGATGCGGCGAGGCGTGTGGGCGCTCGCGGCACTGCTCAGCGCACCGGCATTTCTCACGGTGTCGCTCGTCCAGTGGTCGGGATGGATGGCATGCGCCGCCATGGTCCCGTGGTTCGGCTGGGCGTTCGCCTGCAAGCCTAACGCCGGTCTGCCGGTCTTGACGGCATCGTCGTCCGTCCGCTCCGTCGTGACGGCGGTTTCGGCTGCCGCAGCGCTGCTCGTGCTGGCGTTTGTGTTGAGGCCTGGATGGGTAGGCGATTGGCTGACGGCGATTCGCGGGCAGCCTCATTTTCGACCGTATGTGCTCCGGCCTGGTGGATTCCTGATGTTGCTTGCGCTGCTGCGATGGCGGCGGCCGGAGGCGCGCTGGCTCGCAACACTCGCGTGCATACCCGGCACTCCAGGCCCGCAGGAAGCCCTGGTGTTTTTTACGTGGCCGATGTCGCCGCGACAGCTCCTGGTGCTTGGGCTCCTGTCGCATGCCGCGATGTGGATAGCGTTCCCAGCGCGCCAGTCAGGCAACTTCTACTCGTACGCCGAGGTCGCCGCGGTGGCCAACATCGCGTTTCTGTACGTCCCGATGCTGGTCGTGATACTCCGGAGGCCTAACGAGGGAACCGTGCCACGGCCGATCGAGGCGGCGATGGGCAGATTGCTGCGGTTCGGTCGATCGACATGAGGTTCGGGGACGAGGCGGCGACATCGGCCCCCCCGGCGCTCTATGTACGCGCCATCATCGCGCTCGTGATTGGCGTCAGTGCCGGGATCTGGTGCCAGGACTATCTGGCCCGCAACCCACAGTTCTTCGCCGCGGACTTCACTTTTCCGTGGCGCGCGGCCGGACACCTGCTCGCCGGGCGCGACCCGTACCAGCACATGCCGCGTGTGCGCGAATACGCGGCCGCAGGTCCGTTCCCATACCCGTTGATGAGCGCGCTCATCGCGGCTCCGTTCGCCGGTCTTCGTGCCCCCGTGGCCGGCGGCGTGTTCATCGGCATTTCGTTCACGGTCCTGTCGTTTGCGCTGACGAAGGCCCGCTACTGGCCGTTGCTCACGCTTTTGTCTGCGCCGCTGGTGCTGACGCTGACGAACGTGCAGTGGTCGCCGCTGCTGATGGCGGCCGTTCTGTTGCCGGGCTTGGGTTGGCTGGGCGCTGCCAAGCCAAATCTCGGGGTGATAGCGTTTGTGCTCCGCCCGCAGTGGTCGACGCTGCTATTGGGCGGACTCTTGGTGGCCATCGCGTTCTTCCTCATCCCGGCGTGGCCGCTCGAATGGCTCCAGCACGTTCGCATGGCGACGCTCACCTATCGTCCGGTCGCCACGTGGCCGTTAGGCGCCGTGGGGTTGCTGGGTTTGTTGCGCTGGAGGACGTTCGAGGGACGGGTGCTCGCGGCCATGACGCTCGTGCCGCTCGCGCCGTTCCACTACGATCACCTCTTCCTGTGGCTCGTGCCGCGGACGTGGCGACAGTCGCTCGCGCTCACCGCGTGCTCGTGGGTGTCGGTCATCGCCGTGCTCGCGACGACGCCACACGACCTGACTCGCGACCCGAGGTCGGTACAGGCAATGATCGCGGCGGGGATGTATCTGCCTGCTGCGATCCTCGTGCTGCGGGTGCCTAACGTCGGTCACGCTCCCGCCTGGGTCGAGCGTATCGTGCGCGACTGGCCGGCCTGGCTGCGCGGAGATCGGGTTACGGATTCGAGCGCCGAAACCAGCGGCGAACTGTCAGTCCCGGTGGTGCCAGCACGAGGATGAGGGCCGGGATGTAGATGAGGCCGAAGACCCACGGCCGCGCGATCGCGACGTGCGTCGGCAGCGCGCGACTCGGATACCACTGGGCCCACGCCACCCAGCTGAGTGCCGACAGTGCCAGCGATCGCCAGACCGTCGTCGGCACCAGCCACAACGGAAGCTGGTCGTAGAACAGCGTCAGCTGCGGCATGACAGACATGGCGAGTAAGGTCCGCGCCTCGGCACGGCGCCAACGCAGCGCCGCGAGCAGCAGGATCGGGCCGCCGAAGTACGTGATGGGCGCGCGGTAGCGCGGAGCGTCTTTCAGCGCGTCTCGCCAGTCGAACGGCCACGACGGGAGAATCGCCAGACTCACCGCCACGAACACCACACCGAGCAGTACACCGCGGAGCGTCGGCCGATACGCGAAACAGGGTAACGCAACGTTAGGCTTCGCGGCACCCAGGAACTGCAGCGACGGAATCACTGCTCCTGCCATCATCAGCGGCGACCACTGCGCGAGCAGGGCCGCCATGCAAAAGGGCGCGCTGACGAAGAGCGGAAGCTTTGCGAGACCGGTTCGCGTTCGCGCCAGCCCGAACGCGAGTAATCCGCTCGAGAGCCCCACGAACGCCGCGCCGGCTACCGATGGCTTGAACAGCGCAAAGGGCAGGGCAGCGATGCCGGCGGGCAAGGGATAAAAGAACGCGGCATTGAACGGATAGGGCCCGGTGGGACGAATGACACGGTACGGGTTCTGTCCGTCGAGCAGCGCGCGAGCCGCGCGCCACGGCCACGAGAAGTCCTTGGCAAGGTGTTCGGGGGCGGTCGACAACGCGAAGTACGCGATGAATGCTCCCCACGCCGCCATCGCGAATGCCACGGCGAGGCGAAGCTGAATCGGCTGCGGTGACTCCTCGATCTCCACAGCCGGCTGCGGTGAGCTCGGCGGCCCCGCGTTCGGCCCCGCGTCCGGCCCCGCGTCCAGCGCCGCGTTAGGTGCGGGGTCCGTCATCACGCCCGTTCCCGCCGGCCCGGCACCACCCGCGCGGCGAGCCACTCGAGTACCCGCGGGGCCGCGCCCTCGTTGGGTCGCCGAAGCACCATGATCACCGCGGGGGCGTAAACGAACAGGATCGTGGCGGCCGCGACGAAGTCCCCCCATTGCTGGAACGTCGTGAACGGCGGGGCGAACGCCACGGCGAAGTAGACCGCAAACGTCAGTACCACGAGCGCGAGGGTCTCGCGTGTCGTGCGGGGAACCACGAACACGAACACGTGATCGTAGAACGTTGGCGTTTGCGGTACGCACGCGAGCGCGGCAAGCAGACGCGCCTCCGGACGCCGCCACTTCGCGAGCACGACGAGAAGGAGAATGCCCCCGGGACGCAGAATGGGCGCGACAAAATGGGGGGCGCTCCGCACGTTGGCCCACCACTCTGCTGCCCAGTTCGGCTGTATGAGAAAGCTGATCGCGATGAGTGCCGCGGATCCGATCGCCATGACGATCACGGTCCACCGCGACGACCAATACGCGGCCATGGCCGCCCCGAGGTTAGGCTTCGCGACTCCGGTCCACGCCAATGCCGGAAGGAGCATCCCCGCGGTCAGCAAAGGCGACCACTGCACCAGCTCGACCGCCGTGACGAGCGAAATACTGAGGAACGACAGGAGCCGCGCGTACCCATCGCGACTGAGCGCGAACGCGAGTGATCCGGCCGAGGCGGCGGCGAAGATCACGCGGGCGGCGATGATGGGCAGGAGCCCCAGGGGCGAAGCGATGAGGATAGCGGGCAGTGGATAGTACAGCGGCCATTTCCAGACGAACGCCCCTCGCGGCCCTACCAGTTTGTACGGGTCCCGACCGGTCCAGAGGCCGCGCGCGGCTGCCCAGACCTGGTCGAAGTCACTCACGAAGTCCGGGTTCGCCCGGGCGTACGCCCACACGTACAGGCCGGCGGCGATCGCTGCCCCGAGCGCGATGGCGAACCGCGTGCGGCGAGCAGGCGGGGCGGGCGCACGCTGGCGCGCTAACGTATCGACGGTCAAAGACTGGCGATATCGGGCGGCGAATAGGCCTGGTGGCGAGACGGACGCACGCTTCACATACAATACTGCGCTGGCCACGTGCGGCGGGACAAACCAGCGTCTATGATCGTCTCTGTCCATGATACGACTCGAGCTGGCGTAACGTGACGTCAACCACCGAAATGCCGGACGACTCGCGGCAAACTCTGGCCCCCGTGCGCCCTTCCTGGCGGGGCCATTTGTCCATCGCGCGAGTCGATCACTGGTTCAAGAACGTCTTCGTTCTGCCGGGAATCGTCGTAGCGCTCGGAACCGACCCTGGCGTAGACCGGACGGGGATCGGCTGGCGCATGGCGATTGGGTTTCTGGCGGTGTG
>Ga0207674_10003857_pt1 | contig 18273 bp, 15 predicted proteins | sample KBSCornC72_FD_184303 | JGI IMG/M metagenome (GOLD analysis project Ga0207674, IMG submission 184303) | Corn rhizosphere microbial communities from Kellogg Biological Station, Michigan, USA - KBS Corn C7-2 (SPAdes) (version 2) | ecosystem: Host-associated > Plants > Roots > Rhizosphere > Soil ... | reverse complement strand
GCGGGGCGGCGTTTCGGGGCCGCGGGGGAAAAGATCAAGCATGACCCAGCCGCATTTCATCGTCTTCGCCAACGAAAAGGGCGGGACCGGAAAATCCACCACCGCGGTCCACACCGCCGTCGCGCTCGCCGCCTCCGGCCACCGCGTCGGAGCGCTCGACCTCGACAGCCGCCAGCGCACCATGACCCGCTATCTCGAGAACCGCGACGCGACCATGCGCCGGCTCGAGAAGGAGCTTCCGCACGCCAGCTACGAAGTGCTGGACGATCACAGCGAGGGCGGCTTCTCCGCGGCGATCGAGCGCCTCGCGAAGGACGCCGACGTGATCGTCGTCGACACGCCCGGCCGCGACGATGCGATCGCCAAGGCCGCGATCCTGCGCGCCGATACGCTCGTCACGCCGATGAACGACAGCTTCGTCGACCTGGACCTCATCGGCCAGGTCCATCCCGAGAATTACAAGGTGACCAAGCCGAGCTTCTATGCCGAGCTCATCTGGAACAGCCGTACCGCGCGGGCCAAGCAGACCGGCAAGAGCGTCGACTGGGTCGTCCTCAGAAATCGGCTCCAGCACATCGAATCGCACAATCTGAAGCGCGTCGGCGCGGCGCTCGACGAGCTCGCCCGCCGAGTCGGATTCCGGGTCATCCCCGGCCTCGGCGAACGCGTGATCTACCGCGAGCTCTTCCCCAAGGGCCTCACCCTGCTCGACCTGCAGCAGCTCGGCGAAGTCGGAATTGCCCACATCACGGCCCGTCAGGAGCTGCGCGAGATGATCGCCGGCCTTGGCATCCCCAACGCCGACGACATCGAGAAGGCGGCTTAGACCTCAGCGGAGTCATCGCGAGCGCAGCGAAGCGACCCATCCCCATTTTGATTCACACGAAGGCACGAAGGAGAAACAAGACACGAAGCGGTCGATGCGCTTCTTCGTGGCTTCCTTCTTCTTCGTGTCTTAGTGTGGAATCCCTTTTCTTCTGGATTGCTTCGCTTCGCTTGCAATGACAGGAGCAGGGCCATGACGCACGGCTTCAACCCCACCATCCTTCGCGAATATGACATTCGCGGAATCGTCGGCGACACGCTCACCGAGGCTGACGCTTATGCGCTCGGCCGGACGTACGCCGCGGTCGCCCGCGACGAGGGCGCAACACGCCTGGCCGTCGGCCGCGACGGTCGGACCCACAGCGGTATGCTCGAGGCGGCGCTGATCCGCGGCCTCACCGAGGGCGGCATCGACGTCATGCAGATCGGCATGGGCCCCTCGCCGATGCTCTATTTCGCGACTTATTATCTCGACGTGGACGGCGGGCTCCAGGTCACCGGCAGCCACAACCCGGCCGACTACAACGGGTTCAAGCTGCTGCTCAAAGGTCGCTCGGTGTTTGGCGAGGAAATCCAGGCCATCGGCCAGCGTGCGGCTCGCGGCCACTGGAGTGAGGGCAATGGCAGTGTCGAGGAAGTCGACATCCGCGAAGCTTACGTCGACCGCCTGCTCGAGGGCTTCTCGGGCAAGGCGTTCCGCATTGGATGGGACGCGGGCAATGGCGCCGCGGGGCCTATTCTCGACATGCTGGTCGAGCGGCTGCCGGGCCAGCACCACGTCATCTTTAACGAGGTCGACGGCACGTTCCCCAACCACCACCCGGATCCGACCGTCGAGAAGAACCTCGCCGACCTGAAAGCGCTCGTCGCCCGAGAGCAGCTCGATTTCGGAATTGCCTTCGATGGCGACGGCGACCGCATCGGCGCGGTCGACGGCAAGGGCCGGGTGATCTGGGGCGACCAGCTGCTGATGATCCTCGCCGAACCGGTGCTGAAGGAAGAGCCGGGCGCGACGATCATCGCCGACGTGAAGGCGAGCCAGGTCCTGTTCGACCGAGTCGCCGAGCTCGGCGGCGAGCCCCTGATGTGGAAGACCGGCCACAGCCTGATCAAGTCGAAGATGAAGGAGACCGGCGCTCCGCTCGCCGGCGAGATGAGCGGTCACGTCTTCTTCAAACATCGCTGGTACGGCTTCGACGACGCGCTCTACGCGGCGGTGCGGCTGATCGAAGCGGTCAGCGCCAGCGGCCGCAGCCTGACCGAGCTCGTGGACGCCATGCCAACCACGGCCGCGACCCCCGAGATGCGCTTCCCGGTCGATGAATCGCGCAAGTTTGCTGTCATCGATGAGGTCCGGAACCGCCTCTCCGCCGACGGAGCGAAGGTCGACGCAACAGATGGCGTGCGGGTCAGCACCGCCGACGGCTGGTGGCTTCTGCGCGCCTCGAACACGCAGGACGTGCTCGTCGGACGCGCCGAAGGGAGTGACGAGGCCGCAGTCGAACGCCTCCTCGCGCTGATCGACGACCAGCTCGCGAAGTCCGGCGTGCGGCGCACGCAATCCGTGCACTAACAAGCGAGCTGATGTATCATGGTCCGATGCTGGACCATCCTGCTCTCCAGAGCAGCGAGCACCGACGGCTCCAACTCATGTTCGAGCAGGCGCCGGGCTTTATGGCGCTCCTGGAAGGCCCTGATTACCGATTCGCGATCGCCAATGACGCTTTCTCCAGGCTGGTCGGCAATCGTGCGCTGATCGGCCACACGCTGGCGGAAGCGCTCCCCGAATTCACCGAGCAGGGTGTCGATGAAATCCTCGATGGAGTCGCGCGCTCGGGCCAGGCGTTTGTCGGCCACGGGATGTCGCTGTCGGTGACGCGCACCGATGGATCCGCCGAGGAATTGCTGCTCGAGTTGGTGCTTCAGCCCCTGCCGCCCGCAGAAGGGCGGCCGTCGAGCGTGTTCGTCCAGGGACAGAATGTCACCGGCGATCGGCGCGGCGACGCGCTTCGCGAAGCGCACAGCAAGGTGCTCGCCCTGGCGATCGCCGATGCGCCGCTCGAAAGCACGCTGGCGGCGCTGATCCATATCGTCGAATCGACGTCGAAGACGGGCGTTCTTGGGTCAATCCTCCTGCTCGACCCGGACGGGACGCATTTGCGCAGCGGCGCCGCGCCGAGCTTGCCCAAGGCCTACACCGAGGTGATCGACGGGCTCGAGATCGGCGCCAGTGCCGGTTCGTGCGGGACCGCGGCCTATCTCGGCGCGGCCGTCTTCGTGTCCGACATCGCCACCGATCCGCATTGGGCCGATTACAAGGACATTGCCCTTCCGCACGGGCTTCGGGCCTGCTGGTCAGTCCCGATCCTCGGCCACGGCCGTAAGGTCCTCGGCACGTTCGCCATGTACCACCGCGAACCGCGAGAGCCGACTGTCGCCGACCTGATGCTGGTGGACCTTATCACCCAGACGGCGGCGCTGGTCATCGATCGTCACCAGGCGAAGGCTGCGCTCGAGAAGCTGATTGGACCAACCGAGCAGCCTCCCACGGAAATTCAGCTCTCGGCGCCCTGATCCAGCGCGAGGTTCAGACTGGCAAAGCTGCGGCCGGCGAGGATCATCGCGCCGACGACGCAGGCGCTGAACAGCGCCCCTTCAAGAGTGCTGGTGACCAGCCGGGTCACGGGCCCGAAGCCGCTTTCGCCGAAGAGGCCGCTGATCTGGTCGAGATGCAGCCGTGAATCGGGGAACGCGCGGGCGAGGAGGTCGAGGCTCCCGGCCATCAGCCGACCGCCGGCCAGAGCAATGACGAATCCGGCAAGAGCGCCGATGAGCCCGGCAATCACGATGCTGCGGCGCAATCGCGCCGGTCCGCTGCGGAAGGCGAGCCAGACAGCGAGCCCCACGGCTCCGCCGAGCAATGCTCCCTCGGACGCACCGGTGATCCCGGCCGGCGAATGGCCGAAGAGCAAGGTGAAGGCGTCCAGGCCAAGCAGCTTCACGGCCGCGCCGATGATCAGCCCGCCGAGCGCTCCTCCGGCGGTGCTGGCCCACCAATCGCGTCCCGCCACGCGTCTGCCGATCGCAATGCCGAAGCTGACCCCGGCGCCGCCGATCAGCGCGACCGCAATGGTCACGCACAGTATGACCAGAAGGACGGACATCGCGCCGACGCCGGCCTGTAGCGGCTGCGACGCGCCGGCGAAGCCGTAGATGAGCCCGCCGAGAAACCCCGCCATCCCGCCGCCGATCGTCCCTGCAACTCCGAGCAGTGCGACATCCCGCCAGGGATTGGCTGAGGCCGTTCGGGGGATTGGCCGCGAGTCACCCTCGACCGCGCCGATGAACCGATAGCCGTGCTTGGGCACGGTCTCGATGAACCTCGGCCGCGCCACGTCGTCGCCGAGCTGGCGCCGCAGCGTGCGGATGCATTGCGTCAGCGCCTCGTCGGTCACCGGAATGCCGCGCCAGACCTCGTCCATGAAGCGGTCCTTGGACACGAGCTTTCCGGGTTCGCTAAGCAGCAGCGTCAGCGCGTCCAGGTAACGGCTGCTGAGCTCGACCGGCTCGCCGTCCCGCATCAGACGCCGGTCGGCGGCGTCGAGCACGAAGCGGTCGAAGCGGAAGGTGCTTTTCAGGAAAACCTCAGGGCTTGCTCACGCCGTTCACCGGCGCTCGGTCCAATGTGAAGCCGCATTCATTCGCGGAGGCAAGACATGACGGATTTCGTACAGGGGAACGGACGCGGCACGGGCATACCGTGGCGGATCATCGGCTGGGGCGGCGCGGTCGTTCTGCTCTCGCTGCCGTTCATCGCAATGCAGCTCAACGCCGGAGGGGTGGACTGGTCCGCGGGCGACTTCCTCTTCATGGGCGTGCTGCTCGGCACGGTCGGCGGACTGCTCGAGCTGGCCGTCCGAATGTCATCGAATCGATTCTACCGCGGCGGCGTGGGGCTGGCGCTGCTCGGGAGTTTCCTGGTCATCTGGGTCAACCTGGCCGTGGGCATCGTCGGCAGCGAGCACAACCCGAACAACCAGCTGTTCTTCGTCGCACTGCTGATGGGCATTGCCGGAGCAATCGGGGGACGCGGCAAAGCCGACGGAATGACGCGCGCGACGATCACCACCGCGGTCGCGATCGTGCTGGCATTCTTCATCGCCCAGGCCGGCGGCAGGAATGAGCTGATCGTCAGGCCGCTCGTGGAAGGAGTCGGCACCTCAATCCTCGTCCTGCTGTTCCTCGGCTCCGCCTGGCTGTTCCGCAAGGCCGCACGAGACCAGTAAGCGCAGGTCTTCAACGGCGGGAGAATTGCCCTAAGCTCTTCGAACGATGAGCTTCGACGACGAGCTGAAGGCAGTGACGCGGAGCGGGCGCGCCGACGCCAGGCGGCTCGGCGAGCTCGCCCGTGCCGCGCTGGAGCTGCAGCGTGAAGAGGATGTGCTGCCGCTCCTCGCCGACGCAGCCGCCGCCAGCCGCGATGCCCGGCTGTGGCAGTGGAAGGGCTTGCTGGAGCGCGCGCTCGACGAGCATGGCGAAGCACTGAAATCGTTCGCCGAGGCCGCGGCCCTTGCGCCCAATGACGCGAGCATCGCCCATGGCCGGGCCCGGGTGGCGCTCGAGGCCGGAGTGCCGGCGACCGAGCTGTTCGTCCAGGCGCTCCGCCTCGCCCCGAGCGATCCCCAGGTCTACATCGGACTCAACGCCGCGCGCATCGCTGAGGGCCGGGCCGAGGAAGCCGAGATCGAGCTCGACCGCGTGCTCGAACGCAGCCCGCTGTTCCTCGACGGCCACCAGCAGCTGGCGCAGCTTCGTGCGCTTCGCGGCAGGCGCGAGCATGCGTTCGACTCGCTCGAACGGGCGATTGCCGCGAATCCGCGTGTCCCGGCCCTGTGGCAGGCACTATGCGACCTCCAGGTGCTCGGCGAGGACTATGCGCGTTTGAAGCAAACGGTCGAGCGCGCGAGCGCCGCGGGGATCCTCGGCGAAGCCCTGGATACGTACGCGTTCATCGCCGCGTCGGAGCTGGGCGAAACGGAACGTGCCGATGCACTGCTGACGGCGGAAATCGCGCCCGCATGGCGCGTCCGCCATTTTCTTCGCAACGCCCGGATCGATCAGGCCTCGAATCTCATCGATGTCGAGCTGAGCAGCCCGAGAGCCGCCGACATGTGGCCCTATGCCGAAATCGCGTGGCGGATGAGCGGCGACCCGAGGCTCGACTGGCTGGCCGGCGATCCGAACCTGGTTTCGGTGATCGAGCTCAGCGCCGACCTGGCCGCCATTCCAGGGCTCGCGGACCGCCTGCGTTCGCTTCACGAAGCGAGCGGGCGCTATCTCAACCAGTCGGTCCGCGGCGGCTCGCAGACCGACGGTCCATTGTTCAGCCGGCTGGAGCCTGAAATCGGCGCGCTGCGGGCGCTGATCAGCGGAGCGGTCGAAGGCTATGCCGAGGGTCTGCGGAGCCTGCCGGAGGGCCATCCGACGAAATTGAATGCGCCGAAAAGAGTCCGCTTCTCCGGCAGCTGGTCGGTCCGCCTCGTCGACGGGGGCTTCCACGCCAACCACGTCCACCCGCAGGGGTGGATCAGCTCCGCGCTCTACGTCAGCCTGCCTCCGCAGCTGGGCGAGAGCGAAGGCTGGCTCACGCTCGGCGAGCCGCCGGCGGAGCTCGGCCTCGAACTCCCGCCGGCGCGCATGATCGAGCCGAAGGTCGGTCAGCTCGTCCTGTTCCCGTCCTGGATGTTCCACGGCACGCGGCCCTTCCCCGCCGGCGAGCGCCTGACGGTCGCCTTCGACGTGGCCCCACCGCGAACCTAATCGTCCTCATCCTCGTAGCCGACCAGGTTCAGCTCGCACGCCTTGATCTGGTGGGTCATGCACCAATGCTTGAGCGCTTCCTCGCGGCCGTGGGTGATCCACACTTCGGTCGGCTCGAGCTCGCGGATGGTCATGGTGAGCTCGTCCCAGTCGGCGTGATCGGAGATCACGAGCGGAAGCTCGACGTTGCGCTGCCGCGCGCGCTGGCGAATCCGCATCCAGCCCGAGGCCATCGCGGTGACCGGGTCAGGAAGCCGCCGCGACCAGCGGTCGTTGAGCGCCCCAGGCGGGCAGATCACGACATGTCCCGCCATCTCCTGCTTGGTCGCCGAGGCCGTGTGGCGAAGCTCGCCAAGCTCCACCCCGAAGCTCTCGTAAAGCTGGTTCAGTCGCTCGATGGCCCCGTGGAAATAGATCGGGTCGTGGTGACCGCGTTCGCGCAGTTCGGTGATAATCCGCTGCGCCTTGCCCAGCGCATAGGCGCCGACCAGCACGCAACGGCTCGGGTCCGAGTGCAAGCGGTGGAGCAGCCGGTCGATCTCGCTTCCCGTCTCCGGATGGCGGAATACAGGCAGGCCGAACGTCGCCTCGGTAATGAAGATGTCGCACGGCACTGGCACGAAGCAGGCGCAGGTCGGGTCCGGGCGGCGCTTGTAGTCGCCCGAGACCACCACCTTCTCGCCCTTGTGTTCGAGCACGATCTGGGCCGAGCCGAGCACATGGCCGGCGGGGACGAAGCTGACGTCAACTTCGCCCACGCGGATGCTGTCGCCATAGGCGATCGGCTGCCCGTGCTGCGGGCCGTAGCGGCATTCCATTATGGCCAGGGTCTCGGGCGTTGCGAGCACCGCCGAGTGTCCGCCGCGCGCGTGGTCCGAGTGGCCGTGGGTGACCAGCGCCTTCGCTTTCGGCTGCGTCGGATCGATCCACGCGTCGGCCGGGCGCACGTAGATGCCCTCGGGGTGGGACTCGATCCAGGAACCCAATCGCGCCATTGAGAGCTATATAGGGTGAAAGACCCGGGAGTTCCTTTTACAGCCGGGCGGGAGGACACATGGGACACGCCGCAGCCTGGATCATGGACATCATCGCTCCTGCGATCCTGCTCATCATTCTCATCTGGCTCGTGATCAGGGTCCGCTCCAGTCGCAACACCCGTGCGAACCGCCGCGCCGAAGAGGGCACGCGCGAGCTCTACGCCGAGGAGGAAGAGCGCCGGCGCGAGGGAACCGACGACCTCTGAGCGACCTCCCCGCAGTCGTCCAACGCTGGTTTGAGTCCAGAGGCTGGGCGCCGCGGCGGCATCAGCTCGAAATGCTGGAGCTGGCCCGCGCCGGACGAAGCGCGTTGCTGGTCGCCGCGACCGGAGCGGGCAAGACTCTCGCCGGCTTCCTTCCGACGATCTGCGAATTGGCCGAGAACCCGGCCGAGGGGCTGCACACACTCTATGTCTCTCCGCTCAAAGCGCTCGCGGTCGACGTTCAGCGCAATCTCATCGGGCCGATCGAGGAAATGGGCCTGCCGATCCGCGTCGAGACGCGCACCGGCGATACGCCGTCGGACCGGAAGGCGCGCCAGCGCGTGAAGCCGCCGCAAGTCCTGCTGACCACCCCCGAGTCGCTGAGCCTGCTGCTGAGCTATTCCGAATCGCCGCAGATGTTCGAAGCCTTGAAGACGATCGTCGTCGACGAGCTCCACGGCTTCGCCAAGGAGAAGCGCGGCGACCTTCTGTCGTTGTCGATGAGCCGCCTGCAGAAGCTGGCTCCGGGCCTGCGGCGCGTCGGCCTTTCCGCGACCATCAGCGATCCCGATGCCTACCGCTCCTGGCTCGCGCCGGATGCCGACATGGAGCTGGTCGACCTGGTGACCGGCGATCCCGGCGCGGAGCCAGACCTGTCCATCCTGATCCCCGAGGAGAAGATCCCGTGGGGCGGACATTCGGGCTATCACGCAATCGCCGACGTGATGCGGCTGATCGAGCAGCACAAGACGACGCTCGTCTTCTGCAACACGCGCGGCCTCGCCGAGCTGATCTTCCAGAAGCTGTGGGACGAGAACGAGCAGGGGCTGCCGATCGGAATCCACCATGGCAGCCTCGCGGTCGAGGCGCGGCGCAAGGTCGAAGCCGCGATGGCGGCGGGGAAGCTGCGGGCGCTGGTGGCGACCGCTAGCCTCGACCTCGGGATCGATTGGGGCGACGTGGATCTCGTCATCCAGATGGGCGCGCCCAAGGGCAGCTCGCGGCTGCTGCAACGGATCGGCCGCGCCAACCACCGGCTCGACGATCCAAGCAAGGGCACGATCGTGCCGGGCAACCGATTCGAATATCTCGAAGCCCGCGCCGCGCTCGACGCGATCGATGACGGCGAGCTCGACCCCGAGGTGTTCCGCCCCGGAGCACTCGACGTGCTCGCCCAGCACATCCTCGCCATGGCGGTCGCCGAGCCGTTCCAGCAAGACTCGCTCTTGGCGGAAATCCGCTCGGCGGCGCCTTATGCGGGGCTGAAGCAGGAAACGTTCGAGGAAATCCTCAATTTCATCGCGACCGGCGGCTATGCGCTGAAAGCCTATGATCGCTTCCGGCGGCTGGTCGCGGAGCCCGTCGGCGTATGGCGGATCGCCAGGCCGGCCATCGCCCAGCAGCACAGGCTCAACGCCGGCGTCATCGTCGAACAGCCGCTTCTGACGGTGCGCTTCCGGAACGGCCGCAAGCTCGGGACGGTCGAGGAAGGGTTCGCGTCCGCGCTGGCGCCCGGCGACCGCTTCTTCTTTGCCGGACTCAGCCTTGAGGTCGAGCAGTTCAAGGACACCGACATCATCGTCCACGCTTCGTCCAGGCGCGGACAGATCGTCACCTACGGCGGGCAGCGCATGAGCATGTCGACTCATCTCGCCAACCGCGTCCGTCACATGCTGTGCGACCGCAACGACTGGTACCGTTTCCCCGACGACGTGCGCGAGTGGCTGGAGGTGCAGTCCGAACGTTCCGTGCTTCCCGAGCCGCACCAGCTGCTGGTCGAGACCTTCCCGCACGAAGGCCAGCATTTCATGGTCGCCTACAGTTTCGAAGGCTGGAACGCGCACCAGTCCCTGGGAATGCTACTGACCAAGCGCATGGAGAAGGCGGGCCTCAAGCCGCTCGGCTTCGTCGCCAACGATTACGCGCTCGCCTGCTATGCTCTGGAGCCGATCAGCGACCCCAAGGCGCTGTTCTCCGCCGATATCCTCGAGCAGGAGTTCGTCGACTGGGTAGAAAGCTCCTATCTCCTGAAGACCGCCTTCCGCGAGGTCGCGGTGATCGGCGGCCTCGTCGAGCGCCAGCACCCGGGCAAGCGCAAGACCGGCCGGCAAGTCAGCTTCTCGACCGATCTGATCTACGACGTTCTGCGCCGCTACGAGCCGCAGCATCTGCTGCTGCGCGCCGCGTGGGACGATGCGCGGCGGCGTATGACCGAGCTCGGCCGGCTGGTGCGCCTGGTCGATCGCGCTTCGGCGACGATGCTCCACGTCGAAACCGGCCGGATCACCCCGATGGCGGTGCCGCTGATGGTGATTGTCGGCCGCGAGTCGCTCCCGCCAGGCGCCGAGGCCGACGAGGCGCTCCTGACCCAAGCGGAAGCGCTGGCGGAAGCGGCGATGCGGCTTGGTTAGCGACCGTCAACACAAATGAACGTCCGGTGGGCGAGCGCATCAGCGTTCGTTCAAGTCCCGTAACGAGAATCGGGGCCCACGTTACGAAGGGCTCTGAACGTGACGTCTCGCTTTCTCATCGGAGTCGCGGTCCTGGGCGCGATCGGAATGACGATCGGCGGAGCCGCGGCGGCGCAGCGGTTCGCCCGCGTCGAGGAGATGGGGCAGCGCGCGGAGCAACTGCGCTCGGCTGTTCCTCCCGATCCGAACCCGACACCGATGCGCGGTCCGGGCGATTATCGGATCAGCTTCGTCCATGACGGGATCACGCGCGAATATCTGGTGCACGTGCCCGGAAGCTATCGCGGCGCTCCGACGCCGATGCTCCTCGCGCTCCACGGCGGCGGCGGGAACGCCGATTTCCAGGCCGACGATTCCAAGTACAAGCTGATCTCGAAGTCGGACGCAGCCGGGTTCGTCGCGGTCTTCCCGAGCGGCTATTCGCGATTCCCGAGCGGAATTCTCGCGACCTGGAACGCGGGGACCTGCTGCGGCGCGGCGCAGAAGAACAATGTCGACGATGTCGGCTTCATCCGCGCGGTGATCGCCCGGGTCGAGCGGCAGGCGAACATCGATAAGGGCCGCGTCTTCGCGACCGGCATGTCCAACGGCGCGATGATGAGCTGGCGGCTCGCTTGCGAAGCGCCCGAGATTCGCGCGATCGCGCCTGTCGAAGGGACCGACAACACGCTTTCATGCAGGCCCGCTCACCCGGTTGCGGTGATCGAGTTCCATGCTGCCGACGACCCGATCGTGCCGTTCAACGGCGGCGCAGGGTCCGGCCCGTCGCAGACCGACTTCGTCTCGGTCCCCGCGACTCAGGCCAAATGGGTCGCGCTCGACCGCGCTTCGCCGGCCGCGGCGCGAGTGCTCACCGTTGCCGGAGCGCATTGCGACCTCCACAAGGCCAACCGCGGTGGCGCTCCGGTCGAGCTCTGCGTCACCGACACCGGCGGCCACAGCTGGCCGGGCGGCGGGACCCAGCAGGGTCGCAAGCAGCCGTCCATGGCGATCAGCGCCAACGACCTGATGTGGAGCTTCTTTTCGTCGCTTTGATGTTGCCAGCACCGGCGCCGAACGCGAGGATGAGGGATGCGCTGGGTGTCCATTCTTGCCGCCGTCCCGCTACTTTCCGGCTGCGTCGTTGGAACGGTCGCGAAGACGGCGGTCGATGTGGCGACGCTTCCGGTGAAGGTCGCCTCGGCCGGAGTCGACGCGGCCACCACCAGCCAATCGGAGCGGGACGAGAAGCTCGGGCGCGAAGCTCGCAAGGCAGACGAGGAACGCGGCAAGCAGATTCGGCTCGCGCAGGAACGCTGCCGCAAGGGCCGGCCTCTCCCGACCGACAATTGCGCATATGTGCAACCCCGCTAGTGGGGGGCGGTGCGCTATTTCCTCGACACCGAATATAACGGCATCGGCGGCGCGCTCCTCAGCCTCGCGCTGGTCCCGGACGACGGCGACGAGCTTTATCTTACGCTGAAGACTTCCGAGCCTTTGGTCGACTGGGTCCAACGCCACGTCGTACCCTACCTCGACTCGGTGCCCGAGCAGCTTTCATGCCCGCGGCTGCCGCGCGAAGATGCCGCGCACGCGCTCGAAGGTTACCTGCGGCACGACGAGGAGCCTTTGATCTTCGCCGACTGGCCCGAGGACATCGCGCAATTCTGCAATTTGATGATCACCGGCCCCGGAGACATGGTCGAGGTGCGGCACGTCACCTTCCGGCTTTTGCCGATGAGCAATTTCAGCACGGCTGCGAACAGCAGGGTGCCGCACAATGCACTTCATGACGCACGCGCGCTGCGCGATCACGTCATGGCAATGGAATAGGGACTATTCGGCGGCGGTGCTCAGGCTCTCGTTCGCCTCGCGATCGATCCACATGAGGTCGCCGAGCATCAGCGGACGCCCGTCATGGCCCTGCACGCAGATCCGGCGCACCGGCTTTCCGTCGCGGCGGTCGGCAAGCACGATGTTCATCTTGCCGTAGCCCCACTCCTCGCCCCACTGGCGCAGCGCGAGCACGACCGGAAGCAGCCCCTCGCCTTTCGCCGTCAGCGAATAGACGACGCGCCTCTTGTCGCCCGGGTCCGCGCGCCGCTCGAGGATTCCGCCGGCGACCATCTTCGACAGGCGGTCCGACAAGATGTTGCGGGCGATGCCGAGACCGGCCTGGAATTCCTCGAAATGCTGGAGACCGTTGAACGCGCCGCGAAGGATGAGGAATGCCCACTTCTCGCCGATGACCTCAACGGCCGCGGGGATCGGGCACGACAATGCCGCTTCCTTGAACCTGTCGATATGCGACGTCAGCGTGTCAGCCGGCATTCGGCGCTTTTCTCCCCTGTCCAATGCCATGAAAGCACAGAACGGTTCCAAAAAACAGTTGCGATGTAAAACTAACTTCCTTATTCAGTTTTGAATCGCAACGATAACAGGAGGAACTGCGATGCTCCGTCCCGCTCTTGCGTCCCTTGTTCTTGCCGCCGCCGCCCTCCCGGCATCCGCCGCCACTTATTCCGCCAAGCTGACATCGCCGGCAAGCGGACGATTCATCGCCCGCGACATCGTCTGGAATTGCGGTCCGGAAGCCTGCCAGGGCGCGACTGACGAAAGCCGTCCGGCGGTCCTCTGCCAATCGCTGGCCAAGCGCGCCGGCCACATCGACAGCTTCATCGTCGACGGTCGCGGCTTTACCGCCGCCGAGCTCGACCGCTGCAACGCCTCGGCCAAGGCCGACAATCAGAAGGCGCTCGCCGCACAATAAGTCTCCCTAGGAGCGCCCGGACCTTCTTTCCCCTCCGGGCGAGCGCCGGAAGCGCCAAGTTTGGACCTTGGCTTGCTTCCGGCCCTCCGTTTCGCGCTTGCACAATGACGCTGCTACGCCCCATCTTAGGTGCGTGCTTCGGCAGTATGAACTTGTCGAGAAGGTCCGCTCCTACGATCCCGACGCGGATGAGGGGCTGATCAACCGCGCTTACGTCTTCTCGATGAAGGCGCACGGATCGCAGGTCCGCGCCTCGGGCGATCCCTATTTCAGCCACCCGATCGAGGTCGCGGGCATCCTCACCGACTTGAAGCTCGACGACCAGACCATCGCCACGGCGATCCTCCACGACACGATCGAGGACACGCTCGCGACCACCGAGGAGATCGAGAAGCATTTCGGCAAGGACGTCGCCCGCCTCGTCGACGGAGTGACCAAGCTCAGCAAGATCGAGGCGCAGTCGGAGAGCGAGCGCGCGGCGGAGAATTTGCGCAAGTTCCTGCTGGCGCTCAGCGACGACATCCGGGTGCTTCTGGTGAAGCTCGCCGACCGGCTGCACAACATGCGCACGCTCCACCACATTCCCTCGGAGGAGAAGCGGCGCCGCATCGCCCGCGAGACGATGGACATCTACGCCCCGCTCGCCGAGCGCATCGGCATGTACGAAATGATGACCGAGATGCAGACGCTCGCATTTCGGGAGCTCGAGCCCGACGCCTACGCGTCGATCACGCGCAGGCTGAAACAGCTAACCGAGCAGGGCGGCGATCTCGTCAACCGAATCGGCCTGGGACTGCAGCTGTACCTCTCCGACAACGGTCTCGAGGCCGAAGTCATGGGCCGGCAGAAGCATCCCTATTCCATCTGGAAGAAGATGGCCGAACGGCACATCAGCTTCGAGCAATTGTCCGACGTCATGGCTTTCCGGATCATCGTGGCCGACGTCGGCGACTGCTACCGCGCGCTGGGCCTGATCCACCGCCGCTGGCCGATGGTTCCCGGGCGCTTCAAGGATTACATCTCGACGCCCAAGCGCAACGGCTACCGCTCGCTTCATACCTCGGTCATCCACGATACGAAGATGCGGATCGAGATCCAGATCCGCGACAAGGAGATGCACGAGCAGGCCGAGCGCGGTCTCGCCGCGCACTGGGCCTACAAGGAGGGCAAGCCCGGCGCCGAGCTCCACGTGCCCTGGGTCGACGACCTCGTCGAGATCCTCGAGCATGCCGAGAGCCCCGAGGAGCTCCTCGAACATACCCGGATGGCGATGTACCAGGACCGGATCTTCGCCTTCACTCCCAAGGGCGAGCTGATCCAGCTTCCCAAGGGCGCGACCCCGGTCGATTTCGCTTATGCCGTCCACACCGATCTCGGCGATCGCACGGTCGGCGCAAAGATCAACGGCCGGGTCGTCCCGCTGCGCACGATGCTGGAGAATGGCGACCAGGTCGAAATCCTCGCCTCTGAGGCGCAGCATCCGCAGCCGTCATGGCTGCGCTTCGTCGCCACCGGCAAGGCCCGCGCCGGTGTGCGCCGCTTCGTCCGGCACAAGGAGCGCGAGGAGACGGTCGAGCTCGGGCGCAAGATCTACGACGAGATCGTCCAGCGCCTGCCCGCCGAGCTCGACAAGGACGCCCAGAAGCGCGCGCTCAAGAAACTCAAGATCGAGAATGAGGACGAACTGATGATCGCGATCGCGCGGAAGCGCGTCAGCGACGAGACTCTGATGGAAGCGCTGATGCCGGGCTCGGCCGGAGCCGATGTTGCTCCGCGCCCGCTGGGGCAGCGCAAGGCCATCTCGATCAAGGGCCTGACGCCCGGAGTCGCCTACCACCTCGCCCAATGCTGCTACCCGATCCCCGGCGACCGCATCGTCGGCCTCAGGCGTGAGGACGAAGAGATCGAGGTCCATGTGATCGGCTGCGACACGCTCGCGAGCGGGATCGACGCGGATTGGCTCGACCTCGCCTGGGGCGAAGGCTCGGACGGCGGCGCCGCGCGCCTCGCCGTAATCCTGCAGGACATCCCGGGCGCGCTCGGGACGATGTCTGGCATCCTCGGGCAGAAGCACGCCAACATCATCAACCTTCAGCTGGTTCACCGCGACGGGAGTTTCCAGACCTTTCACCTGGACATCGAGGTGCACGACCTCGCCCACCTCCACGCGATCATCGCCGCACTGCGCGAAGCCGACCCGATCTCCAGCGTCGATCGGATGTAGCCAAACCCCTCTCCCGCTCGCGGGAGAGGGCGACTCGGCGGCAGCCGAGCGGGGTGAGGGTAATGCGGCGTTCGGACCCTCACCCTCCCGCCGCTTCGCGGCGGGCCCCTCGCTCTCCCGCAAAGCGGTAGAGGGGCTAAGCCCTGGCTGCCTCGCGCTGGTGGCGCGCCTGGGCGTCGCCCGCGGCGAGCACCGCGAGCATCACCAGATCCGACGCGCTCGCCGTCATCGGCGCGATCTGCACCGGATGCTCCAGCCCGAGCACATAGGGGCCAAGCACGCTTTCTCCGCCGACGGCCCTCAAGAGCTTGGCGGACAGGCTCGCCGACTGGAGGCCGGGCATGACAAGGATATTGGCGGGGCCGGAGAGCCGGCTGAACGGATAAAAGCGCCGCTGCATGTCGTAGTTGAGCGCGACATCCGGAGCCATTTCGCCTTCATATTCGAAGTCGGCGTGGAAGCCGTCGAGCAGCTTCACCGCTTCGCGCAAACCCTCGACGTGCATGCCCGGAGGGTTGCCGAAGGTCGTGTAGCTGGTGAACGCCACCCGCGGCTCCAGCCCCATCCGCCGCGCGAAGGACGAAGAACGCAGCGCAATTGCGGCATATTGCTCGGCGGTCGGCCGCTCCGTGACGGCGGTGTCGGCGATCAGCACCGTATGGCTGCGGCTGACGATGACGTTGATGCCAAACGGAGTCGCTTCGGGCTCGTCGTCGATGACGGTGCGGACCTGGCGTAGCGACTGGCTGAACGGCCGGGTGGTGCCGGTGATCATCGCGTCGGCTTCGCCGAGCGACAGCATCGCCGCGGCGAAGTAATTGCGATCCTGGTTCACCATCCGCTCGATCTCGCGGCGCAGCATCCCGTGCCGCTGATGCTTCTGGTAAATATAATCGACCGCGCGGCCGACCAGCGGCGAGTTGCGGCTGTTGAGGACCTCATAGTCCTTCGGATTGTCGACCCCCATTTCCTTGAGGAGGTCGTAAACGTCCTCGCGCCCGACCAGCACCGGCGTCCCATATCCGCCCTCCTTGAAGGCGATGGCGGCGCGGAGCACGTTCGGCTCCTCGCCTTCCGCGAACAGCACCCGCTTCGGGTTCGAGCGCGCATGCTCGTAAGCGAGGCTCATTACCGACACGGTGGGATTGAGCCGCGCTCGAAGCTCCTGCCGGTAGGCCTCCATGTTGGCGATCGGCTTCTGCGCGACCCCGCTCTGCACCGCCGCCTCGGCAACCGCGGAGGCGACCACCTCCATCAGCCGCGGATCGAACGGCGCGGGGATGATGTAATCCCGCCCGAAGCTTTGCGAGCGTCCGCCGTAGGCCGCCGCGACTTCCTCCGGCACCGGCTCGCGCGCCAACTCGGCGAGCGCCTCGGCGGCGGCGATCTTCATCGCGTCGTTGATCGCGGTCGCGCGCACATCGAGCGCTCCGCGGAAGATGAAGGGGAAGCCGAGGACGTTGTTGACCTGATTGGGAAAGTCCGAGCGGCCGGTGGCGATGATCGCGTCCGGCCGCACTTCGATCGCATCGGGCGGCCAGATCTCGGGATCGGGGTTGGCCATGGCGAAGATGATCGGCTCCTTCGCCATCGTCTTGACCATCTCCGGCTTGAGCGCACCGGCCGCGGAAAGGCCGAGGAACACATCCGCCCCTTCGAGCGCCTCCGCCAGCGTCTTCCTGTCGGTCTCGACCGCATGCGCCGACTTCCACTGGTCGAGGTCGGTGCGATCCTTGCTGATCACGCCCTTGCGGTCGCACATGATGACGCGGTCGCCCTTGACCCCCATCGCCTTGATCAGCTCGGTGCAGGCGATCGCCGCCGCGCCAGCGCCGTTCACCACCACCCTCACGTCGGCAAGCCCGCGGCCCGTCAGCAGGCAGGCGTTGATCAGGCCGGCCGCAGTGATGATCGCGGTGCCGTGCTGGTCATCGTGGAACACGGGGATGTTCATCCGCTCGCGAAGCGTCTGCTCGATGATGAAGCAGTCCGGCGCTGCGATGTCCTCAAGGTTGATCCCGCCGAAGCTCGGCTCGAGCAGCTCCACCGCATCGATGAACCGCTGCGCGTCCTCGGTCTTCACCTCGATGTCGATTGCGTCGACGTCGGCGAAGCGCTTGAACAGCACCGCCTTGCCTTCCATCACCGGCTTGGCGGCGAGAGCGCCGAGATTACCGAGGCCGAGAATCGCGGTGCCGTTGGAGATCACCGCGACGAGATTGCCCTTGGATGTGTAATCGTAGGCGCAGGTCGGATTTTCCGCGATCGCGCGGACGGGGACCGCCACGCCGGGCGAATAAGCGAGGCTGAGGTCGCGCTGCGTCGCCATCGGCTTCGAAGCGACGATTTCGAGCTTGCCGGGACGGCCGTGCGAGTGGAAATCGAGCGCCTCGTCCTCGGTGTATTTGACATTGCTTTCGGACATTGAGGCGGGCCTTAGGCACTGGCCCGCAAAGAGTCACGAGCAGGCGAATCCGGAGTCGATTGCAGCGGGGCTACGGGCTACGAGTCCCGCATGGCCCGAGCCGACGCTCCAACCCCGATGATGGCCCAGTACCGCCGCCTCAAGGCCGAGGCTGGCGACGCTTTGCTCTTCTATCGAATGGGCGATTTCTTCGAATTGTTCTTCGACGATGCGAAGCTTGCCTCGGCCTGCCTCGACATCGCGCTGACCAAGCGCGGCGAGGACGCGGGCGAGCCGATCCCGATGTGCGGAGTGCCGGTCCATTCCGCCGATTCCTATCTCGCCAGGCTGATCAAGGCCGGGCACCGCGTCGCCATCGCCGAGCAGACCGAGAGCCCCGCCGAAGCGCGCAAGGCGCGCGGTTCCAAGGCTTTGGTCGACCGCGCGATCATCCGCCTGGTCACGCCCGGCACGCTGACTGAGGAGACTTTGCTCGAATCCTCCGCCGCCAACTGGCTCGCGGCGATCGGGCGCGCCGGC
>Ga0207674_10003855_pt1 | contig 18276 bp, 18 predicted proteins | sample KBSCornC72_FD_184303 | JGI IMG/M metagenome (GOLD analysis project Ga0207674, IMG submission 184303) | Corn rhizosphere microbial communities from Kellogg Biological Station, Michigan, USA - KBS Corn C7-2 (SPAdes) (version 2) | ecosystem: Host-associated > Plants > Roots > Rhizosphere > Soil ... | reverse complement strand
TAGGGAATCGTGTGCAGAACTGCAGCGGCGATCCCCCAGACCGTCGGTCGCTCGAGGCCGATCGCGTAGAAGCCGGCGCCGATGACGACGCCGACGGCGGCGTTGATCAGCAGGACGATCGCGAAATAGCGCTGGTTCTGCCGGTCGACATTGTCGAGGACGCGCAGCGTCGTCCGGCGGCGCGAAAAATCCCCGCCGACGGCGCGCAGGAACTTGCGCCGGAACAGGTCCCCGGCGGACAGCAGAAAAAACGCGAGGAAGAGCGCCGAACCGAGCTGCCCGAGCGCGATCGCAATATTGCTCGTGCCGATCAGCAGCATTGACCGGATATCGACGGCGGTAGCGGCAGCAGCCTCTTTCGGGCGCGCCGGCACCGGGCTCGCCGCTTCGGCGAGCTTCTGCAACTCCGAGGCGGTCCGCTGTACGTGCTCGAGCGTGCCGGTGTGATCCTGTTGGGCGTGCGTGAGCACGATCCGCAGTCGCTGCACCGCCGAAGGGATTTCCTGGATGACGTCGCCGGCATCGCTTCCGACCCGGTAGAGCGCGCCTGCGATCGCGGCGCTGAAGGCCAGGATCACCAGCGCGGCGCCAAGCACTCGCGGCACGCCCCAGCTCGCCAGTCGGCCTACCACCGGCGAGAGGGCATAGTTCAGAAACAAGCTGAGCAGCAACGGTATGAAAAACGCCGCCCCCGCCCGGATCGCAAACAATCCGAGGATCAGGGCGATCAGCGTCAGGGCGATCGTCGATGGGCGCGGCGGCGGGAGCGGCGTCTCGTCGGGCGACCGCCCGTTCTCCGGCACCGGCGTCGCGACAGCACGCGCACGGGCCCTGCTATCCGCCTTCATCGAGCCTCCCTCGGTAGCGGACGTGCCTTGAATCCAGCCGCCTGGCCGGCAAACTATGCCGGCCAGGCGCGAGGAAACGCTCGCTTGCTACATCTTCTGCTTGGCTTCCCGTGCTTCTTCCTGGACTTTCTTGCCGCCAGCGGAAACATCCTTACCCGCGCCTTCGACCGTATTGCAGGCGCTGATCAACGATACGACGGCGATGCTGGCGAAAGCCAATACGATCTTTTTCCACATGACCCGATCTCCTTGTGATTATGCGCAAGGCGGCCGATGCCACCTGCGTCGACAACAGCAATCGCCGTGCCACGGCCACTCGCACGGCCGCGACTAGGCATGCTTTCCCTCCGTTCGTTCGTGTCGGCCTGATGCCGATACGCCGTCATCGCGATACCGGTGCAGCGCGCGCTCGACCGCGACTGCCGTCATGCCCCTGAACACCGGCGCCCACACCGATCGCAGGATGGCTCCGAGGATCGAACCGGCGCGCCGCCTTTCCGGCGCCTGCGCCACCGTCCGCGGGCGTGCGCCGGCCAGTCCCCCGACGAAGAGCAATATCGCCAGCGTCGACGGCCGGGTCAGCGTTCGCCGGCACTGCTCGGTCAATGCACGCTTGGCCTCGGTCAGCGCCAGCTTGTCATTACGCAGCTTTTGCTCGGCTCGCAGCGCCTCGCTGTCATCGACGCTGAACAGCACGATGGGCTCCTCAGCCGTCGCCGCGCAACTGCTGCCTCGATCGCGCGAACAGCGCGCGCCGCGCAAGCGAGCGCAAGCGCAGGACGAACCAGCCAGCCCCGAGCGCGCAGATCAACGCGACGGCGCCGGCCGCCGCTGCGCCGGAAAATCCGCGCTCGATCATTCCCATGGCGATCGCGGCCAGAGCCCCGGCGGCCGCGAGGACGCCCAGCACTGCGCCGCAGACGGCGGTGATGACCAGCGCCGTCATCATCTGCAGTGCGACGTGCGCCTCGGCCGCGACCAGGTCAGCAGCGTCGGCCACCAGCGCGCGGCCGGAGCCGAAGAGCTGCGCGATCGCCGCCGAAAGCGACGAGGGTGCGTCGCCGGCAGGCGCTGGCGTTCCGATTGCCGATTCGCTCACCGCGCGAGACGCCCGATCAGGTAGCCGGCGGCCAGCGCAATGCCCAGCGTGACCAGCGGACGCTCGCGGATGTAGTCGCGGGCGCTCGTGACCATCTGATCCTGCGTCTGCCGGACGCGCTCGGCACTCTCGCCGATCCATTCCGCTGCAGGATGGGCCGCCTGTGCGACCTTGTCGACGGTCTGGTGCGCTGCGCGTGCGACGCGGTCGATCGCCGGCCCCGCCTTGTCGGTGGCCCGTCGCGCGAGATCGTCGACGGTCTGGTGCGCCTGGCTCGCAGTGCGCTCGATCGCGTTGTTGTTACCGGTTAGTTCCATGTGCATTCTCCTCAATCACGAAAGTGCCATTGCTTCGAAAAAAACACGGGCGGAGCGGGCGCAAAGCGACCGGAGGCTCCGCCCGCGACGGGACGCAATGGCGCGCGAAAGGATGTCGTACGGACATCCCCGCCCGATGTCACTGTTTTCCGTCCGTCGCCGTCGTCGAATGGTCGTTCGCTTGCGCGGGCTTGGGCATCGCGGTCGATTCCTCTTCCTTGGTCATCGATTCCTTGGCCTTCGGGTCGCTGCCTTTTGGCGTCTCCTCGGCGGGCGCCTGCTTTTCGGGCGATGGCGAAGGCGGCGACGCGGCGGCTGTCTGCGACGGCGTCTCGAGCACGGAAGCCGCCTTCGGCGGCATCACCGGCGCCGGGTTCGCCGACGGAGGCGCGATCGCCGGAGCCGTCGGCGTCAACTCGGGTTTCGCCGCTGCCGACTTGTCCGGAGAACGATCGCAGGCGGCAATGCCGACGGCGATGGCTATCGCCGCCAGCAGAACCGGCGTCCGCGCCCCATTCATGCGCGGGGCAGCGCGGCGTTCCACTTAGCCTCCCCCGCGACGGAACAGACCGACGACGAGCGAAACCACGAACAGAACCAGGAAAATGAAAAACAGGACCTTGGCGATTTCGGCCGCGCCGGCGGCGATGCCGCCGAAGCCGAACAGCGCCGCGATCAGTGCGATCACAAAAAACACGATGGCGTAATGCAACATTTTCAATCCTTTCTGCTCGAATGAGAGCAAGAGTTACTCGGACGCAGGCACTGCGACACGAAAAGTTGTGTTCTGGTGCCCGCCACGCCTACCTGGACGCAATGACGCAAAGCGCATGCCAGTCGCCCGCCACGCAGGCTGTTTTGCTGAGCGGAAATGTGTCGCGGTGCGCCGCGGATGCGAGCGCACCCGGTGCGTCAGCGCGCGGCTTACATGATCTGACGCAGGCGCGTCAGAAAGCTGTCGTACTCGGACGACTTGTCGAAAAAGGCATCGGCGCCGGCGAGCGAGCATTGCACCTGATATTCGGGATAGGCGAAGTTCGTCAGCACGAATATCTTCGGCTGCGGCGCCGTTTCATCGGCCCGAATGTTTCGAACGACGGCGATTCCGTTGCCTTCCTTCAGCCGGATGTCGGTGACGACGACATCCGGATGGAGCTTCTTGATGGCTTCGATCGCCTCCTCTTCGGACTCGGCAAAGCCGACGACATCGAATCCGCCCATCGCCTGGACGTTGTCGATGATCCGCCTGCGGATCAGCGCCGAATCCTCGACCACGAAGACGCGCAGCAATGCAGATTTCACCAGGAGAGCCGCGCGCATCAGCTGATCAGACTGTGCCGGAGCGCATACGCGGTGAGCTCCGCATTGCGCGCGAAATTCATCTTCTCGAGAATGCGCGTGCGATAGGTGCTCACGGTCTTGACGCTTAGACAGAGTTCTCCCGCAATGTCGGTAACGGTCTTGCCCGCGGCGAGCTGCACGAAAATCTGGAACTCGCGGTTCGACAGCTGGCGGTGAAGCGGTTCGGCGGCGTCGCCTGCCGCCTCCATCGCAAGCGCTTCGGCGAGCGAGGCGCTGATGTATTTCTTGCCGCTCGCGATCGTGCGCAGCGCCTGCAGCATGTCCTTGGCTTCGCCCGCCTTGGGGAAAAATCCGCTGACGCCTGCGCGCAGCAGATTGACCGCGTACTGCTCCTCCGGATACATGCTGACGATGAGGATAGGCAGTTCGGGTTGCTTGCGCCGAAGCGAGCTGACGGTTTCCAGGACATTGGCGTCGGGCAGCGAGATATCGAGCAAAACGATGTCGAACCGGCCGGTCGCCGCCAGGCTCAGGGCGGCGGCTGCGGTTCCCGCTTCGCCTGCGGCCTCGAGGTCGTCCGTCGTATCCAGCAGCTGCTTGAACCCGGCGCGAACCAGGGCGTGATCGTCGACGATCAATACGCGCGTCTTGCGGCCCGGCAGGGCGGCACGTTCGCCTTGCGTCATGGTTTCCCCCCCTTCACGCATCACGGCTCTCCTCGATTATAGGTCGGGGCGTTGCGCCCGGCCAGCCGCGGCGCTCAGGCGGCCAGAGCATCGTATCCGTTCGAGGACATCGGCTTGCGCCGTATGCATCCGTCTCCGTAGGCGTGCAGGCGGTTGTACATCGTTTTCAGGCTGATGCCCAGCAGCCGCGCGGCCTCGGTCTTGCTGCCGCCGACGGCCTGCAGCGTGGCCGTGATCAGCGCCCTTTCGACGTCATCCAGCGACATGCCGACGGTGATGCGCAGCGCTGACGGATCAGACATCGCCGGTGTGCCCGTCGCGGATCCCATCGTCGCGAGCGCGCCGCTGTCTTCGCGTTCCTGACCCAACGCCGAAAAGGTGCCGATGTCGACCTGGACTTCCTCGTCGGACAGGACGAACGCCCGATGGATGACGTTCTTCAGCTCGCGCACATTGCCGGGCCATGTGTGCTCGACGATCCGTCGCCGGCCCTCGGCGCTGAGAGTCTTCTGCTCGCCCTGCTCTTCGTTGAGCTCGGCAAGGAACATTTCCGCCAGCAGCACGACATCTTCACCGCGCTCGCGCAACGGCGGAACGTTGACCGGAATGACGCACAGTCGGTACATCAGGTCCTCGCGCAGCTTGCCCGATGCCACCGCCTGCCGCAGGTCACGATTGCTCGCCGCCAGCACCCGCACGTCGGCGCCGATTTCCTGATCACCGCCCACGCGCGTGAACCGTCCCGTCTCGAGGACACGGAGCAGTCGGACTTGCATCTCCACCGGCATTTCGGTCACTTCGTCGAGAAACAGCGTGCCCCCGTCAGCACGCTCGAAGCACCCGCGGTGCGTCCTTGCGGCGCCGGTAAAGCTGCCGCGCTCATGACCGAACAGCTCGCTTTCTATCAGGTTCTCCGGAATCGCCCCGCAATTGACCGCGATGAACGGGCGGTCTTTGCGCGCAGACAGATGGTGCAGCGTCGTCGCGACGAGTTCCTTGCCGGATCCGCTTTCGCCGAGGATCATCACCGGCGCCGTGGAACGCGACAGGCGATCGAGCCCCCGAAACAGATCGCGCATCGGCTGGCATGCGCCGTACAGCAGACCGAAACGCTCCAGACGTTTTTCGATGGATGTCTTGCTCATCGCGCGGGGCACAGCATCAACGGGCGTGGTGGCCGGATACTTGGCAAGATTAGCGATGCTCTGAAGCTCTCCAAACATGGCCCTCTCCGTTGTTATTGACGTTGGACGCGCCAATACTCACCTAGGCCGCCTGGAGCCGGTATAGGTCTTGCTCTGTAAATTCTGTAGGCGTAACGCGGAGAGTTGTAGGATAAAGTCCTACAATGAAGAGTCGCGTCTGCAGAAAAGGCCGACGCATTGAAACGGTTACGGCCTGCCCTGATCGGGCATCTCAGCCCAAGGCGAAGGCGGACTGCCGAAGCCGGCGGCTTTGCGGAGTGCCGCAAGGCCGCCACTGAAAAGATGGAGCAGGCGCGCCGGGTTATCGAACTCGGTTCATGGGAGGGCTGAACGAACCCAATGTTCCCGACGCCCTGCGCGCACTCCGTCGCAAGCGCCGTGCCAGCATCGGCTTCACTCGACAGCGAGCTTTTCGAGCGCTTGCACGGCGGCACGACTTGCAATCGGTATTGCAATAAACGACAGGTCGTTTGTAGAAAGGTCGCAATGTCCGCGTGGCGCTGCCGCGCGCAGGACGCGGCATCTTGGCACGACGCTTGCACCAGTCGCATCGCCGGTCCACGACCTGGACAAACTGGATCAATGCGATGCCGACCCGTCAGAATCATCCGCAGGACGAAGTTTCCGTCGAGCCGCCGATCGCGAGCGCGAACCGCAGCCGGCGCACCAGCATCGAATCTCCGGCCGACCCGGAGGTGGCGGGAGACGTCGAGCGCAGCATTTCCGAAGCGCACACGCCTCGCCCACACCCGCCTGTCGAAGAGCCGGAGGAGCATCCGGACGAGCACGCTCCGGAAACCGAGCCGGAAAGCGAACCGGACGCCGACTCCGACCCACGACGCCGTCCGCCGCGTCCGGGCAAAGCGCCTCGCTGAAGCTTCGTCGCAGCGCGCGTTCAACTTTTCCGGTCACGGCTTTTGTCGCGCATGCGCTCGGCGGCGGTGACGCGCAGCATCGGCGTCGAGTGATGGCGAGATAAACAGCCTCGTTCGCCATTGGCGCGTTGACGCGCACCTCGTTTCGACGCTATAAGCTCCTCGATCGCTCTGCCGGTCGTTTTGCGTTCGACCGTCTCATTGCTTCGCAATCAGCTAACATCCGTTCTGCCGTGTTCGTCTGCGGCGTGCGCAAGACCCTATGCCGATCACTCGCTCCCACCGGCTGGACACCTGGATCACGGCGCTGCTCTTTGCCTTAGGCACCGGGCTTGCCGTCTTCGCCGGCCTGATGATCGTCAGCTGGCACGCGCCGGAACCCGCGCGCGTCGTCACCGCGGTCGATCGCATTCAATACGACGCCGCGTGGGCCATCGTCTTCGCCAGCATGGCACTGGCGCTGCACGTGATCGGCGCAACGAGGATCGCTCGCCTGTGCGCGCTGCTGCCGTTGGCGCTCGGCAGCGTGCGGATTGCCGCCTGGATCGTGCCCGACGGGATCCCGATCCATCCGTTGCTGGCCAATCCCTGGCTGCCGCTCGGGCCCGGTTCCTACAACGACATGGGGCTGCTTACCGCGCTGATCGCCGTCGTGATCGGCACTGCGCTGCTGCTGTTGCTGCGACCGGGAAAAAGCCGCAGGCCATGGCACGCGATCACGGTGGCGGTGCTCACTTCGATCGCACTCGCACTCTCGCTGCTGATGCTGTTTGCCGCATGGAGCGGCAGCACGGTCGCGTCCGAGTCGCTGCAGCTGACCGGCGGCGAACGAGCGACCGGCGCGGTCTACACCTTACTCGCCGCCACGATGCTCGCCTACGCGATGTTCACCAGCGGCGGCGAGCGAAAGGCTTTGCGCCGCTCGGCGCCGCTCATCGTCTGGCTCGCCGTTTTCGCGTGCACGCTTGTTCTGTGGCGCGCGCTGGCCGTACAGGAGACGCGCTTCATCCAGCGCAGCACCGCCCTGGTGGCGGCGGACGCTCGTGGCCAGATCCAGCGGGATCTGTACGCACGCATCGACATCGTTGAGCGCCTGGCCGATCGCACGCTGGCGTACTCCGATAGCGAGGCGTGGAAGCGCGACGCCGAGGGTCTGCTCAAAGGCGTCGCAGCGGTCGAAACGGTGACGCTGGGCGGTCCCGATTACATCATCCAGCAGGCGGTCCCTGCCAGCGCGCAGCCGGTCGTCGGCCTCGACAGGCGCCTCGACGCGCAACGCCGCGCGGCGATCGACCTTGCGGTGCGGACGCGCCACGCCACGCTCAGCCCTTTTCTCGATCTGGTCGTCGGCGGCGAGGGTCTGGTGCTTTACGTTCCGATATTCCAGGGGGATGAGCTCCGCGCGATCCTTTCGGCGACGCTGGCGCGGACGGGATGGCCGAAGTCGATTCTCGACGACCGCTTTCCCGAGCATTACATCGAGATTGTGCAGGACGGACGGGTGACGCGAACTGTCGCTGCCGAGGGCCCGAAGGCTGCCGACAAATGGGCGCAGGAGCTCCCGCTGGTCGTGCAGAATGCGCGCTGGGCCCTCCGCGCGACGCCGACGCAGAATCTCGTCGCCAGCGGCGCCTCGCCCTTGCCCATCGCCGCACTGGCGCTCGGTACGATCCTGGCGACGCTGCTCGCGCTTTCGACCTATCTTTTCCAGACTGCCCGCGCCAATGCAAGGGATCTCAAGCGGACGAACGAGCGGCTGGTCAGCGACATCGCGCGGAGATATCACGTCGAGCAGGAATTGCGCGAAAGCGAAAGCCGCACCAGCCTGATCATCAACGCCGTCAAGGACTGCGCGATATACATGCTGGACACCGAGGGTCGCGTTGCAAGCTGGAATCCGGGCGCGCAGGCCCTGAACGGCTATACGGCGACCGAGATCCTCGGCAAGCATTTCTCCGTTCTCTACCCGTCCGATCGCAAGGAGGCGCCGGAAAAAGAGCTCGCCATTGCGGCCCGGCGCGGCTGGTACGAGGAGGAATGCTGGCATCTGCGCAAGGACGGCAGCCGGTATTGCGGCGACGACATAATCTCGGCGATCCGCGACGAGCCCGGCAATCTTCGCGGTTTTTCCGTCGTCACCCGTGACGCGACGATGCGGCTCGAGTTGCGCGAGCAGACCGAGCGCGCACGCGACTTCTATTTTTCGCTGTTCTCGGGATTCCCCAATCTGGTCTGGCGCTCCGATACCACCGGAGCCTGCGACTACCTGAACCAGGCATGGCTCGAGTACACCGGGCGCAAACAGGAGGAGGAGTTCGGCTCGGGCTGGCTGGACGGCGTGCACCCGGACGACCGCGCGCGCTGGCGGGAGATCATCGCCGAGACCTTTCCCGCGCAGAAGACTTTCGAGTACGAGTTCCGGCTGCGCCGCGCCGACGGCAGCTTCGGATCGATGATCTGCAACGGCCGTCCGTATTACGACATGCAGGGCCGCTTTGCCGGCTACCTCAACGCCTGCTACGACAACACGGTGCGGCGCGCGATGGAAAGCGCGCTCAAGGAGAGCGAGGCGCGCTACCAGGGCATGACGGCCAACGTGCCGGGCATGGTGTTCGAGCTGCTGCGCGATCCCGCCGGCAGGCTGTCGTTTTCGTACGTCAGCGAGGGTGTGGCCGCGCTGACCGGTGTCACCGAGGGGGCGCTGACCGCGGACAGCGCTGCCTTTTTCGATCTGGTCGCGCCCGCCGAACGGCCGCATCTGGAAGCAACGCTCGAGGCGTCCGCCGCGCAACTGTCGAACTGGAGCTGGAGCGGTCGCATCCAGCCACTCCACGAGTCGACCGAAAGATGGATCAGTATCCGGGCGCGTCCCAGGCAAGCGGAAAACGCCGGCGTGCTCTGGGACGGCGTGGTGTTCGACGACACGCAGAGCCGCCTCTCGCAGGTGGAGCTCGAGCGCTCACGCGAGGAACTGCGCGAGCTGTCACGCCACCTTCAGACGGTGCGGGAGGAGGAAAAGCAGCGCATTGCGCGCGAGGTGCACGACGAGCTGGGCGCGACGCTGAGTGTCCTGAAAATGGACCTGGAGTCGCTCGATGCGCTGCTTCCCGCCAACCTGTCGGCAGCGCGCGCCAAGCGCAGCGCGATGATCCAGCTGGTCGACTCCGCCGTGGCGACGACGCGCAAGATCGTCACCGACCTGCGGCCCAGTATTCTCGACGATCTCGGCCTCGCCGCCGCGCTGCGCTGGCAGATCGGTGAATACGAAAAACACACCAAGCTAAGGCTTCATTTCGAAACGGCCGATCCTGACATTTCCATCGATCGGGAGCGGGGACTGGCGCTTTTCCGCATTTTCCAGGAGACGATCACCAACGTCGCGCGGCACGCGAACGCGAGCAACGCCTGGATAGGACTTACGCAGACCGACCGCGCGTACGTGCTGACCGTCCGCGACGACGGCGGCGGCATGAGCGAAGATGATCTACGCAAGCCGATGTCGCACGGCGTTCGCGGCATGCGCGAACGCGCCCAGCATTTCAACGGGAATCTCTCGGTCTCTTCGACCTCCGACGGTACGACCGTCGTGGTGACGATCCCGAAGCAGGGTGCCTGAAGCCGCTGCGCCCCGCGCGGGCGCGCCGGCAAGGCGCTGCCCGCGCCGGGTCAACCGGCGCTGCGACGGCGGTCGAGCATCGGCCGGTCGCGCACCGCGCCGTAGCCGGACTGGATCCGGCCCAGCGAGCGCGACCGTTCGCCGCGGAACTGCAGCGTTTGATCGCCGATCACGCGGCCCCAGCTCTCTTCGAGCGCGCCGATGAACGACCTCAGACGTCCTTCGATTCGATCACGATTCATCGCTGCTCCGATGCGGTGCCGTCAAGCCGACTTCACGACCAGGTTGTCGACGACGTTCTTGACCCCGCTGGTCGACGACGCGATCTGCTTCGCCCGGTCGCGCAGCTCATTGGAGGCGACGGTCCCCGACAGGGTTACCGTGGCTTCCTTGGTGTCGACGTTGATATCGGTCGACTTCAGCCCCGGTTCCGCGATCAGCGCAGCCTTGACCTTGGCGGTAATCGCCGTGTCGTCAGCCGCCATCGCGACCTTCGAGCTGGCGTTCGCGGTGGTGTCGGCGACCTTGTCTGCCGCCCGATCCATTTTCTGGCCGACCGTCGCGCCAGTGCCGGTACCCTGTTGGCCGCAGCCGGCGATAAGCAGCAAGCTCGAGGCCACCGCTGTAATCGCGATCATTGGCTTTAGGTGACTGTGCATTTTTGCTCCTTGCAGTGTCTGTTCCCGCCTCCTGGCCGGCGGTTCTGGCCTCGTGCCGCTAGCAATGCTGTGCGGCACGCTCCCAATACGGCTTGGCGCCGAAGTATGCGTGGATGAACACCGCGAGCTCGCGATCGAGCAGCGCGTTCATCGCTTCGACGCGCATCGACGGCGCCCGCTCGATCCAATCGCGCGTGGCATTGACACAGATCCCGTCACCGTCGACCTGCATGTACATCGTGTTCCAGGGCACCGCGATCAGCCGCTCGCTCCAGTCCGGCGCATGGTCGAGAACCACGACACCGTAGGCGACTCTGCCGGCATGCATATCGACCAGGACGTCGAGCAGCTCGCCGACGCGCTGGCCCTGGCTGTCGAGCACGATGCAGCCGAGCAGGCTGTCCGCACCGACGATCGGCGATCGGCCGAACCCTGTCCGCTTTACTTCGACTTCGGGAAACAGGTCCGGTGTCCGGGTCCGGTCGCTTTCCTGCGCTTGCCTGAACATGCCTGTCTCCCCCTGTGGTAGACAGACTATGCCGATTGCCGGGACCTGCCGCTATCGGTCCGCGACTGTTTCTCGTGTCGGCGCAATGCGACCCCGCTGTCGGACAAAGACCTACATCAGTTTTTCAGATTCGGCGGCAGATGGCTGAGGAGGTCGGCGAGGTCGTCGGCATGCTCCTCCTCCTTCGCCTGGATTTCCTCCATCAGACGCCGCGAAGTGGCATCGAACGGCGCGAAATAGGCGGCGATCTCGCGATAGCTGTCGATCGCGATCCGCTCGGCGACCAGGTCCTCCTTGATCATGTCGATCAGGTCCTTGCCCTCGACGTATTCCGAATGGCTTCGCGTTGCCAGGCCGTCCGGAGAAAAATTCGGCTCGCCGCCCAATTGCACGATGCGTTCGGCGATCAGGTCCGCGTGCGCCTGCTCCTCGATGGCATGCTCGAGAAATTCGGCGGCCACCGGCCCGGCATGTATCCCGCGTGCCATGAAATGATGGCGACGGTAACGAAGCACGCAGATGATCTCGGTCGCCAAGGCTTCGTTAAGCACACGGATCGCCGTCTGCGTGTCACCGCCGTATCCGGCGGTGACCGCGCCCTCTTCGATGTGTTGCCGCGCCCGCTGCCGCAGGCTCGCGACGTCGGAAAGAAATGGTTGCTTGCTCATGACGTCTCCTGGATCGGCGCGGAAGGCGGGGTGCCGGGGCGCGAACATGATCTACGCAGCAGGAATCATGCCGACCCGCGTCCGCCCTGGCGCGGTTCGCACCGCGGAATCGATTGCGACAAAGATGCCGAACCGGCGTGTAATTCTTACAGCGAAGAGCGACCAGGCCGCGATCGCCTCAAGGTCAGATCAGCGCGCGCTGTCGATCGACTCCGGCATCGACGACGGCCAGCGCGGTCATGTTGACGATGCGCCGCACGGTGGCCGACGGCGTCAGGATGTGGATGGGCTTGGCGACGCCGAGCAGGATCGGCCCGAGCGTCAGCCCGCTGCCGGCGGCAACCTTCAGCAGATTGAAAGAAATATTGGCGGCATCCAGCGTCGGCATGATCAGAAGATTGGCGTCGCCCTTGAGCCGAGCATCGGGAAACGCGCTGCGGCGGATCTTTTCCGACAGCGCCGCATCGCCCTGCATTTCGCCTTCGACCTCGAGATCGGGCTCCTGCGCGTTGATAAGCGACAGCGCCAATTGCATCTTGCGCGCCTGCGGGTCGGTGCTGGAGCCGAAACTCGAGTGCGATACCAGCGCCACCTTGGGGACGATGCCGAAGCGGCGCACCTCCTCGGCCGCGAGCCGTGCGATCTCTGCGATCTGCTCTGCCGTGGGGTCCCGGTTGACGTAGGTGTCGGCGATGAACAGCGTCCGGTCGTGCAGCAGCACGGCATTCATCGCCGCCCAGGTCGTCACGCCGTCGCGCAGGCCGACGACCTGTTCGATGTAGTGCCGGTGCGCCGAATGCGGTCCGAACGTTCCGCACAGCATGCCGTCCGCGTCTCCCATGTGGATCATCATCGCGCCGATCAATGTCAGCCTGCGCCGCATCTCGATTTTGGCGAACTGCTGGGACACGCCCTTGCGCTGCGTCAGCCGATAGTACTCGGTCCAATAGGCGCGGTAGCGCGGATCGGATTCCGGATTGACGATCTCGATGTCGACGCCGGGCTTGATGCGCAAGCCGTATCGCTCCAGGCGCCGCTCGATCACCGCGGGACGGCCGATCAGCATCGGCCGGGCCAGGCCTTCGTCGACGACGACCTGGACCGCACGCAGCACGCGCTCTTCCTCGCCCTCGGCGTAGACGACCCGCTTCGGCGCCTTTTTCGCGGCCTGAAAGATCGGCTTCATCAACAGGCCCGAGTGGTAGACGACCTGCAGCAGGCGCGCGTGGTAGGCGTCGAAGTCCTCGATCGGACGCGTCGCGACGCCGGACGACATCGCCGCCCGTGCGACCGCCGGGGCGATCATGACGATCAGTCTCGGGTCGAACGGCTTGGGGATCAGATATTCGGGGCCGAACTTGACGTCCTGCACGCCGTAGGCGGCGGCGACGATGTCCGACTGCTCCACCATCGCGAGGTCGGCGATCGCCCGCACGCAAGCGAGCTTCATCGCTTCGTTGATCGTCGTCGCGCCGACATCCAGCGCACCGCGGAAAATGAACGGAAAGCAGAGAACGTTGTTGACCTGGTTCGGAAAGTCCGACCGGCCGGTCGCGATGACCGCGTCGGGCCGAGCCGCCTTGGCGACATCGGGCATGATCTCGGGCTCGGGATTGGCCAGCGCCATGATCAACGGCCTGTCCGCCATCAGCTTCAGCATTTCGGGCTTGAGCACGCGCGGCGCCGAGAGTCCGATAAAGATGTCGGCGCCGGGAATGATGTCGGCCAGCTTTCGCGCGTCGGTGGCCTGTGCGTAGCGCGCCTTGTTGTCGTCCATCTCCTCCTTGCGGCCGCGATAGACGACGCCGGCAATGTCGGCGACCCAGATGTTTTCGCGCTGAACGCCGAGCTCGACCAGCAGGTCGAGGCAGGCGAGCGCCGCGGCGCCGGCGCCCGAGCACACGAGCTTGACCGCGCGGATCTCCTTGCCGACGACGCGAAGACCGTTCAGCACCGCGGCGCCGACGATGATCGCCGTGCCATGCTGGTCGTCGTGGAATACCGGGATCCGCATGCGCTCGCGGCATTTGCGCTCGACATAGAAGCACTCGGGCGCCTTGATGTCCTCGAGATTGATGCCGCCGAACGTCGGCTCGAGCGCACAGATGATGTCGACCAGCCGGTCAGGATCGCGTTCGTCGATTTCGATGTCGAAACAGTCGATGCCGGCGAATTTCTTGAACAGGACCGACTTGCCCTCCATCACCGGCTTGCCGGCGAGAGGACCGATCGCGCCGAGCCCAAGGACCGCCGTGCCGTTGGTGATGACGCCGATCAGGTTGCCGCGCGCGGTGAGATTTCGCGCCTGGCCCGGATCGCGGACGATTTCGTCGCAGGCGGCGGCGACGCCCGGCGTATAAGCGAGCGCGAGGTCCCGCTGGTTGGTCAGCTGCTTGGTCGGCAGGATCGAGATCTTGCCCGGCGGATGCGCCCGATGGTATTCGAGCGAGGCCTCGCGTATGTCCTGATCGGGCATCTCTTTGCTCATCGTTCGTCCGCGGGAAAGATCATAGCAGAAGCCCCTGTCGACGCCTTGCGGTCCGCGGTGCAGAACGGCCGGTCGGCGCTCGCGCTGACCGTATAATGCGCGCACTGGCCCTGCCACGGAATTTCTGCCGATGCTTCTCTTCTGGTTCCTCGCCGCCGGCCTGCTGCTCAGCGCATTGACCGTGCTGCTCTGGCCTCTGCTGCGCACCCGGCGCGCAAGCGCGGTGCCGGACGCCGACTCGGCGGCGATCGCGGTGCTGCGCGATCAGAAACGCGCTGCGGACGAAGACTTCGCATCGGGTGTAATCACCGGCGCCGAGCGCGAGGCCGTCGTGTCGGATCTTGCGCGGCGCGTCGCCAATGAGATCGGCGCGTCGCCGCAGAAGGCGGCCGGCGGCGCGATGCCGGGGCGATCATGGCCGCTGGCCATAGCGCTGCTGGTATCGATTCCGGTGCTGGCGATCGTCCTCTACGGCCGTCTTGGCGACCCCGGGGCCGCCGCTGTCGCGGCGGCGGCCGACGGCGGGCATGAAATGAGCGATCCGCAAATCGCCGCGATGATCGGCGCGCTGGAGCGACGGCTGCAGCAGCATCCCGACAACGCCGAAGGCTGGGCGCTGCTGGCGCGCTCGTACTACACGCTGGGTCGGTTTCCCGCCGCGGCGGAAGCGTACACCAAGGCGCTTGCGCTGGCGCCCGACAACCCGGATCTGCTCGCCGACTACGCCGACGCCCTGGGCATGATGCAAGGCCGCCACCTCGCCGGCAAACCGCTCGCCCTGATCGAGCGTGCGCTGGCCGTCGATCCACAGCATGGAAAGGCGCTCGCGCTTGCCGCGACAGCCGCAATGGAAGCGCACGATCCTTCGAAGGCGCTGACTTACTGGCGCCGGCTCGCCGCGCAGCTGCCCCCGGGCTCCGATGACGCAATCCAGGTTGCCGCCGTGATCGCCGAGCTCGGTGGTGGCGCGGCGGATGCCGTGAAGGCGACGCGGGCGCCGACGCCGGCCGCCGGCGCAGGCAACGCCGGCACCATCAGTGGACGCGTCGCCATGAGCCCCTCGCTGGCACAACAAGTCGCGCCCACCGACACGGTTTTCATCTTCGCGCGCGCCTCGAGCGGACCACGGATGCCGCTGGCCGCGATGCGGATCCCGGCCAGCGAATTGCCAAAGGAATTCACGCTCGACGATGCGATGAGCATGGCCGGCGCCAAGCTCTCGACGGCGAACGAAGTCATCGTCGAAGCGCGCCTGTCGCACTCCGGCAATGCCCTTGCGCAGCCCGGTGATCTGTTCGGGAAAAGCGCGCCGGTCAAGCCCGGCGCCACCGGCCTGCGCATCACCATAGACCAGGTCGTCCCCTAGAGCGTTACGGCGAAAGCGGGGCGGTGCCATGCTATGATCGCCGCCAGCCAAATTCGGGAGGGGCTTCGCTAGCATGGCACTGCGTTCGGACGGCGATTCTGTCGCGCAGCGTTCGAGCCGGTTGCGGCATGCAGCGATCGTCGTCACCGCGCTAGGCGCGAGCGCTTGCGCGCTTGCCGTTGCCGCGCCGGTCGACGACTTGCGCACCGCAGTCGAGGCCGGCGACTCCGCCGCAGCGTACGCCCGGCATTGCGCAACATCGATCGACGCCCCCGACCGTCCGCCGGAATTCGACCTGTGGTGCGGTGTCGCGGCTGTCGACATCGGCCGCTCCGGCGAAGGGGTCCTGGCACTCGAGCGTTATGTGCTGCAATTTCCCGACGATGCGCGCGCCCGGCTCGAGCTGGCGCGAGCCTATTTCTACGCCGGCGACGACGTCCGCTCGCGTGAGGAATTCGAAGCGGTGGCCCGAAGCCGGCCGCCCCCCGAGGTCCAGGCCGGGATCGACCGCTATCTCGCGGCGCTGACCGATCGCGAGGCGCGCTATCGCGGACGGCGCACGGCGTTCGTCGAGGTCGGCGGCGGCTACGACAGCAATGCCAACGCCGGCGTTGCGCAGGCCGATATCGGCTTGCCGGTGCTCGGGCCGGTCACCGTCGACGATTTCGGCGTGCGCAAGGAATCCGCGTTCGGATGGCTGGCTGCCGGCGCCGAGATCCGCCACCCCGTGTCCGCCGGATTGACGGTCAACGGAAGCATCTACTGCGGCGGCGCGTTCTACGCATCGGCCTCCGAATTCAACCTGGCCAATTACGGCGCGGCGCTCGGCGCCTCCTACCGCGCCGATCGCAACGAGTACTCGCTGGCCTACGCCCACGGCGAGATCGCGCTGGACGGATCGCGCTACCGCTGGACCGACGGCGTCGGTCTCGAATGGCGCCGGCAGATCTCCGAACTGTCCTCGTTCGCGCTTGCGCCGCAATACGCGCGCATCGGCTACGACGGCGACAATGCGGCCCGCAATGCCGACCTGAGCGCCTTGAGCGCGAGCTACCGGCAGGTGTGGCTGCGCCGCTGGCAGCCGGTGCTCAACGCGACGCTGTTCTACGGCGACGAGCACAATCGCGAGGGCCGCGGCGATCTCGGCCGCCGCATCCAGGGCGCAGGCGTCGACGTCACGGTATCGCCATCGGCTTTCTGGGCGCTGAATGCCGGCGTCGCCTACGCCGAAAGCGATTACGACGCGCCGATTCCGCTGCTCGACGTCACGCGGCGCGACCGCAACCTCGGCGTGAGCGTCGGCGCGGTCTACCTCATCAACCGCAACCTGAGCGTGCGCGGCGAGTACCGGTACGCCAAAAACACCTCGAATCTCGAGCTCTACGAATACACGCGCCACGTCGGCGCACTGAAGGTTCGCTATGAATTCAAATAGCACGGCCATTGCGCGCCGGCGCCGGCTCGCGTGCCGCCTCGGTCTGCTGCTCTGCTGCGCGCTGGCGGCGACTGGTGCGCTGGCGCAGAACGCGGGAAAGATCCTGCTGGCGGTCGGCGATGTCACCGCCGTCCGCGGCGGCGAGCGTGTGCGTCTCGCCGCCGGGGCGATGGTCAGCGCCGGCGACAGCGTCGTCACCGGGGCGGACAGCTATGCCCAGATACGCTTCAGCGACGATGCGCTGGTTGCGCTCAAGCCCGAAACCGAGTTTCGCATCGAGCGCTTCAATTTCACCGGCAAGCAAGATGGCAGCGAGGCCGCGGTCTTCCGGCTGGTGCGCGGCGGCTTCCGGACGCTGACCGGGCAGATCGGCAAGCTCAACCACGATCAGTATCAGCTGCTGACCACGCAGGCGACGATCGGCATACGCGGCACGCACTATCAGGTGCAGATCTGCGCGGCCGGCCAATGCAAGAACCGCGGGGCCGACGTCGGCGCCGGCATGTACGGCGGCGCCTACGAAGGCGGCGTCGTCGTCGCCAACGGTTTTGGCAGCGGCGAGTTCGGCGCCGACGAGTTTTTCTATGTGCCGGACGGACAGGCGCCGCTGCGCTGGCTCGGGCCGCCCGATTTCCTGTCCGACAAGCTCGAGCGCCGCACGCGCGTCGCGCGTACCGCGCCGACCGAATTGCGCTTTGCCAAGGTGCCCGAGACCGCGCCGCCGCCGGCGCTGCCGCAACCGGCGTTCGCCTTCATGGCGACCGAAGATCTGGGTGGCGGACTGCTCAGCGGCGGAAAGACGATCGTCGTCGGATCGGACCGCTATACGCTGGAGCTCGACACCACGACGAACCCCGACTTGCAGCTCGGCATCGTCGCCGGCGCGTTGCACTCGTTCCACAACGGCTCCCTCGCGGCGGATCTCGGCACGGCGACATTGACCGACGTCGGCAGCGACGGCTCGATCCCGTCGCGCTTCGCCGCGGGCAGCGGGCTCAACTGGGGCCGCTGGTCCGGGGCCGGCTCGACGATCGCGCAGGCGCTCGGCAATCAGGTCGTTCACAACGACGGCGGCGATCTGCACTACATCTACGGCAATACCGCAACAGCGCTGCCGACGTCCGGCCAGGTGTCGTACGCGGTGGTCGGCGGCACGCGGCCGACCGATTCGGGCACCGGCGCCGTCGGGACGCTCGTCTCCGGG
>Ga0207674_10003853_pt1 | contig 18284 bp, 14 predicted proteins | sample KBSCornC72_FD_184303 | JGI IMG/M metagenome (GOLD analysis project Ga0207674, IMG submission 184303) | Corn rhizosphere microbial communities from Kellogg Biological Station, Michigan, USA - KBS Corn C7-2 (SPAdes) (version 2) | ecosystem: Host-associated > Plants > Roots > Rhizosphere > Soil ... | reverse complement strand
GGACCGGGCGCTGGAGGTCCAGCGGCTGCTGGCTTGGCATCACGGCAATGGCCACAGGCGCCCGCTCCCGGACCTGATCATCGCCGCGACCGCCGAACTGCACGGTGCCGAGGTGCTGCACGTCGACAGCGACTACGACCTGATCGCCGAGGTGACAGGCCAGCCAATGCGGCGTCTGCTCGATCCCGGCCACGCATAACCACACCGGCGTGAGTTGCCCTGCCGCCGCTCGGCACGAAGATGAAGACCAATGCGACAGGCCTGCTGCTGACCTGGCTGTCCAGCGTATTTGCGCCAACACAAAAGCAACACAAGTCCGTCGCCGGGGAAGATCAACACGGGAACAACACGGATAAAACGGTACTCCCGCCCTCTCTTCCTGCGACAACGCAGGAGGCGAGGGAATCCCCATGCGCAGGAAGCGCCCGCGTGGGCCAAGATCCCCACGAAATCCCCACAACCGGCGCGCAGCGGGGTCGCAGGTCCTCCGCCGGGCGGGCGAAGGCTGGCCGCATGGCACGCGGCAGGGTCCTCGCGAGCGGGACCGGGCACGCGGCTACTAGGGCGGCGGCCCCGTGATCGAGCTGGAGTGCGGGGTTACGGTGTACCCGGCCCGGGAGGAGCAAGGCCGCTGGAGGGCGGTCTGGTACGAGAACGGCAAGCGGCAGCAGTGCGAGGCGGCGTCGGAGGAAAAGCTGGCCGCCAAGCTGGAGAAGGTCACCGAGCGGCTGGAAGCCGACGCGCCGAACATGAGCTGGCCCGGCGCGGACCTTGATCGCGCATTACCTGGACTCCGGCCCGACTGCCAGGTCAGCTGGCGCCACGACGCGGTGCTGGTTACACCGCGCCTTTTTCGTTCTCGACGGTCGGCGCGTCTGGGCCTACGGTAGGTGGCGAACTCCTGGCGCGAAGGGGGATCCGGTGTACCCAGGCACGCATGCTCGTGAGCGCGCTGATCAGGCCGCGTTCGTGATGGCCTCGACCGGTCAGAGCGTTTCTTACGCCGAGTACGAGGCGCGGACCAACCGGCTGGCTCATCTGCTGCGCGCCCGGGGGCTAGGCCGGCTGGATCACTATGCCATCTTCATGGAGAACAACGACCGGTACCTGGAGGCCTGCGGTGCGGGGGAGCGGGCGGGCCTGTATTACACGTGCGTCAACTCCTACCTGACCGCGCCGGAGCTGGCCTACATCCTCAACAACAGCACCGCCAAGCTCCTGATCACCTCCCGGGCGTGCCGGGAGGTGGCCCTGGAGGCGGCGCGCGACTGCCCGGGACTGACGTCCGGCCTGATCGTGGACGGCACCGGCGACGACGGTATCTTCGCTGACTTCGAGGAAGCGACCAGCGCCTTCCCCGGCACGCCGATCAGCGACGAGTCCCTGGGGACGCCGATGCTGTACTCCTCGGGCACGACCGGCCGGCCCAAGGGCATCGTGCGGCCTTTGGACGACATCCCGCCCGGTGACCAGCTTCCCGTGTTCAGTTTCCTGTCCCGGCTGTGGCAGTACCGGGACGGGCTGACCTACCTGTCGCCGGCCCCGCTGTATCACTCGGCGCCGCAGGCCGCGGTCAACCTGGCCATCCGCCACGGCGGGACCGTGATCATCATGGAGAAATTCGATCCCGAGCAGTACCTGCGGCTGGTCGAACGGTACCGGGTGACGCACAGCCAGCTCGTCCCGACGATGTTCAGCCGGATGCTGAAACTGCCCGAACAGGTGCGCAGCCGGTACGACCTGTCCTCGCTCGAGACCGCCGTCCACGCCGCCGCTCCCTGCCCGGTACCGGTCAAGCAGCAGATGATCGACTGGTGGGGACCGGTCCTGCTGGAGTACTACGCCTCGACCGAGGCCGTCGGCTTCTCGGCCTGCGACAGCGCCGAATGGCTCGCCCATCCCGGCACCGTCGGCAAGGTAGTGCTCGGCGAGCTGCACATCCTGGACGAGTTCTTCGAGCCGGTCCCGCCGGGCACCCCCGGCACGCTGTGGTTCAAGCCCGGGTCGCCGTTCCGCTACTTCGACGACGTCGAGAAGACGGCCGAGTCGACCTCGCCCGACGGGTCGATGGTCACCGTCGGCGACGTCGGCTACCTCGACGGCGACGGCTACCTGTACCTCACCGACCGCGCCACCTTCATGATCATCTCCGGCGGCGTCAACATCTACCCCCAGGAATGCGAGAACCTCCTCATCACCCACCCCAAGGTCGCCGACGCCGCCGTCTTCGGCGTCCCCAACGAAGACCTCGGCGAGGAAGTCAAGGCCGTCGTCCAGCTCATGCCGGGCTTTGACCCCGGACCGGAGGTCGCCGCCGAGCTGATCGCGTTCTGCCGCGAGCACCTGGCCCACCTCAAGTGCCCCCGGTCGGTCGACTTCACCGGCCAGCTCCCCCGGCTCCCGACCGGCAAGCTCTACAAAAAGCCCCTCCGCGACAGCTACTGGGGCCAATCCCGCAGCCGCATCGTGTGACACCACGCTCTGTGCCCCGCACCCAGGGCGGGCCGGTCTGCTTGCGAAGGCCGCGATGCTGCTCCCGTATGCCCGGTATGCCCCGATGCATAGCCCCTGCGATCCGGCCGCTGGACTGATGCATCTGCCGACGGGAAGGCAAAGGGCCGCCGGTGGCCAGCGGCCAAGCGACGGCCCTTTGCCTTGGTCACCAGGTGTCAGGGCGCGCTCGAGAATGAGTAGATGTCCGAGTTGCCGAACGTGGAGTTAGCCGGGCAAGAGGTGGGCGGATTTGGCGCGGGGTTCGGCGTGATCCCTTGTACTAGGTTCTCGCGGTAGGTGTCGATCGCAGGGCAGTCCTGGGCATTGCGGGTGTCGTTCCACACCGCGACGCCGAAGGTGTTAGTGGCCGCGGCGTACACGTAGTCACCCAGGAACTCGGAGGTCAGGGAGTTAGCGCTCGAGCCGCGGGCGTCGCCGCTGGCGCCGCGGTTGAGGGGCGACCACGATCCCGTCACGCCGGAACTTACCGTTCCCTTCATGACCACGCCCACCAGGTTGCGTGGGCTGCTCGTATTGGTCTGGTACGACATCGTGAAGGCGTTGTACACGACGTAGACGGTGCTGCCGTCTGGTGAGATGGCGGGCGCGGTGTAAAAGCCGCGGTCCCCAGTGGTCTCGATCTGCCGGGGAGTTGCCCAGCTGACGCCGTGATCGCTCGACTCGGTGAAGTAGACGTGGGGATTCTCGTCGCCGGCCGCCTGGCTGCTGACGAAGCTCATCACCATGTGGTTGGTCGCGCCGTTGCCCGTCGGGGCGCCGTTGGCGATGTCGACACTAGGGGCCGGGGCCAGGTCGCTGCGAGCTCCGGCGACCCCGTCGATCGTGGGGCGGCCCTGGGCGGGGTCGGTGATCCCCGGCTGATTCACGGGGCCGACGACCGGCGTCTGGGCCGACCAGGTCCCGCCACCATTGCGGGACACCGACATCAGCTCAAAGGACTGCTTGCCGGCCGATTGCACGGTTCCGACGCCGAAGACGTAGGCGTTGCCCAGGCTGTCGGTGCGGATGGTGCAGCCGTCGGGGGGGTTGCGCTGCCCGTTGTTAGCGGCGGCCGAGATCTGGTGCTGCCTCCAGGTAGCGCCGCCGTCGCGGGAGACGGCCACCTGGAGTGCGGCCGGGGCGGCGTTGCCCTTCTCCTGGCCCTGGAACATCGCCCAGCAGACGTAAACGTTGCCGAAGAACGGACTGGAGGCGGCGTTGTCGGCCCAGACCTGCGACTTGTCGGAGAAGGTGGTGTTCGACTGCCTGGAGATCACCACCGGCTTCATCCATGAATTCTTGTCGAGGATGCTGCCCGGGGTGGGGTTGTCCATGCGCGAGACGGCGATGGCTTCGAATCCCCTGAAGCTGCTTCCCGTCGGGAAGTTCGACGTGAGGTTGGAGTAGTAGACCCGGTCGCCATTGCTCCAGCTGAAGCCATTAGGCCCGGGAGCAGGGCCGAACGCGACACCCGGATCGCCGTCTGACACCAGGCCGCTTTCCTCGTACCAGGGCAGCGTGCCGATCGGGCCTTCGGTCTGCGCGCACGCTGACACCGGGGTGGTGAAGTCAGCCGTGCAGCCGCGCGCGGAGTAGCCCGTGTACGTCGGCTGGGTCCACGACTTGCCCGAGTCGAAGGAGAAGTACACACCCGAGACACCGACGCCCGGGGTGAAAGGACATGGGCTGGCGGGGAACTGGCTGCTGCACGCCTGCTCGTCGATCTCGTCGTTCGAGCCTGCCACCATGATGCTGTTGTGGTTGGCGTCGACGGCTACAGTCGGCTCGTTCTGCTTATTCTGCGAGAACGGCAATGTCGGACTGGCGCTGGTGACATTCACCGAGACGCCGGCAGCGGCCTGGGCCGCCAGCGGGCTGCCGACCATCACCAGGGCAGCCGCTGACCCCAGTACCAGCAGCATATTCAAGGGCTTTCTCAAGACGCTCTCCCTTCCGCCGCTATCAGCACCACCCCGGCAAGGATGGTCAGACTCGCACGCCATCGAATAGTGCTCACGCAGCGCATCCGGTGTTGCAGGAACATAAGCCACACGGGTTAAAACGCCCGATGCCGGGCAGCCGTTACGCTCGCCAAAGCCGGACCTTGCACGGCCATAGGCCAGTCCGTCAGCCATCCTCGCCGCTCGTGGAGCTGTCGCTGCCGTTCAGGAACGCGGCCTGCACGGGGTCGGTCGGGGGCGGAAACGGTGATTCTGCTCCGGGCGGCCGCTTCAGATGCCAGTCTCGGGTGGTGATCGGTGAGGACTTTCCCGCCGTCCTGGCGGCGGCGCAGCGGGGGGATGAGGACGCATTCACGGTCCTGTGGCGGGACGGCAACCCGGCTCTGCTGCGCTACCTCAAGGTGGTCGCCCCCGCCTCCGCCGAGGACGTCACGGCGGAGACCTGGGTCACGGTGGTCCGGGGCCTGGATCGTTTCCGCGGGGGTGAGGATGCCTGGCGGGCGTGGCTGTTCACCACCGCCCGGCGGCGGGCGGTGGACGCGGGCAGGCGCCGGTCACGGCGACCCGAGTCGCTAGCCGCCGAGGTGGGGGAAGGTCACTGGCCTGAGGTGGCGGACACGGCCGACCAGGTGCTGGAAAACCTGGCCACCCGGGCGGCGATCGCCGCGGTTGCGTCGCTTCCGCCGCTGCAGGCCGAAGTGGTCATGTTGCGGGTGGTGGCCGGGCTGGACACCGAGACGGTAGCGCAACTGGTGGGACGGAGCCCGGGTGCGGTGCGGGTGGCTGTCCACCGAGGGCTGCGGCGGCTGGCCCAGATAATGACCGAGGCGGGTGTAACGCGATGAGCGGCTGGGACGTTTCGGATGCTGACATGCCGAACATTCCCGGGTCACCGCGAGCCGACGTGCCGGAACTGCCGGACGGGGCGCTAGACGCGCTGCTCACAGGGGACCTGGTCACGGACGAAGCGTGTGCCGGGCTGCAGCCGGCAGCCGCGCTTCTCGCCGCGCTGACCGCGGCGCCGCAGGATGATGAACTGGCCGGGCACGCGCGGGTCCTGGCTGAATTCCGCCGTCGGGGCCTGCCCGCCCGTGCCCGCCGATCCGCACGCCGGAGGCGCCGCTCGCTCACCTCGCTGACCGCTAGGGCCGCCGCCGCGGCCGCCGTTGCCGCCACTGCCCTGGGCGGCGTCGCCGCAGCCGCCTACACCGGCGCCCTGCCCGCGCCCGCCCAGCAGTTCGCGCACGGCATGATCGGCGCGCCGTCGCCGCAGCCCAGCCACCGTCCTGGCACCCCGCAGCCCAGCCACCGTCCTGGCACCCCGCAGGCCACCCCAGCCCGCACGGATGCCGTCGGCCCGGACGCCACCGGCCCGGCGGCGTTCGGGCTGTGCACCGCCTACGCCCACGCGAAGGCGCATGGCACGGCATCTCAGAAGGCGGTGGCGTTCCGCAACCTGGCGGCGGCAGCCGGCGGCGCGGCCAAGATCGCCGCTTACTGCACAGCGGTACCCCACCCGGGCAACTCGCAGCCCGGACAGCCGACCTCGGCCCCCACCCACCCGGCCGGCCACCCCTCGCACCCCACCGGGAAGCCATCGTCGCATCCCACCCCGCACCAGGGCCGCCGGCCCTCCTCCGCGCCCACCACGCACTAGACCCAGCTGGTTAGCCCCCGGGATCCGCCTCGCGCCGGGACGGACGGCGCGAGGCGGCATGGCGCGGCGGGCTGCTCCTCCCACCTCCATGCAGCCCGCCGCGCCATCACGGAACGAGGCGACCGACATATCCGGCCCATCGCCCACGCGCCATAGCTGTTCCAGATCCACGCCTTCGCCGTCTCGGTCCTGTTCGCGCAGCGGGGAAGAGAGGGATGTCTCATCGCGCAGGCAGCGTCGGCGCGCATGCGGCAGCCGAACCCGAATTACTCACGATCATGCTTGGTTGTCCTCGTTGACGAGCCATTCGCCGGCGATAGCGGACATGAAGACGGGCTGGTGCCGGTAGCCGAGCGAGGTGTAGAACGCTTCCGCGTCGTCGGTTTGCAGGCCGATGTGCTGGCCGGGGGCGCGGGCCATCAACTGCCTGACCATCGCCGCGCCGATACCTTGCCTGCGGTAGGCCGACATGGTCCACACGTCGAGAAGGTAGGCATTGCAGACGCCGTCCGAGAGCAGCCGGGCCATGCCCACCACGCGGTCGCCGTCCCGGGCGATGACGACATGCTGGGATCGTTCGAACGATGCCCGCAGCGCCCCGGGGGACCGGCCGTTGTCGAAGTCGTCGGCCGTCAGGTCGGCCTTGGCCTGCGCCCAGTCGATTCCCTCGAGTGATTCGTCGATGCGTACCGTCATGCCTGGAGCCTAGGTAACGGCGTGTTCTAACGCAGCTGGCGTCGCCCGCCAGTTACGTTCACCTAGGGGGAACCCCGTCACGGGGGATGCTCCCGGAACGGTCACGTGCCAGACTCGTGCCCGGCAAAGGAGTGCTCTTGAGCGTGCACGAGGATCCGGGCGTCGCGGGCCGTATCGGCTCGGCAGTTCAGCAAGGCCCGCGGTGAACGCCTGGGCGGGGGTGGCGATCGCCGGGACGCTCGGCGGCTACGCGCTGGTGTCAGCGCGGCTCTCCAGGACCATTGTGTCCGGGCCGATGGTCTTCGTCGCGGCTGGGGTGGTGCTCGGGCCGCTTGGGTTGGGCCTGCTCACCCTCGGCAAAGATGCCGAGCCGGTCAAGGTACTGTTCGAGGCCACGCTCGCTTTGGTGCTGTTCACCGACGCGCTGTCGGTTCAGTCGAAGGCACTACGCCGTGATGACTTCCTGCCGATCCGGCTGCTCGCCGTTGGCCTTCCGCTCACGATCGCCCTGGGCTGGCTGTTCGCCTGGCTGCTGCTGCCCGGCCTTAATATCTGGGAGATGGCGCTGCTTGGTGCCATCTTGGCGCCGACTGACGCTGCTCTTGGCCAATCGGCGATCTCCAATCCGGGTGTCCCCGCGGTGGTGCGCCAGGGGCTTAACGTCGAAAGCGGCCTCAACGACGGGATGTCGCTGCCGTTCTTCGTGTTGTTCCTGGCCGCTGCGGCCGGCCACGAATCGGCTCAGGGGCCGGCCGAGGCGTTCTTCCGCGCTCTCGTGCTCAGCGCCGTGCTCGGCGTGGCGGTAGGGTGGGGCGCCGCGCTCGCGCTGCGCTGGGCGGCGGCCGTGGGCTGGGTCGAGGGACAGTGGCGGCACATCTTGGTGATCGCCGCGGCTATGGCAGCCTACGGGCTGGCGGTCGTCATCGAAGGCAGCGGCTTCATCGCTGCCTGGGTCGCTGGCCTCGTTTTCGGTACCGTGCTGCGCTCCGCCACGGACACGCCGCGCTCCGCCGCGGCCGACCCTCAGCGGGACCTTCGTGACACTGCGGGACTGGCCGAAGACCTCGGCGGGCTGCTGGTCGCGGTGAGCTTCGTGGCGTTCGGCGCCGTCCTGCTTGATCCCGCGTTGCAGCACCTGAACTGGCGGATCGTCGTCTACGCGGTCGCCAGCCTCACCGTGGTACGGATGCTGCCGGTCGTCGCCGCCCTGGTACGCAGCGGCCTGCGCCGGCCCACGGTGGCCTACATCGGCTGGTTCGGCCCGCGAGGGCTCGCCTCCATCGTGCTCGGCCTCATCACCCTGGAGGAACACATCCCCGGCGTCGAAACGGTCTCGGCTGTTATCGCCGTGACCGTCGGGATCAGCGTCTACGCCCATGGCGCCACGTCGGTTCCCCTGGCCGCCCGGTACGCGGCCTGGTGGTCGAGGATGTCCGCGAGCATGCCCGGCCGCGAGGGTGCCGCGGTCAGAAACCGCGACAAGCGCCCGCGCCTCGGCTTCCGTGGCCACCTGGCTGAACAGCCGCCGGTCCCGGGGGAGCCGTAGCCTCCGGGAAGGTCCTGTTCACGGCGAACCCGTCGGCCGCCTCGTCAAGGAGCATGCCAATGACCACGATCCACCTCAGCCAGACGACCACCGCGACACCCGGCCAGTTCGTCGCCGGGCTCACCGACTTCGGGCCGGGGCGTTCCGAACTCTTCGGCAACAGCGCCGACGGGTATCTCAAGGTGCATGACCAGGGCCCCGGCCAGGCCGACGTCACCGAGGGCTCACGCGGCGTCTGGGAACGCCTGCACTACGACTGGTCCGATCCCAACCGCATCGTCATGACCACTACCGACTCCAACGTGTGGGGCGGCGGCTCGGGGCACACCTATACCCTCACCCGGCAGCCCAACGGGACGACCGTCGTGGACGTCGTCGTTGTCCGCGAGGGCAAGAACCTTAAGGGGCGCCTGATCGCCATCGCGGTCAGCATCATCGGCAAGCAGTTCCTGGGAAGGGAGCTGGGCAAGACGATCAAGGCCATCGAAGCCCGGAACTACGCCGGGTCAGCCTGACCCGGTCCTTGCCCCGATCCCGGCGCCGGTCACGACCGGTACCCGGTGCTTTCGGCTAGCTCGGCGGCCCCTCGCATGAGCTCGAGCACGACCGGGCCGAACGCCTGTAGCTTCACGTCGTCACCCGCCCGCTGGAAGCCCTGCTCGAGGACGACGGCGAACTTCCACCTAGCCAGGATGAGGTAGTAGTCGATGTCGTCGACTTGCCGGCCGGACACCTCGGCGTAGCGGGCCAGCAGCGCGGACCGGGGCGGCATACCGGACAGGTCGGCATAGCCGGGAAACGATATCGCCGGCGAGGTGGCGTCCTCGGGCCAGCTCTGCACCATCCAGGCCATGTCGAGCTTGGGATCACCAACGGTGCCCATCTCCCAGTCGACGATCGCGGCCAGCCGGGCCGGGCCGCCGTGCCGGAACATCACGTTGGCGAGCTGATAGTCGCCGTGCATGAGGCCCGGGATGTAGTCGAGCGGGCGATGAGCCCGGAGCCAGCCGGCCGCCACGTCGAAGCCGGGGAGTTCGCGGCCCTTGATCCGCTCGAGGAAGGCGGTCCACCGGTCGACCTGGCGTTCGTGGAAGCCATCGGGCCGCCCCAGGTCGTGCAGGCCCCTCGCCCGCCAGTCCACCGCCGACAGCCGCGCGATGCCCTCCGCCATCTGGTAGGCGAGCGCCTGCCTGGCCGCTAGATCGGCGTCGAACGGCGCGGGCCAGCCGGGCTGGCTCATTGGTGACCAGCCGTCGACGAAGCCCATCAGGTAGAACGCCCGTCCCAGCACCGAAGGGTCGGCACACACGGCCACGGCCTCGGCGTGGGGCACGTCGGTGCCGGTCAGGGCCTCGATGATGCGCCACTCCCGGCGGATGCCCTCGTCCCGCCCGGCGGGCGCCGACGGCGGCGGGATCCGCATCGCGCAGCGCATCTCGCCCCGGCTGATCTCGTAAATCTCGTTCTGCGTGCCGCCGGACAAGAAGCGGTGCTCGATGGGCTCGCCCCGGCCGGGCAGGCCCTGGTCGTCCATCCACCGCCCGAGGCGGTGGAGGTCGATCACTGCTCCCCTGCCTCGTGCTCCAGGTACTCACGGTCGGTCTCGAAGTCCCGCGCCATCGTGCCTCCTCGCCGGCTGCGGCCGCCGCTTCAATTCTCCCGGCGCCTGACCCGGTACGGAAACAAATCAAGACGATGTTTCAGCCCGGGCCGTGGCACGATCGGCTCGTGACCTCCTTCGCGGCACTGCACGACCTGACCGGCAAGGTGGCCGTCGTCACCGGGGGATCGCGCGGCATCGGCCGGGCCATCGTCCAGACCCTGGCCGAGGCGGGCGCCGACGTGGTGATCGCCTCCCGCAAGCTTGACGCGTGCGAGGCAGCGGCCGAGCAGGTCAGGACCTCGACCGGGCGTCGGGCGGTGGCCATCGCCTGTCACGTGGGCCGGTGGGGCGATTGCGACCGGCTCATCGCCGAGACCCTGGCGTGGGCGGGCAGGCTGGACGTGCTCGTGAACAACGCCGGCATGTCGCCGCTGTACCCGAGCCTCGACGCGGTGAGCGAAGAACTGTTCGACAAAACGCTGGCCGTCAACCTGAAGGGCCCGTTCCGGCTGGCGGCGCTGGCCGCCACGCACATGGCTGCCCATGACGGGGGGACGATCATCAATATCGGCACTACCGCTTCCCTGACGGCCAGTGTGGGAGAACTCCCGTACGCGTGCGCGAAGGCGGGCCTCAACGCGCTCACCGTGGGACTGGCCGAAGCCTTCGCCCCCAAGGTGCGGGTCAACGCCATCCTGCCTGGCCCGTTCCGCACCGACATCAGCAGGGGCTGGGCGCCGCCCGAGGGCGCCGAGGTCCCGTTCGTGCCGCTGGGACGGATGGGAGATCCGGCCGAGCTGGCGCCGCTGGCGCTGCACCTGGCCAGCGCGGCGTCGAGCTACACCACCGGGGCGATCATCCGCGTCGACGGCGGCGTCACCCGCAAGGTCTGACGCGTCAGCCCGGGACCAGGCGAAGCAGGAAACCTGCCGATGTGATCGGGAGAAGTCCGGCGTAGCGGCGTGATGGCCAATATGCTCGGCTAGCTGTGTTGTGCTTGCGAAAGGGATGGCTCGGCGCCGCGCGATGGCGGAGCGCCCGCGGCGGCCGGGCCCCGTGCGCGGTGCGTGGATGCCGCCGCGCGGCGTTGCGCGGCGCCGGAGCGGTGCTCGCGGCCATCGCATTCGTTACTGCCGCCACATCCTGTACTGATGCGCCCCGGCCGGTCCAGCCATCTCATGCCCCCCTGGCAGCGCAGACGCATCTGCCTGCGTCGGCGACGTCGGTGCTGGCCGGTGCGGCCAATGTGGTCGCCGGGAGTTTGGCGGAAAGATTGTTCACTTCGGCGCCAGTGGTTGTTGTCGCGGGCCCGGGCCGGTCGGCTGAGCTAGCGGCGGCCCGGTCGGCGCAGCGGGCACACGCGCCGCTGCTGCTGGCCTCGTCGTGGCCGGGCCGGGCCGAAGCAGGCGGCGCGACGGGGAAAGCAATCCGGGCCGCCCAGCCAGGGACCGGCCGTTCTTCAGGCCCGGCCGGCGTAGTCACCGCCTTGCTGCGGGCGCAGATCAAGGCGCTGGACCCGCGCGCCGTGCTCGCGGTGGGTATGGCCGGGAATGTGCAGGCGGCTCGGCTGCCGGGCATTCATGTGGTCACCGACCCGGCGATGCTGCCCGCGACCAAGGCACCCTCACCGCTGGGCCGCCTGGCTCTGCTCGTGCATCCCGGCGACAGCGACGCCGCCACGCTGGCAGCCGTCACCACCGCGCGAGTGGCAGGGGTCCGGGTGATCGCCGTCCGCGGCGCCGACCCGCGCGCCGACCCGGCCGCCATTGCCGCGCTGTCGGCGGCGCGGCCCCGCCAGGTGCTCGCTATCGGGACAGGATTCGGGTCGGCCGCCCAGCTGGCATCCCGGGTCGCCGTCGCGCAAACCGGGGTACAGCTGCCCGGCGGCGGCCAGATCCTGTTCCCCGGCCGCCTGCTGGTCGCCCTGTACGGTCACCCTGGCGCTCCGTCGCTCGGCGTCCTCGGTGAGCAAGGCCTGTCGGCCAGCATCGCGCGGGCCAGGAAGGTTGCCGCGGCTTACCAGGCCCTGAGCAAGGTCCCGGTCATACCGGCCCTGGAGATCATCGCAACCGTCGCCCAGGCACACCCCGGCCGCGACGGCGCCTACTCCTACCAGTCCTCTGTGGCGTCCCTGCGCCCCTGGGTACGCCGGGCGACGGCTGCCGGAATGTACGTCATCCTGGACCTGCAGCCCGGCCGGGCCAGCCTGCTCGCCCAGGCCAGGAGTTACCGGTCGCTACTCCGGATGCCCAATGTCGGGCTGGCTCTGGACCCGGAGTGGAAACTAACGCCGCGTCAGCTGCCGCTGCACCAGATCGGCAGCGTGAGCATCAGCGAAGTGAACAGCGTCATCAGCTGGCTGGCGGGCCTTACCGCACGCTACCGGCTGCCCCAGAAACTCCTCGTGCTGCACCAATTCAGGCTGTCGATGATCCGCGACGAGCAGCAGCTCGACACCCGGCACGAGGACCTAGCCATTCTCATCCACATGGACGGGCAAGGCACGGGTGCCGATAAGCAGCAGACCTGGCAAGCCGTCACCAGGGCCGCCCCTGCCGGGGTGGCTTTCGGATGGAAGAACTTCTATGTCAAGGACCATCCGACGATGAGTCCACAGCAGACAATCGCAAGGACCCCGCAGCTCTCCATGATTTCCTACCAGTGACCGTGATGCCATCGGACGAAACCGCCGGCGCCGCTAGCGGGCATCACGGGGTGTCGGTCGGCTGCGCTCGCTCCGCGATCGCCGCGAGCGCCGCGATCAGCTGCGTCCGGGAGTGGACGCCGAGCTTGCGGTAGATCTGGCGCAGGTGGAATTCCACCGTCTTCGGCGACAGGAACAGGTCGGCCGCGATGTCGCGGCTCGACGCGCCGCGCTGCACGGCCGCGGCCACCCGGAGCTCCTGGGGCGTCAGCGTGCTGTCATCGGGCTCCCGGCGGCGGCGTGCCCCGGCCGCATTCAGCTCGGCCTCGGCCTGCTCGGCCCAGGCACGGGCACCCAGCTGCCCGAATCCGCCCAGCGCCTCGCGGAGACGCTCGCGCGCCTCGGCGCGCCGCCGGGCGCGATGCAGCCTGCGCCCGAAGGCGAGCAGCGTCCGGGCCCGCTCGAACGGCATCGGCCGCTGGTCATCGAGCGTGAGCGCGGTGGTGAAGGCCGGCTCGAAGTCGTCGTCGACCATGCCGCGGCACCGGGCCGCGGCGGCCTGCGCGACCGGGCTGGCGGTCCGGTCCGCCCGCCCCTCCAGCCGGGCGAGCACGCGCCGGGCATCACCGGTCCGGCCCTGGCGGGCGTAGGCCTCGACCAGGTCAGGCTCCCACGGGACGATCACCGGATCCTCCAGGCCGGTGCCCTCGACCAGCCGCTCGACCCTCTCGAGCTCGCTGATCGCCGCGCCGGTCCGGTCCAGGCCGAGCTCGAGGAACCCCAGGGCGGCGTACACGAACCGGAATCCAGCGTCTATCCGGCCGGTTTCGGCGATCCGGAGCGCCGCCCGCGCCGCCGCGCGGCCCTCGTCGGGCCGTCCCTGCGCCGCCAGGATCCGCGCCCTGATCGTGAGCACCCAGCCCGCCACCGCGGGCTGGCCGACCTCACCCGCGACCTGGATGGCCTCCAGCGCCGCCGCGTCGGCCGTGTCCCAGTCACCGAGCCGGAACGCGGTATCCGCGGCGACGTGCAGCATGCCGCTCAGCGTCGCCAGCGCGCCGGCCTCCCGCGCCCGCCGGCCCAGCTCCAGGCTTTTCTCCTTGGCCTGCTCGAACTCCCCGAGCGGAATCTGACAGCGCAGGATGACGTGCAGCCACGACCAGTCCGGCCCGAGCGGGTCGAGACCCTCGGCGAGGCGGGCCGCCTCGCCGAGAACCCGGCGTGCCTGCGATGCCTTCCCGCGCAAGGTGAGCGCCCAGCCGAGCAACCCCAGCACCGCCCCGCGCAGGGCCGGGTCGGTTCGGTCGTCGAGTAGCCCGGCCGCGCGCCAGGCCAGCCTCTCCGCCTCCAGGTAGGAACCTATGGTGGTAGCGCCGTTGGCCGCGTCCGAGTACATCGCCGCCGCGAGCGCCGGCAGTCGCGGCGCGACCAGCCCGGCCTGTTCGACCAGCAGCGGCACGGCCTCGGCGCCCCGGCCCCGCCAGACCATCATCCGGCCGCGCAGCTGCTGGGCCCGCGCTCGCTGATCTTCGCTGCCGGCTACCTCGGCCGCCTCGCCGAACAACGCGAGCGCGCGATCCGCCATGCCCGCGCCGGCGGCCGCCTGGCCCGCGGCGATGAGGCGCCGGCTCGCAGCCTCCCGGGCCGGCGTGAGACGGGCCGCGCGCTCCAGCGCGCCGGAGCCCGCGGCGTAGGCGCGGCGGGCCACCGCCTGGCCGCCGACCCGTTCCAGGTCGGCCGCCACCTCTTCGTCAGTTCCTATCGCGGCCGCCGCCAGGTGCCACACCCGGCGATCGTCATCGTCGCCCAATGCCGCGGCTAGGGCGGCGTGCGCGATGCGGCGTTCGGCCGCCGGCGCCTCCTGGTACACCACGCCGCGGATCAGCGGATGGGTGAAGCTCACCCGGTTGGCGCCGATCCGTACCAGGCCGGAGGCCTCTGCCTCGCCGAGATGCCCGAGGTCGGTCCCGGCGCCCAGGCAAGCGGCGGCGATCACCGCCAGCTCGGGCCCGGCATGCGCCGCGGCGATCAGCAGTGCCCGCCTGGCCGGCTCGTCTAGGGCGCCGACCCGTCCCGAGAACGCGCGCTGGAGCCGCCGGCCCGGCGTGAGCGGGAGGTCCAGCGGTGCGGCACCGGTGCGCTGGTCGGTGTTCAGCGCCGCGGTCAGCTCGACCAGGGCCAGCGGATTACCCGCGGCGGCCTGCGCGATCGCGGTGGCGACGGGCGGCGCCAGGTCCGGTGCCCGGTGCCGCAGCAGCTCGGCGGCCCCGACGTCGTCGACGGGCCCGACCTGCAGCTCTGGCAGGTGGACGTGCTCGGGCGGGTACCACGGGTCCCGCGCCGCCAGCACGACCGCGAGCGGCCCGCCGGCCCGGCGGGCGGCGTACTCGATGCACTCACGGGAGGACTCGTCGATCCACTGCAGGTCGTCCACCACGGCGAGCACCGGGCGGCGCTGGGCCGCTGCCCGCAGCACGCCCAGCGTGGCCACGCAGACCGCGAGCCGGTCACCGGGGGCCGGCGGCCCCAGGGCCAGTGCGCCCATGAGCGCCGCCGCCTGCGGTTCCGGCAGCGCCGTCAGCTCGTCCAGCACCGGATCCAGCAGATCGGCCAGCGCGGAGAACGTGAGTTCCGCCTCGGTCTCGGCGCCGCAGGTCCGGATCACCGTGACCGCGTCGCCCGAACGCACGGCCAGGGTCTCGAGCAGCGTCGTCTTGCCGATCCCGGCTTCCCCGCGCACGACCAGCGCGCTGCCCTCGCCGCCGGCCAGCGCGGTGAGAAGGTCGTCGAGCCTGCTGAGCTCGGCCGCCCGGCTGACGATCATCCCCGCGGCTCCCGGAGTTCCCGGCCTGGTGCCCCTGCCCTCCATGCAAGCGCCCCTGTCCGGCTCATGTCCACATGTTCCCGTATTTTCCGCGGCCCGGCTCCCTCTAAGAATCCAGGGATTCTCCTGGTGCATCGCGAACGGCGGCGCGGTGACACTCGGATCTACGGCGGAAGGACCATGTCATGACAGCTGCCGAGGGGGGAGTCGGCCGGGCGCCGACGCCAGAGACGATCGACGTCCGGGCGGTGCGCAGGCACTTCTTGTTTCCCGGGCGCGCACGGGTCGCGCTGAACAACGCGGCGAGCACGCAGCCGCCGCGTGAGCTGCTGGCCCTGTACGCCTCGCTCGGGCCGGACTACGAGAACGTCCACCGGGGTCAGTCCAGTGCCTCGGCCGCGATGACCGAGCGCTTCGAGGAATCCTACGACACGATCGCGCGGTTCATCGGGGCGCCCGGCCCGGCCAGCATCGCGCTCTACCGGAATACCACCGAGGCCATCAACGCGGTCATGTACTCGCTGCTGACCGAGTTCCGTGACGGGGACAACGTGGTGACGACGCTGATGGAGCACAACTCCAACTACGTCCCCTGGTACGCGATGTGCCGGGAGATACTGCCGCGGTTCGGCCGCCGGGTCCAGTGCCGCCTGGCCCGGTTCGACCCGGTCTCCGGCGAGCTGGACCTGGAGCACCTGGCGTCGCTGATCGACGGGCGCACCAAGCTGGTCTGCTGCACGGGCGCGTCCAACTTCCTGGGGACCAGGAATCCGCTGGCCGCCGTACGGGCGCTGGCCGACGCGAGCGGCTATTACCAGCCGAACGGGGAACGGCGATCGTGGCTCCTGATCGACGGGGCGCAGCTGGTGCCGGGGTCGTTCACCGACGTGCGCGCTCTCGGCGCGGACTACCTCGCGTTCTCCTTCCACAAGCTGCTGGCGCCGTTCGGAGTGGGGGTGCTGTACGCCAGGGAGCAACTGCTGGGTCCGGCGCTACCGTTCCTGTACGGGGGCGACATGATCGCCGAGGGGCGGGTCTTCCCCAACCACGTCGAGTACAACGCGCTGCCCTGGAAGTACGCCGCGGGCACCCCGAACATCCTCGGTGCTGTCGTCTCCGCGCAGGCACTGCGGGTGCTGCTCGACCTGGCGCTGACTCCGAAGCGCCCGGCGTACTTCGGCACGGCCAGGCCGGTCGAGCGCGATGCCGTCCGGGACGCCATGAACCGCGTCGCCGCGTGGAACCAGGCGCTGACCCGCCGGGCGCTCGACGGGCTCGGGGGCATCGACGGGATCACGATCTACGGGCCGCGGGACGCGGCCCGGCGCACCTCGCTGGTCGCGTTCAACCTGGCCGGCCGGGATCCGGTCGGCGTCGCCCAGGCCCTGAACGAGGCCGGGATCGAATCGCGGGCCGGCTGCCACTGCGCCACGCTGGCCCATCACGCGCTCGGCCTGAACCCGCCCGCCAGCTGCCGCCTCAGCTTCTACCTGTACAACACCCCCGGCGAGGTCGACCGGGCCGTGGACGCGGTGGCCGAGATCGCGGCCGGCGGCACCTCCGGCGGCGGCACCTTCGGCCGCCGCGTCTCCCGGTTCCGCTCCTGGCCGGCCGGACGGCACCGGACCCAGCCCGCGCCGTCGGGGACCGAACGGCCCGCGCCCGTCCCGGTGGCATCGCCATGAGCGCCATCAACTGCCCGGGATGCGGCGCGGCGGCCGAGATCACCGAACGCTTCACCCTGGCCAGCACCGACGGCCCCGTCGCTCACGTCGCGCTGTCCTGCGCCGGCGGCCACCACTACCGGATGGCGGCGGACAAGCTCCCCGCCCGCCCGCTCCGGCCGCGAATCATCCCCGGTCCGCGCAGGCAGCCGCACACCTTCCCGCTCTGCATCCACTGCCTGGTCAACCCGGCCGGATTCTGGGTCAGCCGCAAGAACACCAGCGTGGTGCGCCGGCCGTGGTGCCTGTCCTGCTGCGACGACCTGGACCGCGAGCGCTGCGACATGATCCCGTTCGGCCGCTAGCGACTCATCCGCCGGTATCAGCCGGTGATGTTGGTCAGGGTTTCCCGCATCCGCTGCATCAGCGGATCGCCCGCCGGCAGGGTCTGCTGGCCACGCGCGATGATGTCGTTGAGCAAGGTAATCGCGTCACCCAGCCGCCCGGTGGCGTAATACCCTCGGGCCAGCTCCGCCCGGCAGGCCAGGGTGCTGGCGTGATTAGCGCCGATGGTGCGCTCGAAGCCCGCGCAGGTCTCCTCGTAGAGCTGCAGCGCCGTGCCCATCCGCCCGGCGGAGAAGTTCGCCGCGGCCAGGCTGTGGCGGACCTGGAGGGTGTCCGGGTGCTCCGGGCCGAGCGCGCCTTCGGTGTTCGCGAGGACCTGCTTGTACTGGGCGATGGCGTTCTTGGCCTGGCCGCTCGCCAGGTAGGCGGCGGCCAGCCCGAGGCTGGCTGACGCGGCACCGGGATGCTGGCTGCCCTGGATGCGTTCGCGGTCGGCCAGCGCGTGCCGGTACGAGCGGACGGCCTCGGCGGTCTGGCCCGCGGCCAGGGCCGCGGCCGCGTACTCCTCCCGCGCGGCGAGGGTGTCGACATGGTCGGCGCCGCGGACCAGTTCGCTGCCGGCCAGCGCCTCCTCCAGGAGGGGGACGGCGTCCCCGGGCCGGCCGGTAGCCACCAGAGCGCGACCGAGCGCGACCTTAGCCGCGATGGCGCCCGGGTGATCGGGTCCGAGCTTGTCGGCCCGGCCGTCGAGGACCCGCTGGAACGCCGGGACCGCCTCGGTCGCCTGCCCGGCGGTCATCAGCGCCTCGCCCAGACGGCCGGTAACCACGAGCGTTTCCAGAGCGCCCGGA
>Ga0207674_10003852_pt1 | contig 18288 bp, 15 predicted proteins | sample KBSCornC72_FD_184303 | JGI IMG/M metagenome (GOLD analysis project Ga0207674, IMG submission 184303) | Corn rhizosphere microbial communities from Kellogg Biological Station, Michigan, USA - KBS Corn C7-2 (SPAdes) (version 2) | ecosystem: Host-associated > Plants > Roots > Rhizosphere > Soil ... | reverse complement strand
TGATAGCCCAGCGCCACGCTGTCGCCGCGCACCCACATGACGCCGTTCTCGCCGCGCGGCACTTCGCCTGCGCCGGCTTCCGTCGCATCGGTGGGCAGGATGCGAATGTCGTAGCCGTCCACCACGCGCCCCAGAGAGCCCGGCATCACGTCGCCGGGACGGTTGCTGGCATAGATGTGGAACATCTCCGCGGAGCCGATGCCGTCGTACACGTCGGTGTGAAACCGTTCGGTGAAGCGCGTGAGCAGAGGCGGCGGCAGCGCCTCGCCGGCCGAAAGATGGAAGCGGACACACGAGAAGTCGAGCGGCGGTTCACCGCGTGCACGCAGCGCGTCGTCATGATCGAGGAGCTTCGCCATCATGGTGGGCACATTGGTGACGATGGTGGGACGATAGCGCGCAATCGCGGAGGCCAGCGTCTCCGGCGTGGGACGCTCCGAGAACAGACAGGTGGTCGCGCCCACCGCGAACGGGAACATCAGGTTGGTGCCCGTCGCATAGCCAAAGAAGAGCCCGGGCACGCTCACCGTGCGGTCATTGCGCGCATATCCCACGGTTCCCTTTGCGTACACTTCGGTGTTGTATGCGAAGTCGCGGTGCGTGTGCATCGCCGCCTTCGGACGTCCCGTCGATCCCGATGTGAAGAGCCATATCGCCGGCGCGTCACGGTGGAGATGCGGAAGCGCGCCGTTTGGTGTGGCGGAGCAGATATCCGACAGACGCGCGGCGGCGAAGTGTGCGCCGCGCACTTCGTCAGGAACCTCGCACGCGCCTTCCGGATCGTCTCCGGTGGCGGTGTCCGGAACCAGAAGGAGCGACTTGAGCCAGTATGCGTCACGCAGGGCCGGCGCGAGATCGCGAGCGACCGCGGGTGTGGTGACGAGTGCGCCCGCGCGCACATAGCCCACGACATAAGCGAGATCGTCACGCGGCGAGAGCGGATTTCCCATCGCCACCACACCGCCGGCCGCCAGCGCTCCGAAGAACGCCCATGCAAACGGCGGCGAATCCGGCAGCACGACATAGACGCGCGACTCGGGGGCGAGGCCGAGATCCTTCCAGTAGAGTGCAAGGGATCGACTGCGTGCAGCCACCGCTGCGTAGGTGTAGGAATGGTCACCGTATTCAACAGCGCTCTTTCCACCCAGCCCTTCATCGAGCCGGTCGAAAAGAAAGTACTGGGCGAGATTGAGCGTGTCGGGAAAAATCGGTCTCATAACGCTTTTTTTCCGCGCTATCGCGCGGGTATCACCGCCGTGGCCTCGATCTCGACACGCGCGTCGGGTTCAGCCAGGCCGGCCACCTGCACCAGCGTCATGGCGGGATAATGATCTCCCATGATTTCGCGATACGCTTCGCCGATCGCGCGACGCTCGCGACGGTATTCGTCGATGTCGACCACGTACCACGTCATGCGTGCGATGTGATTGACGTTGGCGTTGGCGCACGCCAGCACGCTCGCGATATTGCGCAGCGCCTGGCGCGTTTGCGCCGCCAGATCGGACGCGACCATCCTTCCGTCCGCTCCCCAACCCACCTGGCCGGCCACAAACACGAAGCGACCCTCGGCCTCGATCCCGTTGGCGTAACCCGACGGTGCTTTCCAACCCTCAGGTTCGAGCTTCTTCATCATGAACCTTCCTCGCCGGCGAGCAGCTCGCGCGCAATGATCAGGTGCTGGATCTCGGTTGCGCCTTCGTAAATGCGAAGCGGTCGAATCTCCCGGTACAGTTCCTCCACCACGGCTCCGCGCACGACGCCGCGCGCGCCCAGTATCTGCACGGCGTCGTCGATGACGCGCTGCGCACTCTCGGTGGCGAAGCTCTTCGCCATCGCCGCCTCGGACGCGATGCGCGCGCCGGTGGTGTCCTTCTTCCATGCCGCGCGATAAACCAGGAGCGCACTGGCATCCACGGACAGCGCCATGCGCCCCAGCTTCTGGCGCACGGCGTCGAGGTCAGCCAGCGTGCCGCCGAAGGCGCGCCGATCTCTGGCATGCCGGAGTGCCTCGGCCAGTGCGCGCCGCGCAAACCCGAGCGCGGCGGCTCCCACCGTGGGCCGGAACGTGTCGAGCGTTGCCAGCGCGATCCCCATGCCGCGCCCTTCTTCACCGATGCGCGCCGATTCCGGCACGCGGCACGATGAGAATCGAATCGTGCCCAGAGGATGCGGCGACGAAACCTCGATACGTTCCGCTACATTGAGTCCGGGATTGCCGGCCTCCACGATGAAGGCACTGATGTGGCGCGACGCCGTGTCGGCGGTGCGCGCAAAAACGACGTAGAAGTCGGCCAGCCCCGCGTTCGAGATCCAGGTCTTCTCGCCATCGATCACATAGTCGTTGCCGTCCTTGCGCGCACGCGTTTCCATCGCACCCAAATCGGACCCGGCATTTGTCTCCGAGATCGCAAACGCGGCAATCGCCTGGCCGGAGGCGGCACGCGCCGCGTAGCGCTCGCGCTGGTCCGCCGACCCATGGAGCGAGATGGGACCGGAGCCCAGCCCCTGCATCGCGTATGCAAAATCGGCCAGTCCCCACTCGTACGCGAACGCCTCGCGCAGCACACACGCCGCGCGTACGTCCACCACCTCGCCGTCGCGTGTCGCGATGGCGCGGCGCAGGAAGCCGGCGTTCCCCATGGCGGCGACCAGCGCACGACACTGCGCATCCGTATTGTCGAGCGCGTAGATCGGGGCCAGTCCGGATTCCAACCAGGCGGACGCTTCGCGCGCGAGCGCGCGGTGGGCCGGCTCGAAAAACGGCCATTCGAGATGATTCGACACTCAGTCTCCTTCGAAGCGCGGAGTCTCGCGCTTCGTGAACGCCTCGTAGGCACGACGGAAGTCGCGCGTCTGCATGAGCTCCGCCTGCACGCGCGCTTCCGCCGCGATGGCATCGCGCACGCCCATGTCCCATTCGAGAAGCAGCTGGCGCTTGGTGGCACGGTGCGCGAAAAAAGGCCCCCGCGCGATAGCGCGTGCGAGATCATGGGCGTGTGCGTCGAGCTCGTCGCCTGCGCAGAGATGATTGAAAAATCCCCATTGATGCGCTTCCGCCCCCTCCATCACACGCCCGGTGTAGAGCAGCTCCGCCGCGCGTCCCTGGCCGATGATGCGCGGCAAAATCGAGCACGCTCCCATGTCGCAACCGGCCAGCCCCACGCGCACAAACAGAAATGCCACCCGGCTCGCCGCGGTTCCCACGCGCATGTCGCTCGCCATGGCGATGGCAGCCCCCGCGCCGGCACACACGCCATCGATGGCAGCCACGATCACCTGCGGGCATTCCATCATGGCGATGACGAGATCGCCGGTCATGCGCGTGAAGCGCTCCAGCCCCTCGCGCTCCATGGCCACGAGAGGACCGATGATCTCGTGCACGTCGCCACCCGAGCAGAAGTTTCCACCGGCACCGGTGATGACGACGGCGCGCACCTCGGGCGTCGAAGCGAGCGCTCGAAACGTGTCGCGCAGCTCGGCGTACGATTCAAAGGTGAGCGGATTCTTCTTCTCGGGACGGTCGAGCGTCACTGTGGCCACACCATCGGCGAAGTGCCAGCGAAAATGTTGCGGCGAAAAAGAAGATGGATTCACGCGCTTGCCTCCAGGGGACGGCCGTCGATGACCACGTGCCGGCCGGTGACCGCGGCCGTCTCCGCGCCGAGAAACCACGCCACCACGCGCGCCACTTCATCGGGCTCGATCAGCCTGCCGCCGGCATTGCTGGCGGCGAAGCGTTCGCGCACCGCATCCTCGGACAATCCCGTCCGTGCCGCGGCGCCGCGCAACGACTCTGCGATGCGCTCCGTGTTCACATATCCGGGACAGATCGCGTTCACGGTGACTCCCTCTTTCTCGACTTCGATGGCGAGCGCGCGGGTGAACCCCAGCAGCGCATGCTTGCCCGCGGTGTACGCGCTCACGTGCCGGTAACCGCGCAGTGACGCGGTGCTCGCCATGTTGACGATGCGCCCCTCGCGCCGCTCCAGCATCCCGGGCAGCGCCGCCTGGGCGCAGAATACAGCACCCATCAGGTTCACGTCGATCATGTGCCGCCAGTGCGCTTCGTCGCTCTCGAGAAACGCACGCGCGTCGGCTCCGCCGGCATTGTTCACCAGGGCGAAGAGGGGGCCGAGCTTCGCGATCGCCGCGAGAATCAGCGCGTGCACGGCGCGGGCGTCGGTGACGTCTGCTTCGAAGGCGGCGTGATGATCCGCACGCGACAGCGTGCGTCGCACCGACTCCACGTTGGCAAACCGCCGGCTGACAAGCGAGACGCTCGCGCCACGATCAGCGAGCTCGGCTGCCACCGCACGGCCAATGCCGCGACTGGCACCCGTCACCAACACATGGCGGCCGTCGAGGTTTGCCACGTGCGTAAGGTCGACAGGAATCGTTGCCGCCGGCGTCTTCAAATCGGCTCCGTCGACTCGCGCGCCCGCCGCATGAGAGTTTCGATCTGGCGTTGCCCCGATTTGTACTGGTTGGGCCAGCGCACACCGGAATACCCGAGCTGTGCCGCGGCGCGCAGCGTCCACATCGGATCCCACAGGTGCGGCCGGGCGAGAAGGCAGATGTCTGCTCTTCCCGCCGCGACGATGCTGTTCACGTGATCGGGCTCGTAGATGTTCCCCACCGCCAGCGTCGTCATGCCGAGCTCGAGCCGGATGCGTTCCGCGAAGGGGACCTGGAACATGCGTCCGTACACCGGCCGCTGTTCCGCGCTCACCTGTCCCGCCGACACGTCGATGAATTGCGCGCCGGCGTCACGAAACGCGCGTGCAATCTCGACCGAGTCTTCGATGCGGATGCCGCCTTCCACCCAGTCGGTGGCGGATATGCGCACACCGAGGGCGCGCTCTTCGGGCCACACCGCGCGCAGCGCGCGCATCACTTCGAGCGGATAACGCAGCCGGTTTTCGAGCGAGCCTCCGTATTCGTCACGGCGGCGGTTGGTGACCGGTGATATGAACGCCGAGAGCAGATATCCGTGCGCGGCGTGCATCTCGAGGAGGTCGAAGCCGGCCTGGATGCCACGTTGCGCAGCGGCGACGAACCCGTCGCGCACACGGTCCATGTCGGCGCGCGTCATCTCCCTGGGCACCTGGTTGCGCTCGCTCCACGGCAGCGCGGACGCAGACATGACGGGCCAGTTTCCGTCCGGCAGCGGTTCGTTGTCGCCCTCCCACATCAGTCGCGTGGAACCCTTGGCCCCCGAATGTCCGAGCTGCAGCGCAAACACCGCGTCGCTGTGCGCATGGACGAAATCCACGATGCGGCGGTACGCATGCATCTGCGCATCGTTATATAGACCGGCGCACCCGGGCGTGATGCGCCCCTCCGGTGAAACACACGTCATCTCGGTGAAGATCAACCCCGCGCCACCCAGTGCGCGCGCACCCAGGTGCACGAAGTGAAACTCGCCCACCACGCCGTCCACCGCGCTGTACATGTCCATCGGTGAACACGCCACTCGGTTGGGGAGCTTCGAGCTGCCGAGCTCGACGGGAAGAAACATGGGAGGAACGGCCTCATCGCGCGCGCCGTGCGTCGCCTTGCGGCAGAGCCACCGTTCGAACGATTGCAGATAGTCGGCGTCGCGCGCGCGCAGGGATTCGTGCGAGACGCGCTGGCTGCGCGTCACCAGGCTGTAGTTGAACTGCTCCGGATCGAGGTGGGCCTTGATGGCCACCTGCTCGAACCATTCCGTCGAATTGCGCGCCGCATTCTGCAGCCGCAACACTTCGACGCGCCGGTCCTCTTCGTAACGCGTGAGGCGCTGATCGAGCGTCGCGTCGCTCTTCTCCGTGAGTTTCTCGGCGAGCGATATCGCGCTCTCCATCGCGAGCCGCGTGCCCGACCCGACGGAGAAATGAGCCGTCGCCGCGGCATCCCCGAGCAGCACGATATTGTTGAGATGCCAGCGCGCGCAGTTGACACGCGGGAAATTGAGCCAGGCCGCCGAGCCACGCAGATGTTCTGCATTGGACACCAGGCGGTGGCCATCGAGATGGGTGCCGAAGAGTTTCTCGCAGAAGGCGATGGTTTGTTCACCGCTCGCCTGCTCGAGCCCGTCGGCGCGCCACACCTCTTCCGTCGTCTCGACGATGAAGGTGCTCCATCCCGCCGCGAACGGATAGCAGTGGGCCTGGTACCAGCCGTTCGCGCTTTCCACGAAATAGAACGTAAAGGCGTCGAACGGCCGATGCGTGCCGAGCCAGATGTACTTGCACGCGCGCATATCGATGTCGGGCTGGAAGTGTTCGGCGTAGCGGCGGCGCACCGCGCTGTTGATGCCGTCCGCCGCGACGATCACGTCGGCGCCCGCCAGCTCGGACTCGTCGGAGAGCTCGTGCTCGAACTCGATCGCCACGCCGAGCGCCTCGGCGCGTCGCGTCAGGATGTCCAGGAGGTCCTGGCGGGCAATACCGCAGAAGCCATGCCCGCCCGAGCGGATGACCCGCCCGCGGTAGTAGGTTTCGATGTCATCCCAATGCATGAAGCGCTCGGTGATCTCGTCGTACGAGGTTCGATCGGCTTCTCTTAGCCGGCCCAGGGTACCGTCGGAAAACACCACGCCCCACCCAAAGGTGCTGCCCCGGCGGTTCCGCTCGAGGACCCGGATGCGGGCCCCGGGGTCGCGCAGCGCGACCTGGATAGCCAGGTAGAGGCCGGCGGGCCCCCCTCCAATAACACCCATATCCATAGCCATGGTCGGCGGGCATTTTCGCAAATTGGAGCCCTCTACACCAACCGTGAAAACGCGGAAACCCTTAAGAAGTATCTGCTTGTAAATGTCTGTAGTTACTGATACACTCCGGGGTGACTGAAGTTACGCCCACTGGTCATTTGGGGGGCCGAGTTGGCAGCAAGATGGGCGGGGTGAGTGGCGAGCCGAGCATTTCGTGGCGCTCTACTCTTAGAAAACGCAAGAAGTGCACGCACTAAAACGCCCTGGAGGGCAGCTATGAAGCACTGGCACAGACTGGTAGTACTCACAGTTGTTTTTTCATTATTGATTAGTTCTGCGGCATTTGCAGCGCTCGACAAACCGGCAATCTCGACCGGCGCGAGCGGTCACGCGAAACAGGTGTTGTTCATCACAGCGGGGCCGAGCGGCGCGCCCAACGGTTTCACCGTGCGCTGGATGGATGCATCGACGTATTTCTCCAACGGCGCCTCGTTCACTGCCGATCCTTCGGCCGGTGACAAGGCGTCCTTCACAGGCGAGCCGACGCTGAACACGTTCGGCGGCCAGTACACGACGTTCAAGATCGGACCGAACGAGACGATCCGAGTTGAGATCGGCGATCTGTACGATGAGTCCGGCGTGTCGGGTTCGCTCGGCGAGCTCGAAGACGGCGCTCACTATTATTTCGCGGTGTTCGCGAACGATGTGAACGGCAATCCGGAGAGCGATCTCAGCGTAACCGTGAACGATCAGACCACGGAAAACACGAACTGCACGTACACCGTCGGTTACTGGAAGAATCATGAGGAAGCGTGGCCGGTCAATTCGCTCACGCTTGGTACGGTCGTCTATACCAAGGCCGAACTGCTCTCGATTCTCAATGAGTCGGTCAACGGCAACGGCCTCGTCAGCCTTGCCCACCAGCTGATCGCTGCCAAGCTCAACATCGCGATGGGCGCCGATCCGTCCGCCGCTTCCGCGTGCATCGCGACCGCTGATGCGCTGATCGGCAACCTGGTTGTTCCGCCCGTCGGTAGTGGTTACCTCGATCCGAGCACCACGAGCGCCACCACTCAGTGCCTGGACGACTACAACAACGGCATCACGGGTCCGGGCCACTGCGGCACGGTTCCCACGCGGCCGTCGACCTGGGGTCAGGTCAAGAGTCTCTACCGCTAATCTCCGACATCACAGCTTCATAGAGCGGTACTGAAATAGAAAAAGGCCCGTCGCAACAGCGGCGGGCCTTTTTCATTGTTATGGCGCGGGCCGGGGGAATGACCCGGGCCGGGCAATCATGATTGTGACTGGGAGAATAAGTTGGAGGCGGCATCCGGATTTGAACCGGAGAATAACGGTTTTGCAGACCGTCGCCTTACCACTTGGCTATGCCGCCGCTCCCGCGATTCTATCCGGTTTTGCGGCGACCGTCCACGTTTGGTTGCGTCGACGGCAGCGGAGACGTTGCTTTGAGCTCCGGCAGTGAATTGACGTCGGTAACCCGCTCCATGCGATAGATGGTGGGACGCGAATCCGATAAATGCTCGTCCCCCGGCAGAGGCGTATAGAATTCCCACACCAGTTCTCCGTCCCGGGTCACTTCAAAAACCCGCCCCCCTACTGTGTCGGTAATCATTGTGTTTCCGTTGGGCAGGCGCTGGGCGCCGCCGCATACCGGGCTGTAGAATCCTTCTCGGTTCTGGTCCTCGTAGCTCCATACAATTCGATTGGTCGCCGGATCCACTTCCACCACGCGGGAGTACCCCCTTCGCACGCCATTGTCAAAGATCAGAATGTGGCCATTGTCGAGCACCCGCGGATTGTGCGGACCCTCCAGCTCACCCGGTCCCCACTGCCATACCACGCGATTCTGAACCGGATCGATAACCGCCACCACGTCGATCATGGGACTGCACACAATGACACTGCCTTCGCGCAGAGCCGGACTGTATGTGCGATCGACGCATGTCACCGTGTTCGTGTGCAGGAGATCCATGAAGCCCTTGTCGAACATGAACAGGCTGCGCATGCGGAGCTGGATCGATGTCCTGAGATTGGTCAACTGCCAGCGCCAGATATGAAGTGCGTGCGAAACCGGAACGGCGTCGCGCAGCATGTGCCCGATCGAGAATTCGGATTTTATTTCACCGTCCGCAGAGAGCACCACGACATGATCGTCGCGCGACGGCGTGGGCAGGTCGTGAACCGTGGTAAAGCCGTACGTCCGCTGCAGCACCATGATGTCGCCGTTGGGTGCCTCACTGAGGTCGTGATGGCAACGCAGCCGGCGCACCCATTTGATGCGCGAGTTCCAGTCGAGGCGGACCAGCTTGCGGTCCTGGATGGAAACGAGCAGGTCCCCATTCCGGCACAGCCTGACAAATTCCCATGGATAGCCCGGGTCGAGGTCCTTGTTCCATTCGTGTACCACGTTGCCCTTCATGTCGAGCAGGAAAGCCCGGGGTGCAACCAGCGACGCGCACAGGTTGAATCCACCGAAGGCGCGCACGGTGTCCGCGTAACCGATGCCGGCTTCGACATGCTTTTCGGATGGTGGAACGAAAGCGATGTAAGGCAGCGTGGCGAGGGTCTGCGCGGTCTCTTTGGAGCGATGCGTGTCGGGCGCGACGGAGGTTGGTTCGGACGCCACCGCGCGCAGACCGGCGGTGCCGGCGGCGATCGCGAGAGCGACCGCTGCATAGGGCAGCACTCTGTCCGGGCGCAGCTTGAGCATGGATTTCGCCATGAGAAATGCGCCCAGGAGCAACGCGGCATTCCCCAGCAAACTCAAGGGGTGGTAGCGGCCCGGGAGCCATGTCCGGTTAACAAAGACACCGACGCAATAGAGGAAGAACAGAGTTGTGGCCGCGACCAGCACGACCTGCCGGCGGCGCTGGACGAAGGGTGTCCGCCACCCACCGGGAAGCAGGCGCGCAAGCACCGTTGCGCCCGCCCAGAGCAGCCCCAGAAACAGGGCCACCCTGGCCACCAGGACCAGGACACCGGTCAGCACATAGCCGGCGACATAACCGTCCCCGAGGAGCCACATGACGTAGCCGAGCAGGCCCACTGCCAGGAGCAGGCTCATGCGAAGGGCTGACGTGGCGGACGGCTTTGACGACATGGCGGGGTCGAAAAAGGAAAAATGGAGCGGGAAACGGGATTCGAACCCGCGACATCCACCTTGGCAAGGTGGAGCTCTACCACTGAGCTATTCCCGCTCCGAAAAACTCGTCGATGAAGCAGCTATTATAGGAGTTATCCCACGTATGTCAACGGTCTTGCCCCGGGCCTGAACGACACCCGTTAGCGGGCTTTCGGCACGTTGACGCGGGCCGGGACGACCCACGCGTCGGGATAGTATTGAGCACGCACGGTGGGCAGCGCGGCGGCCGCCTGGTCGCGCGTCAGGTAGTCGCCGACGCGCACCTTGTACACGCCGGCATCGAGATCCAGATAGGCCGGCATGTTGAGGCGGCTGGCCGCGACGTTGCGCGCATTTTCCGCGACATCACGATCGGCCGACGCAAAAAGCTGGATGCGAAATCCATCCGCGCTGGCATCGGCGACGACCGGCGCCGCGGCAGGCGGTGTGGTATCGCGCGGCGCATCCGCTTCCGACACATCGAGACTGGTATCCGAAACCGCGATCTCCTCCACATCCGCCTCCGGATGCGCCGAGCCGCCGGTGGGCGGCGGAATTTTCCCTTCCGACTTGAAGTCGTAGCCGCCTTTGGCGGGCTCGACACGGGAGGAATTCTGTTTGGCCGGCGCGGTGGCGCCGCAGGCCGCGATGAACGCGGTCAGTGCACAAACGGCGGCGATTTGAAGCGGATTGGATCGCATGACGGGAAGATAGCACCGCCCTCGCGGAGGCGCGAAGCAGAATTAGCGCCCGGAAAGGACGCGGTAATATACGCCCTCGATCTGCTCGGTAATGAGGTCCCAATTATAGGTTTCCCGGCAGCGCTTCAGGGCAATGGCGCCCAGATCGGCGCGCGCGGCGGCATCCGACGACAGATCGCCCAGCGCCGAGAGGAGCGCGTTGACGTCACCGCATCGGAAATACCGCGCCGCGTCGCCACCCACCTCGACGTTCTCGGGAATGTCGCTCAACACGAGCGCTTTCCCGTGTGCCATTGCCTCGCACACCGTGATGGGAAGCCCTTCCACGCGCGATGCGAGCACGTAGAACAACGCGTGCCCGTACAGCGCCTGCAGGCGCTCGCCAAAAACGTCTCCGGTGAACACCACGCGCTCGCGCGCCGAGCGTTCGAGTGACTCGGAATAGCTCGTGCGCGGCGTTTCCGAGCCGACGATCACGAGCTGCAGGGTGGTCGGCAGCTGGTTGAAGGCTTCGATCAGCGTATGCAGCTCGCGGTCGGGGATGATGCGTCCCACGGTCAGGATGTAGCCGCCGGGCTTGAGCCCCCACGGCGCCAGGAGCGCGGCGTCGGGCGGCGTGGTGCAGGGCGCGGCGCCGTTGGGAATGTAGCTGGCCTCGATGCCGTGGGTGTTCTGCACGTGCGCCTGCATCAGCCGTGACACGGCGATGACGGCGTCACTGTGGCGGGCACCCACCGCTTCACCCCGGTGCAGGAGACCCCGCGCCCGCGTTCCCCATTTTACCTGGCGCCAGTCGAGCGCATGAAAGGTCGAGATGACGGATCGGCCGAATAGTCCCGCCACCGGAGCACACGACGCGGGCCCGATTCCATGCAGGTGCACGATGTCGAAGTTGTGTCTGCACGACGCCTCCAGCGCACACAGGAGCGCATGGCTGGCGGCGTCGGTGTGCTTGCTGTGGAGGCTCGGACGGTATGCAAGGCGCACGCCGCGAAATTCGGGCGCGGCGCCGTTGACATGATAGCCTTCGGGATGCGGCTCGCCGTTGGTGCCGGGACGCAGCCGCGAACGGCAGAATGCCCATACCTCGTGGCCGCGTTCGACGAGTCTCGTCGCCACCGCTTCGACGTGCGTCTCCACGCCGCCGTAGCGCGCGGGAATTCCCTTCTGGCCGATCATCGCAATGCGAAGCGGCCGCATGCCGGTGCGCCGCGTCATGCGGCCCTTCGGCGCGTGATCGCGCGCTGGTAGATCGCCTCGATGGCCCGCACATGGTTCGCGGCTTCGTGCGCGGCACGATGGGCGTTCCAGGCCGTCCGCGCGCGCGCTTTCCACTCGTCCGTGTTTTCCCACACGCTCCGGATTGCATCCGCAAGCGCAGCGGCGTCTCCGGCCGGCACGATGCAGCCGCCGGCGCGCCCCGCGAGCTCGGGCAGGCCCCCGCGGTCCGTGGCGATGACGGGCGCCCCGGCGCGCGCGGCCTCGAGGACCACCATGGGCGCATTCTCGGCCCACAGGCTGGGAACGACGAGGGCCTCGGTGCGGGCGAACGCGTGCTCCAGAATGGTTCGTCGCGCGTGGCCGGCAAAATACACGTTCCTCGCGGCCGACTTCTCGCATGCGAGGCGAAGCGGCGCGGCCATCGGGCCCTCACCGAAGATCACGAGCGGAACATCGCGGATGCGCGACATGGCCTCGACGAGCACGTCGACGCCCTTTTCCGCGCTCACCCGCCCCGCGTACATCACGAAGCGCGCGGGCAGGTCCGCAAGCAGACGCTGTTCGTCCTCCGAAAGCGCCTCCGGAACGCCGGCTTCGGGGCTCAACTGGGGAATGTGAATCACGCGTTCCGGCGCGATTCCGGAATCGACCATGACGTCACGCATGTACGCGCTGGGCGCAATGAAGCAGTCGACGAGATCGTACACACGCGTTCGCTTCTGCCAGTACGCTTCCGTGGCCAGCATGGCCGAGCGCGCGCGCGAGCCACCGCACCCCACCGTGACCGCATGATGGTAGCGCCCGCCGCGGCAGCGATAACACGGCTCACCGTGCGCGAACATGCCGTAGCTCGGGCACACCAGCTTGTAGTCGTGGAGTGTCATCACCACCGGGACACCGCGACGCGACAAGGCCGCAATGATCGAGGGCGTCAACTGGTGGTAGATATTGTGCATGTGCGCAACGTCGGGAAGGCGCTCCGAGAGGAGCGCATCCAGCCGGCGCGCCGCCTCACGTGACCATACAAAATTGAGGAGCGCGGGCACCGAAGCGGGACGCAGGGGGCCGTCATAGTCGCGCTGCGGCACGAAATATCCGCTCTGCTGCGACGGCCGGTTGTTCGGATGCGCCATGGAGAAATGCAGCAACTCGTGCCCCCGCCCGGTGAGCGCGTCGCACAGCGCGAACATGTAGCGTTCGCTGCCGCCCTTCTCGAAGAAAAACTTGTTGGCCTGGAGAATGATCACACGCGGCCGGCCCGACTGCACCGGGGCGTTAACGGGAGAGGTGCGACCTGACTTTTTCGCGCGCGATCCACCCCAGCGCGCGCGGCAGGTTCTTCTTGAGCTCGGAGCGCGCCGTGCAGATCATCCAGCACTGCTCGCAGCCGGCGATCTCGCGCCGCACCTGGGCGGCCTGTGACGACTCCCACAGCGACTCGAAGGAGGTGCCCTTGAGGTCTCCCATCGGCGATGGAATGGTCAGACACGGATACACGATGCCTTCCGGCGCCAGGTAGAAAAAATCGATGCCGGCGCGGCACTCGAGCAGCCGCTTCTTCTCGCGGTTGAACACAAGCGTGCCGGATTCGAAGTACGCGCGCAGCCAGCGCTTGGGGTGATAACTGCGCAGCTCATGGTTCATCACGTAGCCGAGCGCGTCGTAGAGCGTCTCGTTGGAGACGTCCTGGTTCACCTGCGTGGAAAAATAGATCTCGGAGTTCTGCGCCACCGCGGTGGTGAACTGGACGCCGATCTGGTTGGCGTAGTCGTACACCTGGCGCATCTCGTGCACGTTTTCGTTCATGGCCGTAAAGCCGATGCGGATGTTTGTGAAGCCGCGCTCGCGCAGCTGCTTGAGCGTCGCGGTGGCGTTCTCCCACGCGTGCTTCACGCCGCGAATCTTGTTGTGCGTCTCGCCGATGCCGTCGAGCGACACCCCGACGCCGATGTTGGGAATGGTCTTGCGCAGCTCTTCCATGGCCGCGACGATCTTGTCGGTGCGAAATCCGTTTGTCGACACGACGATGCGCGGGTTGCCGCACTTGGCGTGGATCACCTTCACGATGTCGACCACGTCGCTGCGCATGAAGGCCTCGCCGCCGGAAATATTGATGTCCTTGAGCGACGACGGAACCTTGGCGTAGTCGTCGATGGAGAGGAATTCCTGCGGCTTGAGCTGCCAGATGTTGCACATCTCGCAGCGCGCATCGCAGCGATAGGTGAGCGCAATGATGGCGTCGGTCGGATAACCGGGCGCGGGCTCGTGTGTCGAAGTATGGCGCGGGTCCTGGATCATTAGGCTTCTTCCGGTTACGCCGTCATCACTTCATCGAACAGCTCGAGGTAACCGTTCGTGGTCCGGTCCACCGAGTAATACGTCTCTACGCGCTCGCGCGCAAGTTCCGCGCGCCGGGAGGCCGCCAGCGGATCGTCGAGGACGGCGGCGATGGAGCGTGCCAGCTCGTCCACGCTTCCCGGTGTTACCACGAGACCGGTCTCGCCGTCGATCACGACCTCGGGCACCGAGCCCGCCCGCGACGCAATCACCGGGATGCCGCTCGCCATGGCTTCCAGCACGGACAACGGAAGCGTCTCCACCACGTTGTGCGATGGCAGCAGCACCATGTCACTGGCATGCAGCAAGCGCGCCACGTCGCGCCGGAAGCCCAGGAATTCGACGCTCGTCTCGATTCCCAGCTGCTGCGCCTGGGTCCTCAGCGCTTCGCGTCGCGGTCCGTCTCCGGCGAAGAGGACGCGTACCTTCTTTCCGCGCGCTGCCAGCACCGCGACGGCGTCCAGCACGACCTCGTGCGCCTTTTCCGGTCGCAGTGCGGCGATCATGCTCACCACGTTCTCGCCGGCACCGAGGCCCAGATGCTCCCGCGCCTCACGCCGCCCTTCTGCGCTGACGGCGGGCCAGGCGGAGAGATCGATTCCATTCGCGATCACGGCAATGCGCTCGTGCGGAAGTCCCGTCACCTGCGCCAGGTAGCGCGCGTGCGTTCGCGACACCGCGATCACGCGCGTCACGAACTCCACCAACACACGCTCGCGACTTCCGAAGCTCGGCCGGGTGCGTCCGTTGGCGCCCACGAGGCCCGTCGAGTGCGACGCGATCACCGATGCCGGCGTGCCGGCGATGAGCGCGGCGCCTCGTCCCAGCCACATCGCATCCATGTGATCCATGGACCAGAACAGCCCGGGACGGAACGACGAAAACGATCGCGCCAGCCGGAGCGCGCCGGCGGGATCGCGCCGGTACCGGCACATGTGCTCGGCACCCGTGAATCCTTCCGCGAACAGATCGCGGCCGATCACGCCCGCGTCGTGCAGGAAGAACAACCGGACATCGTAGCGGTCTTTCGGCAGGCGGCGCAGGACGTTGCCGGTGACGATTTCGGCGCCGCCCACGCCGAAGGTCGAAGCGACTACGGCTATCCGGCGTTTCTCCACCGTGCGCTACGCGCCTCCGGTGCTCACGGGCTCCACGTCGATGACGCGGCCGCCCTCACGAATGGAAGCTACCGCGGCCTCGAGCACGCGCACCGTCTCGAGACCGTGCGCGCCCGAGCTGCGCGGTTTCACGTTCTTCTCCACGCAGTCGACGAAGTGCTGGCACGCCACCTTGAGCGGCTCGGCGTCGTCGAGGCGCGGGATCAGAATGTCGCCATAGCGGTACGACAGATTGAATTCACCGAAGGTGTCGTAGTGCGGTGTCACCGTGACACCCTTGTCGTAGATCCGGATCTTCTCCAGCGCGCTGATGTCGTCGTACACGAGCATCTTCTTCGAGCCCACGACGGTGGTGGAGCGGATCTTGTTGGGGTTGAGCCAGCTGACATGGATGTGCGCCAGCACGTTGCCGGGGTAGCGCAGATTGATGAACGCCACGTCCTCGACATTCTTGCGGATCGAGCAGCTGGCCTGGGTTGTCACCGATTCCGGCATGCGGTCGAGGATATAGTTCAGTATCGAGATGTCGTGCGGCGCCAGATCCCACACCACGTTCACGCGCTCCTGGAAGATGCCCAGGTTCACGCGCGTCGTGCTGACATAGAAGATCTCGCCCAGCTCGCCCGAGTCGATCACTTCCTTGATCTTGTTGACCGCAGCCGTGTACACGAAGGTGTGCCCCACCAGAAGCACGCGAGCGGCTTTCTCGGCCTCCGCCACCATGCTTGCGCCCTCGGCGGACGACAACGCCAGCGGTTTTTCCACGAACACGTGCTTGCCCGCGCGCAGCGCTTCGATGGCGAGCTTGCAGTGCGTCTCGGGCGGCGTTGCCACCACCACGGCGTCCACGTCCTTGTGCGCGAGCACGCGACGGTAGTCGGTCGTGGTTTCCAGCTTGGGATAGAGGCTGCGCATGTGCGCGAGCCGCTCCTCGGAGAGGTCCGAGCAGATCACGACGTCGGAACCCTTGAGGTGAGAAAAATTACGAATCAGGTTGGGGCCCCAATAGCCGCAACCGATCACACCGATGCGAATCAACGGAGTTACTCCTGTGTGTGAAACTGGAGGATCAATATCCGCCCAGGCCGAACAACATCACCGGCACCGTGCGGGCAATGATCTTCATGTCGAGAGCGAGCGACCAGTTCTCGATGTAATACAGGTCGAGCATGACCATCTCGTCGAACGGAACGGTGCTGCGACCGCTCACCTGCCACAGGCCGGTCAGCCCGGGCTTCACGGCGAGACGTCCGCGGTGCCATTCCTTGTAGTGGGCGAGCTCGTAGGATAACGGCGGACGCGGTCCCACCAGCGTCATCTCGCCGCGGAGAACGTTGATGAACTGCGGCAACTCGTCGAGGCTCGTCTTGCGCAGGAAGCGGCCGATAGCGGTGACGCGTGGATCGTTCTGCAACTTGAACACGCGCCGGTCGCCCTCTTCGGACATGAGACGGCCCTTGATGAAGTCTTCGGCAAAGCTCCGGTGCTGGGTGTCGCTGTTGTCCACCAGCATGGTGCGGAACTTGTAGAACTTGAAGACGCGTCCATCCTGCCCCACGCGCTCCTGCACGAAGAGCACGGGGCCCTCCGACGTGAGCTTGATCAGGGCGGCGATGAGCATGTAGAAAGGCATTCCCACGAGCGCGATCATGAGGGTGAACAGGATGTCGAAGCCGCGCTTCGCCCATCCTCCGCCGCGCGCTTCGTCCGTCAGGGGGATGACGGGAGAGGCGCCGCGTACGGCATCGGTCGCGTACAGGGGAATGACCTTCTGTTCGGAGTATCTGAACGCTGCAAGATTCTTCTTCACGGCTGCTGACCTCGAATCTGGTGGGTGCAATTCAAACGGATACTTCGACTCGAGACAAAACATCGGCCACCACGTCGACCTGGTCGTCTGTCAGCTCCGGAAAAACGGGCAACGAGACTAGCTGGTCGGCTAGCGTCTCACTCACCGGGAATTTCCCCGCCTTCGCGAGGTGTGCGTACCCCGGCTGCCGATGCGCGGGAGGAACGATATGCTTGCCCCAACCGATCCCCGCCGCGTTGAGCGCATCCTGCACCGCGCGCTGGCGCGAGTGCCGGACGGCAAGAATGTGAAACACGGGCTCCGTACCGTTCACGCGGGACTGAAACGCGAATTCAGTGCCCTCGAGACGGTTGCGGTACTTCTCTGCAATGGCGCGCCGGCGTGCATTCCAGCGCTCCAGGTGCGCGAGCTTGACGTTCAGGACGGCAGCCTTCAGCGTGTCGAGCCGGTAGTTGTATCCGACTTCCGGAAAGACGTTGGGCTGATACTGGCCGTGATGGCGCAAGGCGCGCATGCGCTTCGCGAGCTCCGGATCATTCGTCGTCACCGCGCCGCCGTCGCCGACGGTGCCCAGGTTCTTGGTGGGATAGAACGAGAATGCGGCCGCGGTTCCGAGGCCGCCCGTCCTCTTCCCCTTGTACGTCGCCCCGTGCGCCTGGCAGGCATCCTCGATGACCGCAATGCCGTGACGCTTCGCGATCGCGTTGATGGCGTCCATGTCGCAGGGCTGGCCGTACAGATGAACCGGAATCACCGCTTTCGTGCGCGGCGTGATCGCTGCTTCGAAGCGCGCCGCGTCGAGACAGAACGTGGCCGGATCCACATCGACGAGCACGGGTGTAGCGCCCGTGTACACGATGGATTCGACCGTGGCGATGAACGAATTGGGAACCGTAATGACTTCATCTCCAGCGCCCACATGGGCGGCGAGGAGGGCGAGATGAAGCGCGGCAGTGCCCGAGCTCAAACCGATGGCAAATTCACAGCCGCAGTAGCGGGCGAATTCGCGTTCGAACTCCTCCAGCGATGATCCTAGAATGAAATCGCCGCGGGCGATCGTCTGCGTGACGGCCGCGGTGATTTCATCGTGCAGATCTCGGTGTTGCAGCGTTAGGTCCAGGAAAGGGACCCGTTGCTTCTGCCCCATCGATGACACCCGGAAATGTCCTTACGTTTTGAGACCAGACCCCTGACGCGAGCCAGTTGATTTTAGCACAGTTACGGAGGCCGCTTCCAGTCGATTTTCTGCTCTGAAGCCCTAAAAA
>Ga0207674_10003851_pt1 | contig 18291 bp, 19 predicted proteins | sample KBSCornC72_FD_184303 | JGI IMG/M metagenome (GOLD analysis project Ga0207674, IMG submission 184303) | Corn rhizosphere microbial communities from Kellogg Biological Station, Michigan, USA - KBS Corn C7-2 (SPAdes) (version 2) | ecosystem: Host-associated > Plants > Roots > Rhizosphere > Soil ... | reverse complement strand
CAGAAAGCGCCGTTGCGCGGCGCTGAGGCGCCCACGCGTCCATTCAATTGCCGCCTGGGCTTCGGAGTTCATGGTCTCCGACGGCGTGCCGATGGCCTGATCGTGGTTGCCGCGCAACGCCAGCGCGCCCTGTTCGACCAGATCCATCACGGTATCGACCGTCCATTCGGGATCGGCGCCATAACCAACGTAGTCGCCCAACAAGACGATGCGCTCACAGCCTTGCATGCGCGCAGCCTCAAGACATGCGGCAAAGGCCTGCCGGTTCGCATGAATATCGGCGAAAATAGCCAGCCGCACGGTTTCCTCCCGGAGGCACACCATTACCTGGAGAGTTGGTCCGGCATTTGATAGGTATCAAGCCAGCCGGGCTGATCCTTGATTTTCTGTTCGAGATTTCCAACTGAAATCCTGGCTATGGATTCCGGACTCCCTCGCGGCGCCCGGGCTCCGGAATGACGCTCTGACGATAATTCAGTCAGGCCCGCGCCTTTAAGCCCCGCAACAGCAGCGCCAACAGCGTGTCGATCCGCTCCGCTTGGTTCGGATCGCTCCATTCCTCGCAATGCGCGGGATGATGGAAGCGGGCGGTGGCATCGAACAGTGCACGCGCCGTGAGCACCGTATCGGTCAGTTCGAATTCGCCCTGGGCCACGCCGTCGGACAGAATATCGGTCAGCTGATCGACAAGGCCTTCCTTATAGGCGCTGACGACTTCACGGGCTTCTTGCGCAAGCGCCAGATAGGTCGCAAACATTTCCGGATCATCGCACACTTTGCGGCATTTGATGCCGATCAGTGCGCGGAACCACCGCTCAAGCCGCGCCGGCGCAGGTCCGGTTTCCTCGGCGATCGCCTGCAGCGGCGCATTGGATCGCTCCAGCCAGCGCTTGACCACCGCATCGCGCAGCGAAGCCTTGCTTGGAAAATGGCGATAGACGCTGCCGTGGCTGACATCGAGCGCGCGGGCTACGTCCACCACCGTGGCCTTTGCCAACCCGAACCGACGCAGCACGTCTTCGGTTTTTTCGAGAATCCGATCAGGCGTCAGCGCAGCGATCTCGTTCATGCACACACCGCTTCGTTGTCATTCGCGCGAACACGAGGCAGATGGTCATCCGGCAACCTGTCCTCGTCGTCGCCTTCGTCTCCGGCCGGCAGTCCGGCCAGGTCAAGGCTGACCGCCCCGCCCGGCCCTTCAGTCCCCAGCCGCTTCCAGATCAGGCCTTTCGCGGGCTTCAACTTGGCGGCCTGAGCTTCCAGATGGCGAGCCACCCGAAGGTTGAGCCAGCGCTGCATTTGCGTCGTCAAATAGAGAAATTCGATGGTCATGGCGGAAGTCCTTCCAACGTTCGCCTGCCGTCCGGCCAGAGCAATGCGAACGCCTCAATGGCGTCGTGAAATGTAAATAGCATATCGCGCTGACAGATTTCAATATCTGTCAGTCAATCTTTATTGGGGTCGAGCTATGCAGAAAGATGGAGCTTGCGGGGGCGCCCACCCCGGTTTGTCTGGCCCTCCTAGTGGGGCGGATTTGACGTTCCTACCGGCGTTGCGGCAAATCCTTCGTAGGAACGTCAAATCCATAGCCCCACTAGAATCATATAGTTACTAGTGTCCTTTGGCTCCAACGCTTGTAAAAGCGGGTGCTGCAAGGTGATACAAGCGTCGGAGCCGGACACTAGGCTCTGCTAAAGTCCGTTTTCGCTCCCAACCCACGAGTCGACCGATGATCCCCCGCTATACCCGCCCGGAAATGGCCGCCATCTGGGAGGCCCAAACCCGTTTCAAGATCTGGTTCGAGATCGAGGCACATGCGGCGGACGCTCAGGCCGAATTGGGCGTAATCCCCAAGGAAGCGGCCCGGACGATCTGGGACAAGGCCCGGAACGCCACCTTTGACGTGGCACGGATCGACGAGATCGAGCGCGAGACCAAGCATGACGTCATCGCCTTCCTGACCCATCTGGCGGAGATCGTCGGCCCCGAGGCGCGGTTCGTCCACCAGGGCATGACCTCCTCGGACGTGCTCGACACCTGCCTCAATGTGCAGTTGACCCGGGCCGCCGACCTGCTGGTCGAGGATATCGACCGGGTACTGGCGGCGCTGAAAAAACGCGCCTTCGAGCACAAGATGACGCCGACCATCGGCCGGTCCCATGGCATCCATGCCGAACCGGTGACCTTCGGTCTCAAGCTCGCCTCCGCCTATGCAGAATTCACCCGCGCCCGCGAACGACTGGTTCTGGCCCGTCAGGAAGTCGCCACCTGCGCGATTTCGGGTGCGGTCGGCACCTTCGCGCAGATCGACCCGCGCGTCGAAGAACATGTCGCCAAGGCCATGGGCTTGCGGCCGGAGCCCGTCTCGACCCAGGTGATCCCGCGCGATCGCCACGCGATGTATTTCGCTACGCTTGGTGTCATTGCCTCCTCGGTGGAGCGGCTTGCTACCGAAATCCGGCATCTGCAGCGGACCGAAGTGCTGGAAGCCGAGGAGTTTTTCTCCGAAGGCCAGAAGGGCTCCTCGGCCATGCCGCACAAGCGCAATCCGGTGCTGTCGGAAAATCTCACCGGTCTGTCGCGCATGGTGCGGGCCTATGTCACCCCAGCCCTGGAAAATGTTGCGCTGTGGCATGAGCGCGATATTTCGCACTCCTCGGCCGAGCGCATGTTCGGGCCTGATGCGACGGTGACGCTCGACTTCGCGCTTAATCGTCTCGCCGGGCTGATCGACAAGCTCCTGATCTATCCGGCCAACATGCAGAAAAACCTCGATCGCCTGGGCGGCCTCGTCCATTCGCAGCGCGTGCTGATCGCGCTCACGCAAAAGGGCTGTAGTCGCGAAGACGCCTACCGGCTGGTGCAGCGCAACGCCATGCCGGTGTGGCGTGGCGAGGGCGATTTCCAGGCGCTTTTGAAGAACGATCCCGAGGTGAAGAAGTATCTGAGCGACGCGGAGATCGGCGAGCAGTTCGATCTCGGCTATCATCTCAAGCATGTCGATACGATTTTCCGCCGGGTATTCGGGAAAGCGTGACGGGTGAAAAATGGCGAACGTGATTTCCGTCAGTTCGCGTGCCGGCCACCATTTCAGCAAGACGCCGAAACTCAGCATTCGGCTGATCGCAGGCGTTGGCGTCGAAGGCGATGGCCATGCCGGCGCTACCGTCAAGCATCGTTCGCGGCTCCAGCGCACGCCTGAGCAGCCCAATTTGCGCCAGGTGCACCTTCTTCAGTGCGAACTGTTTGACGAGCTGGGCGGAGCCGGGTTTGTGGTGCGCGCAGGGGATCTCGGCGAGAACATCACCACGCAGGGTATCGACCTCCTTGCCTTGCCGGCGCAGGCGAGGCTTCGGCTCGGCGCGACCGCCATCGTGGAGATCACCGGGCTTCGCACGCCCTGCATCCAGATCGATCGCTTTCAGAAGGGATTGATGTTTGCGGTGACGGATCGCGATGCCACCGGCCGGCTGGTCGGCAAGGCCGGTATCATGGCGATCGTGATCGAAGGCGGCGATGTGGCGCCGGACGATCCGATCGAGGTGCAGTGGCCGGACGAGCCGTTTCGCCCGCTGCAGGCGATCTGAGGCCGGGTCGCTTCAAAACAACTGAATAGTAACTCTGAATCCGCTAGGATCATGGCGTGCTGGTCCCACCTACCATCCTGGTGTTTGATTCCGGTCTTGGCGGCCTCACGGTGCTCCGTGAGATCGTCCGCGCCCGGCCGGACGCCCACTACGTCTATGTCGCGGATGACGCCTTCTTTCCCTATGGCGATCACAGCGAGGATGAAATCGTTGCCCGCGTGGTGCCGCTGATCGGCGAACTGATCGAGGCGCACGCGCCCGATCTCGCGGTCATCGCCTGCAATACCGCCTCGACGCTGGTGCTGCCGCATCTTCGCGCCGTTTATCGGGTCCCCTTTGTCGGAACGGTGCCGGCGATCAAACCAGCCTGCGCCGCCTCTCGCACCCGCCGGATTTCCGTGCTCGGCACCAAGGGAACGGTGAAGCGGGAATATACCCGCGCCCTGATCCGGGAGTTTGCAGCTGGCTGCGACGTCACGCTGGTTGGATCGGGTGAACTGGCGCCGCTCGCGGAAGCTGCCTTGAGCGGCCGCGAAGTCAGCGATGCCGCGATTTTGGCTGAGCTGATGCCCTGCTTTCAGGGCGATGCCGAAGACGCCCAGGCGCGCACCGACACCATTGTGCTCGCCTGCACGCATTATCCCTTGCTGAGAGATCGCTTTGTCCGGCTGGCGCCCTGGCCGGTGGACTGGATCGATCCGGCGCCCGCCATCGCCCGTCGCGTGGCGGCGTTGCTTGGCGAGAATGGCGCCCGCCACTCCCGTGCCGGGGCCGAAATGATCTTTACGTCGCGCCGCTCGCATGGCCTCGGGTCAACACTCACCCCGTTCTTTGGTGGCCGCGTCCCCGCTTGAGGCGGGCGGATAGCCCCAACCGAATCCCCCTTGTGATCGCCAGCCGCGGCTATTTTGGCCTGGTTCGTGCTATTGTCGCGGTTCAGAAATTCATTCGCTTTTGAAAGCCGCAATCGACGAGATGCGTGGAACGGTCCAGAAAATCTCCCTGCCGCGTCGGCTGATCGCGGACCTGATGCACGCATCGGCGGATGTGCCGTTCGTCTCGTTGCGGCGGAGCATCTCCGTGGGTCCGCTGCTCGAGGCACGAGAGGGAGCCGCGGCGCGGACGGGCTGGGCGGCGATCTTTGCCAAGGCGTTTTGCCTGGTGGCCCGGGAGGAACCGGTCCTGCGGACGCTGTACGCAAAATGGCCCTGGCCGCATTTCTACCAGCTGCCGCGGAGCGTCGGCATGATCGCGATCGCCCGCGTCGAGGCGGGTGAGGATTGCGTGCTGATGCAAAAAGTACCGGCGGCCGATGAATTGCCGCTGACCGAGGTCGACGCCATTATCCGCCATGCCAAACAGGCGCCGGTGGCCGAGGTGCCAGCCTTCCGCAAGATCCTGCGCGCCACTGCCCTGCCCTGGCCGCTCCGCCGCCTGATCTGGATGATCGGGCTCAATTTCGGCCGCCAGCGGGCGAATTATTTCGGCAGCTTTGGCCTCACCTCGGTGGCGGCCCAGGGCGGAGGCGACCTGCACGCCCTCAGTCCGGGTCCGTTCATTGTCAGCTATGGGACCGTCAATCCCGACCAGACCATCGACGTCGTGATCCGTTGGGATCACCGGATTACCGACGCCGCGGTGATCGCGCGCGCCCTGACCAGGCTCGAACAGGTGCTAAATGGCGAAGTCGCTGCCGAACTTGAGCTGAAATCGCCGGCCAGCGCCCTTCAGCCGGTCCCGGCGATGGCCACCTGAGCCTCCGGTCTTTCCCCACAGATCATTTGACAGAAAGCCGGTTTCTCCCTAGAAACCGCCTGCTCGCGGGCCGGTTTTCGGCCCGCGTTGCGTTTCGCGACCCGTGGTTCGCCCCTACGCTTAGGGCGCGAACCTGTCAGTTCCGGGACATCCCGGCACGCAGGAGGGCGCGTTTCCTCATCTTCCAATTCAACCAACGAGGACGCGATGACAAAGCGTAGTGAAGCCAAATACAAAATCGACCGCCGGATGGGCCAGAACATCTGGGGCCGCCCGAAGAGCCCGGTCAACCGCCGGGAATATGGCCCCGGCCAGCACGGTCAGCGCCGCAAGGGCAAGCTGTCGGATTTCGGCGTGCAGTTGCGCGCCAAGCAGAAGCTGAAGGGCTATTACGCCAATATCAGCGAGCGCCAGTTTCACGGCATCTACGTCGAAGCCGGCCGGATGAAGGGCGACACCGGTGAAAACCTGATCGGCCTGCTCGAGCGTCGTCTCGACACCGTGGTCTATCGCGCCAAGTTCGTAGCCACCATGTTTGCCGCGCGCCAGTTCATCAACCACGGCCACATCAAGGTGAACGGCCGCAAGGTCAACATCGCAAGCTACATGCTGAAGCTCGGTGACGTCGTCGAGGTCAAGGAATCCTCCAAGCAGCTCGTGACCGTGCTGGAAGCCAGCCAGTTGCCGGAACGCGACGTGCCTGATTTCATCGAGGTCGACCACGCCAAGATGACCGCGAAATTCCTCCGCGTACCCCATCTGACGGACGTGCCGTTCGCGGTGCAGATGGAGCCGCATCTGATCGTCGAATTCTATTCGCGCTGATCGCTGCTCATCGGCAGTTTCAGAAATGCAAAAGCCCCGGCCCAAGGCCGGGGCTTTTTGTTTGTGCCGCGTCAATCCCCGGACGGACGGCCGATTCTGCCGAGACGATCTCGATGCAGTTCCTGGCTTTCCGGCGAGAAACAGCAAAAGATCACATGCTGGAGCAACGGTGCTGAGGGCAGAATTTCGGCGACGGTCGATACGGCAATGTTCGCCGCGCGATCCGCGGGAAATCCGTAGACGCCAGTCGATATCGCCGGAAAAGCCAGCGAAGCCAACTCATGATCGCGACAGAGTTCAATGGCGCGCCGATAACACGAGGCCAGATATTCGTCCTCGTTTCGGTCGCCGCCATGCCACACCGGCCCGACGGCGTGGATGACATGCCGTGCCGGCAAACGATATCCGCGGGTGATTTTTGCTTCGCCGGTCCGACATCCGTTGAGCGTTCGACACTCGGCCAGGAGCTCAGGTCCGGCCGCGCGATGAATGGCGCCATCGACACCACCTCCGCCGAGAAGCGAGGAATTGGCCGCGTTGACGATGGCGTCAACGGCAAGCCTGGTGATGTCGGTCAGAACAGTCTCGACGCGCGCCGCGCCGATCAGGCGCGCCGTCACATCAGGCGACCGCGTCGGTCGGTACGCCCTTCTCGGCAAAAAGCTGCTGCAACTCGCCAGCCTGGAACATCTCGCGGATGATGTCGCAGCCGCCGATGAATTCGCCCTTCACATAAAGCTGCGGAATGGTCGGCCAGTTTGAATAGGCCTTGATGCCGTTGCGCAATTCCGGGGATTCCAGGACGTTCAGGCCCTTATAGCCGACGCCGATATGGTCGAGGATCTGCACGACCTGACCGGAAAAGCCGCACTGCGGAAACTGCGGCGTCCCTTTCATGAACAGCACGACGTCGTTCGACTTCACTTCATTGTCGATGAATTGCTCGATGCTCATTTTTTTAGCGTCCTTTGGAGGAGAGGCCGGCCGGCCAACCCCGGCAGACTCCCAAACCCCCATATATGTACCCCGAAAGCCCTGTACAGCCAAAGTAAATTGCCGGCGAGCCAGTCTGACACGCGGGGCCTAAACCGGCTGCGAGGGATCGGAATGATAGGTGCAGGCCTTTTTTGCTCCCAGGCGGCACCTATCTAGGACAGACGCTTCTGGAACCCATCAATCGACACAAACGTTCTTCTCCCCGGACCGGAGACCCCTGTGACGCAGACAGCACGAGCGGCCATGCTTGCCTCGCCTTCCCCGTTTCCGGATTCCCCCAGCCGAGCCCAGCAATGGATCTCTGCGTTTTTACATGTCCGCCAGGAGACCGAGCGACGTGCCAGCCGCCTGAGCGCAGAGGATCAGCAGATCCAGTCCATGCCCGACGCCAGTCCGGCAAAATGGCACCGGGCCCATACCACCTGGTTTTTCGAGCAGTTCGTTCTCGTCCCGCATGCTCCCGGCTATCAGCTGTTTCACGCCGACTTCGCCTTTCTCTTCAATTCCTATTATGTCAGCGCTGGCCCTCGCCATGCCCGTGATCAGCGGGGCCTGTTGACGCGTCCGGGAGCCGAGGAGATCGAGGCTTATCGACGCCATGTCGATGCCGCCATCGTCGGCCTTCTTGAGACGGCCGATCAGCCGACGCTCGCCACCGTGCTTCCGCTTCTGGAAGTCGGCCTCAACCACGAGCAGCAGCATCAGGAATTGATGCTGACCGACATCCTGCACGCCTTCGCGCAGAATCCGTTTCCGCCGGTCTATGATCCGGCCTGGACGCTCGCCTCATCGAAGCGATCCGACGACGAATGGGTGAAGCTCCCGGAGGGCGTTCACACCATCGGCCATGCCGACGAGACATTTCACTTTGATAATGAAAAGCCCGCTCATCGTGCTTTGGTCGGACCGGTGCGGCTGGCGCGCAATCTTGTCACCAATGCCGAATGGTTGGCCTTCATGGCGGACGGCGGCTATGAGCGGGCCAATTGCTGGCTAATGGACGGCTTTGCGGCGGCGTCAGCCGAAGGATGGCAAGCGCCCGGCCATTGGCGCCAGATCGATTGCAGATGGTACGCCGTCACGCTTTCGGGGTTGAAGCCGGTTCTGCCCGAGGCGCCGGTCGTTCACGTCAGCTATTACGAGGCCGATGCGTTTGCGCGCTGGAGCGGCCGGCATTTGCCGACCGAAATGGAGTGGGAAGTCGCGGCCCGGGCCGGTCAACTCAATGATGCCTTCGGTATCGTCTGGCAATGGACCCGCTCGGCCTATGCGCCCTATCCAGGCTACCGACCGATAGAAGGCGCGCTTGGCGAATACAACGGGAAGTTCATGGTCAATCAATTGGTGCTGCGGGGTTCTTCCTGCGCCACGCCCGAAGGCCATAGCCGCCTGAGCTACCGTAACTTCTTCTACCCCCATCATCGCTGGCAATTCACCGGCCTTCGTCTGGCCGACTACGACTGACCGATCATTCTCAAAAGCCGCGAGCCTCGCGTCCCCGGAGAACGTCATGAATATCCACGCCCCCGCGAGCCAAGCGCATCGTTTTGACGAGCAGACCTCTGCAATGGCGCAAGATGTCGTCGACGGGCTGTCGCGGCAACCAAAGCAGCTCTCCCCGAAATATTTCTATGATGCCGCCGGCTCCGAACTGTTCGAGCAGATCACGCGGTTGCCGGAATACTATCCGACCCGAACTGAGCTCGGCATCCTTCGCAAGCAGGCTTCCGAAATAGCCGGAAAGGCGCCGTCGGGCGCAGCATTGGTGGAATTCGGCGCCGGTGCCACCACCAAGGCGCGGCTCCTGCTTAATCAACAAGCGTTTTCGGCCTATGTCCCGGTCGACATTTCCGCCGATTTTCTCGCCAGCCAGGCTTCGGTTTTGCGGCGTGATTTCCCGCGCCTCCAGGTGCACCCGGTTGCGGCCGATTTCACCGCCTCCTTCACCCTTCCGGAGGTGGTCCGAACGCTGCCCAAAGTCGGCTTCTTTCCGGGCTCCACCATCGGCAATTTCGAGCCCCACGAGGCCTGCGCGTTTCTGCGCCGGGCCCGAGGGCTTCTCGGGCCAAATGCCCAGATGATCGTCGGCGTCGACCTGGAGAAGGACGAACGTGTCCTGCATGCGGCCTACAATGACGCGGCCGGCGTTACCGCTTGCTTCAATCTCAATCTTCTGGTCCGCATCAACCGGGAGCTCGGCGGCAATTTCGATCTTGGCGCCTTCACCCATCGCGCGATTTATAATCACGAGCGGCATCGCATCGAGATGCATCTAATCAGCGTGAAAGCCCAGACGGTTCGCCTTCTCGGGCGCAACGTCTCGTTTCGTCACGGCGAAAGCATCCACACCGAGAACAGCTACAAATACAGCGTCGAGCGACTCACCGCATTGGTGCGGGGCGCCGGCTGGCGCGTCCTGAAATCATGGACGGATGACGAAATGATGTTTTCGGTTCACACGCTGGTCGGCTCGGACTGAGGAGTTTCCTTAAGCCTCACGCCGGCGCGCAGCGAAATCGACTCCCAGAGCGCGACGACGATGACGATCGCGGTGGTCAGGAAAGACAGAGTCAAAAGTGACATGCTGCCGGCAAACCAGAAACATGCCGCCAGTGCGACGATCCCGGCGACGTGCGAGGGCTGGAGCCAGCCGCGGACGGAGAGCTTGAACAGGATCGTACCGACCAGAAACAGCAAAGGGCCGCCGATGATGCTGAGCATCGCTCTCAAATCGGCCGGCGCATCCGGGTGTTTCAGCACAAGTTCATCGGCCACCGCCGACAGCACGATCCCCGCCACAATCGGCATATGCAGATAAGTGTAAGCAAGCCGCGCCAGCCGGCCCGGCTCGCTCGATCGTGAGATCAGTTCAGAGCCTGCTTCGACGCCCTTGTGAAAATAAATCCACCACATGGCGATGCAACCAAGGAAGGCCGTTGCAAACCCGCCCACGGTTTCGGCGCTCCAGGAAAGCTCGGCAAATGTCGCGCCCGTCACCACGATGGATTCGCCAAGCGCGATGATGATGAAGCCGGCACAGCGCTCCGCCATGTGCCCGCCCTCCACGACCCAGTCGGCCACCACCGAGGCGCCATAGAACGGAACCCAGAAACGGACCGCCGGCGAAACATATTCGATGGCGAGCGCCAGCCCCCACAACCACAGGCGCCAGTCGCTGCCGGCGAATCCACCGGCGATCCAGAACACCGCAGACAGGCATAGCCAACTCGTGATCCGCAGCGCGTTCATTCGGGCGGGCGTACGGGCGCGAGGCGTCGACAGCCACAGAAACACCGTCTTGCCGACCTGCATCGTGGCGTAAGCGCTTGCGAACCACAGACCGCGTGATTCGAATGCGCTCGGAATGGAAGTTGAAAGCACCAGCCCGCCCAGCATCAGGGCAAACAGCAGAATGCGGACTGCCGCGCGCTCGGGGTTGAGCCAGTTGGTGATCCATGACGTGTAAACCCAGACCCACCACACCGCGAGAAACAGCAGCGTGGTCTGGATCGCGCCGACCGGGGTAAAGCGGGTGAGCAGGTAGTGCGAGACCTGGGTCACCGCGAAAACGAAGACCAGATCAAAGAACAGCTCCGCATAAGTCACGCGGCTATGCTGATTTGGCACGATAGGGCGAAACAGGGCGCCACGCGGCGGATCGGCGGTCATCGGCCGATGCCCGCGTTAGTTTTCGGGAACGCCCGTCTGCAACGCCAATGCGTGCAGCACGCCGCCCATCTGGCCTTTCAGCGATTGGTAGACGATCTGATGTTGCTGCACGCGGGATTTGCCGCGGAAGGACTCCGAAATAACCGTCGCCGCGTAATGATCGCCGTCGCCCGCGAGGTCGCGGATCGTCACCTCGGCGTCCGGCAAGGCAGCCTTGATCAGCGATTCGATATCACGGGCGTCCATCGGCATCCGGCAGGTCTCCAGCTTGGTCACGTATGCCGGGAATTTAGAGCATGATGCGGCTCATGTCGTGTTCTGAATTGACCCATTTGCCCACGGGCGGCGGTCTTCCGCCTGGACCAATGCCTATTATATTGGAATTTTCGGTCCATCTCGGCTTGTCAATCGCCCGTAGGCCTCAGGCCGGGCTGAACAGCAAGGAGCCGCCGTGAAGCTTCCTGGTCCCGATCATCCCATCACCATCACCCTCAATCCAAAGCGTGTCCGCGTCACCGCTGATGGCGTCACCATCGCCGAGACCGCGCATGCACTCACGCTCAAGGAAGCCAATTATCCGGCGGTGCAGTATATTCCCCGGGAGGACACGAACATGGCGCTGACGGTCCGCACCGATCGGGTCACGCACTGTCCCTACAAGGGTGATGCGAACTATTTCAGCATCGTGTCAGGCGGCAAGACACTGGAAAACGCGATGTGGACCTATGAGGCACCGTTTCCGGCGATGGCGGAGATCGCCGGTTATCTCGCGTTTTATCCCGACAAGGTCAGGATCGAGGAAGTGGCGTGAGGCCGCAAGCCTACGCCAGAGCGTTTATACCCGAAAGACGGTAAGGCCCAGGACCAGCAGCACCAGGAAGATCACGACGAAGACATAAAACAGAAATCGCGCGACATCGGCGGAGGCCGCCGAGACACCGGTAAATCCGAGAACGCCGGCGATGATCGACACCACAAAGAAGATCAGCGCCCATTTCAAGATCGTCATAGCTCGCTCCTTGCCGTCCACACGGGCCGGGACCCGTCACGACAGTTAAACAGCCTGGAGCACATCCAGTTCCTTTCCGGGAACGCCTGTACGCGTCCACTAGAGGTTCTTCGGAAAGGAACTGCCCCGGTGTGATCCGGGGCAGTTCGATTTGCTAAACAACCCTCACTGGACGAGAGGCGTTGCGGCTTTAGGGCCTGCGCATCCTCTTCTTCAGGTCGTCATCACCATGCGCTCCCTCCGGGCTCTTGCCCGTGGCGCCTCCCGAGCTCGCACCGGGATTGCCAGCAGCGGCACCCGTGCCAGCTGCTCCTGTCGTGCCGGTTGCACCGGTGTCACCAGCTCCCGTGCCAGTGCCCGCTCCTGTTCCGGTGCCCGCTCCGGTCCCTCCTCCGGCATCACCCGCTGCGGCACCAGCAGCTCCGCCAGCACCACCTGCGCCGCTCTGCGCGCCCGCTGGAACTGCGGCCGCCATGGCTGCGATGACAACGAGACTGGACAATAACAACTTACCTTTCATGGGAATCTCCGGCTTTGTTTGCGTGTCAGCTTCAACGCGCCGGAAATCCCGTCGTTCCGAAACGAGGCGAACTCACGCGAACGCAACACACCGTTGAGACGGCGAGGGTCCACGCGGCACAAGCTGAATGAGCATCACGCGGTAACTGCGGCTTCGTTTTGAAATCCTTCTTAGCCAAGGCGCATGAACAAAGGCCCATGAACGCGACGCAGGGTTGCGAGGCGCGAGCGGGTGTTCCGTTCGGGGATCGGAAAAGAAGGGGCTGCGCTATGAAACCTTGCCGCTCATGTAATCCGGCAGCCACCTTTCGAAGGCGTGCGATAGCGACCGGATCGAGACCGGCGCTTCACCGACAATCTCGATCATATCCCCGCCAGTGGTGCCGATCCGCGCGCATGGAACGCCTGCGCCCTTCATCTTCGCCATCACCAACTCCACATGTTCCGCAGGAACCGTCACGATATAGCGCGCCTGATCCTCACCGAACCAGAAGGCATGCGGAACGATCGATGATGGCGCGGCGAGCAGCTGCGCACCGATACCGCCTGCCATCGCCATCTCGGCGAGCGCCACGAGCAGGCCGCCATCAGAAACATCATGTACCGCAGTGGCTGTCCCGGCGTGGATCATGCCGCGCACGACATCGCCGTTGCGCTTCTCGGCCGCAAGATCGACCGGCGGTGGCGCCCCTTCTTCGCGGCCGCATATGTCGCGCAGATAGACCGATTGTCCAAGCCAGCCGTGGGTGTCGCCGATCAGCAGGATGGCCTCGTTGCCGGCCTTGAAGGCCAGCGTCGCGGACTTGGTGAAATCATCCAGCAGGCCGACGCCGCCGATCGAGGGCGTCGGCAGGATGCCGCGGCCGTTGGTTTCGTTGTAAAGCGAAACGTTGCCGGAGACGACGGGGAAGTCGAGCGCGCGGCAGGCCTCCGAAATCCCCGTCAGGCAGCCGACGAACTGTCCCATGATCTCGGCGCGTTCCGGGTTGCCGAAATTGAGATTGTCGGTAATGGCGAGTGGGCGGCCGCCAACCGCGGTGATGTTGCGCCAGGCCTCAGCCACCGCCTGCATTCCGCCCTGAACCGGATCTGCCTCGCAATAACGCGGCGTGACGTCAACCGTCAGCGCCAGTCCCTTCGGCCCATCCTCGATCCGCACCACGGCCGCGTCGCCGCCGGGACGCTGCACGGTATTGCCGAGAATGACATGGTCATATTGCTCCCAGACCCAGCGCCGGGAGCACAATTCGGGCGTGGCAACCAACCTTTCCAGAGCCGCCGGAACGCCGATTGGCGGCTTCACGTCGCGGGCATGGATCACGGGAAGCGGCAGGGACGCCACATGCGGCCGATCATAGACCGGCGCCTCGTCACCGAGTTCCTTGATCGGCAGGTCAGCCATCACGTCGCCGCCATGCTTCACGACAAAGCGCCTGGTCGGCGTGGTGTAGCCGACGACGGCGAAGTCGAGGCCCCACTTCCTGAAGATCGCCTCCGCTTCTTTTTCCTTCTCAGGTTTGAGCACCATGAGCATGCGCTCCTGGCTTTCGGAGAGCATCATTTCATAGGCGCTCATCCCGGCTTCCCGTGTCGGCACCGCATCGAGATCAAGCTCGACGCCGAGATCGCCCTTGGCGCCCATTTCGACGGCCGAACAGGTCAGTCCCGCCGCGCCCATGTCCTGGATCGCGATCACGCAGCCGGCCTCCATGATTTCGAGGCAGGCTTCAAGCAAGAGTTTTTCGGCAAAGGGATCGCCGACCTGCACGGTCGGGCGCTTATCGGCGGAATCATCGTCGAATTCGGCCGAGGCCATCGAGGCGCCGTGAATGCCATCGCGGCCGGTCTTGGAGCCGAGATAGACGATCGGCATGTTCACGCCGGATGCGGCCGCGTAGAAGATCTTGGCAGATTCAGCAAGACCCACGGCCATCGCATTGACCAGGATGTTGCCGTCATAGCGAGTGTGGAAACGAACCTGACCGCCGACCGTCGGCACCCCGAAAGAATTGCCGTAGCCGCCGACGCCGGCAACGACGCCGGAGACCAGATGCCGGGTTTTCGGATGTTCAGGTGATCCGAAGGAGAGCGCGTTCAGGCAGGCGATCGGTCGCGCGCCCATCGTGAAGACGTCTCGCAGGATTCCACCGACGCCGGTCGTGGCCCCCTGATAGGGCTCGATGAAGCTCGGATGGTTGTGGCTTTCCATCTTGAAGACCACCGCCTGGCCGTCGCCGATATCGATCACGCCGGCATTCTCGCCGGGTCCCTGGATCACCCAGGGCGCTTTCGTCGGCAATCCGCGCAGATGCAGGCGGGACGATTTGTAGGAGCAATGCTCGTTCCACATCGCCGAGAAGATGCCGAGCTCGGTGAAGGTCGGCACCCGCCCGATCAGCTTGAGAATGCGGTCATATTCATCCGGCTTCAAGCCATGACTGGCGACGAGTTCCGGCGTGATGGGGGGCTGGCTCATGAACACTTCTTGCGCGATTGATCCCCTTTAATAGGGACATGGAGGGGCCTGTTAAAGGCCTTTTAGGGGGCAAATTTCTCCTGTCCATAGCTTTGCTGAAGGGCGCGCAAGGCCGCATTTGCGCTTGCCTCCAGGATCGGTTTTAAGAGGTTTTCCGTCTGCTTGAGAAGGTCGGTCATTTTGAAGGTTTCTTCCAATTCCATGTATGCCAAACGCGGCGACCTGCAGGTCGAGACCGAGGGAGAGTTTGCCGGCTGGCGGCGATGGACCCGGGATGGTTTCGAGAGCCATGCGGGTCCGTTTTACCACCGGATGGATGAGGAAGGCCGCATAACCTGCGCCTTTCGCGTCGCACGGCAACACCTCAACGGGCTGCGCAACGTCCATGGCGGTTGCTACATGGCCTTTGCCGATTATTGCCTGTTCGCAAGCGCCTCGCCCGTGTTGGAGGGGCCGGGCGTGACGTTGTCGTTCTCCTGCGAATTCCTCGACGCCGCCCGGGAAGGCGAACTCGTGATCGGCAGCTGCGAAATTACCCGCGCAGGCCGCTCGATTGTCTTCCTGCGCGGCACCCTGAAATGCGGCGAGCGGCCGCTTTTCACGTTTTCCGGCTCACTCAAGCGAACGAAGTTTCATAATCTGCCGCTCGCCTGAAGACGTCATCTGGCGTCGCTCTCGCGGGAAAGAAGAAAAAAAGCGACCACGGGAGCCTTCGCCTTGTCCGAGACTATCGCCTCCGTCGAAAATCTCGATCCCGAGCCCGCACCGCAAGTCGAAGCATCACCGCGCCGTCATTCCTGGCGGGACTATGCCTTGCTGCTGGCACTCGCCACCTGCTGGAGCGCGACCTATCCGCTGACCAAGATCGGGGTTGGCTCGATCCCGCCATTCACCTTCATCACCGCGCGTTCGCTGGTGGCGGCAATCTTCCTGCTTATCGTGATGCGCTTCCGCGGGCTTCGGTTGCCGACCGAGCTGAAGGCGTGGAAGGCATTCAGCTTCCAGCAGATGATCAACGCCACGCTTCCATTCCTGGTGATCACCTGGGCCCAGCAATATGTGCCTGCGGCTCCCACCGTGGTCCTGGCATCGACCACGCCGATCATCTCTTTCTTCATAACTTGGGCGATCACCCGCCATGAGCCAGCGGGTCTGTCACGGCTGATCGGGGCGCTGCTCGGCCTTTCCGGCACGATTGCCATTATCGGCCTTGATGCCATTGGCGGGATGAGCGGCAACATCCTGGCCGAGGTGATGATCCTGCTGGCGACCATCTGCTTTGCCTGCGGCACGATCTTCGGCACCCGCCTATCGGGCTATTCCCCAATCATCGTGGCGGCGGGATCAATCATGGTGGGCACCCTCGTGGTGTTGCCGCTCTCGTTGATTTTCGAGCACCCCTGGACCTTGCATCCGACACCGCAATCGATCGCTGCGGTATTCGCCATGGGAATTTTCCCGGGCGCGCTTGGCCTGATGCTGTTCTATATGTGCCTGGTAAGGCTGGGCACGCTCACCACCAATGCACAGGGCTATCTGCGGATTCCGATCGGCGTTGGCCTGTCGGTATTGCTGCTCGGCGAATCCATCCCACCCCATCTCGTAACGGGGCTGATCCTGGTGATGACCGGCGTCGCGGCGATGACCATCCCGGATGGCGCCTATCGTGGCACCTTCCGCCGCTTGGGAGCGATGTTCGGGCGGTAGTGTCCGCTCACGCCGCCCGCTCGAGGTGCGCGACGAGGCCCGCGAACAGGCCGCGGCCGTCGGTGCAGCCCATGATATCTTCGACGTGATTTTCCGGATGCGGCATCATGCCAAGCACATTGCCGCGCTCGCTGACAATGCCGGCGATGGAATGCGCTGCGCCGTTGAGATTGGTGTTCTCGGCCACGACGCCATCGGCCGAGCAGTAGCGATAGAGCACCCGGCCGTCGCCTTCGAGCCGCTCCAAGGTTTCCTCGTCGGCCTCGTAATTGCCTTCGCCATGGGCCACCGGGACGCGGATCACTTGGCCTGCATTGTAGCCCCGGGTGAAGGGGGTGTCCGAGCGTTCTACCCGCAGGTGCACGTCCCGGCAGATGAATTTGAGCCGCGCGTTGCGCATCAACACGCCCGGCAACAAACCGGACTCGCAAAGGATCTGGAAGCCGTTGCAGACGCCGAGCACAAGGCCGCCTTTGGCGGCGAAGTCGCGTACCGCGTCCATCACCGGCGAACGCGCCGCAATCGCGCCGCAGCGCAGGTAATCGCCATAGGAGAAGCCGCCGGGCACCACGACAAGATCGGTCCCGTTTGGCAGCGAGGTCTCGGCATGCCAAACCATCTTCGGCTCATGACCGGACGCGAGCTTGAGCGCGCGCGCCATATCGCGCTCGCGGTTGATGCCGGGAAAAACGAGGACCGCTGATTTCATGGCAACCGCTTACCCCAGGACCTCAACCCGATAATTCTCGATCACCGTGTTGGCGAGTAGCTTATCGGCAGCTTCCCTCAACGCCGCCTCGGCCTTGGCCTTATCGGCGCCGGCAAGTTCGATATCGAACACCTTGCCCTGTCGCACGCTGGCGACCCCATCGACGCCGAGCGATTTCAGCGCCCCCTCGATCGCCTTGCCCTGCGGGTCGAGAATGCCGTTCTTCAGTGTCACCGTCACACGCGCCTTCATTTTAACCTCGTCATTCCGGACGGATCGCCCAGCGGTTCGATCCGGAATCTCGCAAAAAATCCTCTGGATCCCGGGTTCGCCGTCACGCCCCGGAATGACGTATCAGCTCTTGACCAATACCGGGCCTGAGCCGGCGGGCCGTTCGTTTTCAATGAGAATGCCGAGCCGCTTGGCGACGTCGGTATAGGCTTCGAGCAATCCGCCGAGATCCCTGCGGAAGCGGTCCTTGTCGAGCTTCTCGTTCGACTTGATGTCCCACAATCGGCAGGAATCGGGAGAAATTTCGTCGGCGACGATGATCCGCATCATCTCGTTCTCGAACAGCCGGCCGCATTCCATCTTGAAGTCCACCAGGCGGATGCCGATGCCAAGGAACAGGCCGGTGAGGAAGTCATTGACGCGGATCGCGAGCGCCATGATGTCGTCGATTTCCTGCGGCGTGGCCCAGCCGAACGCGGTGATGTGTTCTTCCGACACCATGGGATCGTTGAGCTGATCGTTCTTGTAGTAGAACTCGATGATCGAGCGCGGCAGTTGCGTGCCCTCCTCGATGCCGAGACGCTGCGACAGCGAGCCGGCCGCCACGTTGCGGACCACCACCTCGAGCGGCACGATCTCGACCTCGCGGATCAATTGTTCGCGCATGTTGAGGCGGCGGATGAAATGGGTCGGCACCCCGATGTCGTTAAGGTGCTGAAACAGATATTCCGAAATCCGGTTGTTGAGGACGCCCTTGCCCTCGATCACCTGATGCTTTTTGGCATTGAAGGCGGTCGCATCATCCTTG
>Ga0207674_10003850_pt1 | contig 18292 bp, 16 predicted proteins | sample KBSCornC72_FD_184303 | JGI IMG/M metagenome (GOLD analysis project Ga0207674, IMG submission 184303) | Corn rhizosphere microbial communities from Kellogg Biological Station, Michigan, USA - KBS Corn C7-2 (SPAdes) (version 2) | ecosystem: Host-associated > Plants > Roots > Rhizosphere > Soil ... | reverse complement strand
CGGCATCGACATCGTCGTCAACACACACCTGCACTTCGACCACTGCGGCGGCAACCACCTCTTCGCCGGCAGGCCGATCTACGTCCAGCGTCGGGAGCTCGACGACGCGCGCAGCGAGGACGACTACACCATTCGCGAGTGGGTCGAGGCGCCCGGCGTGCGGTACGTGCCGGTCGACGGCGAGCTCGAGCTGCTTCCCGGGCTCCGGCTCGTCCCGGCGCCGGGCCACACCCGCGGCACGCAGGTAGTCGTTATCGAGACCGGTGCGCGTCCGGTGGTCGTCGGCGGCGACGTGGCGGTTTGGTTCGGCGAGCTCGACGAGCCGCACACCGAAGGCCAGCTGCTGGTGCGCGCGCTCGACCCCGAGATGGTCTGGCTCGCGCACGAGCACCAGCCGTGGCGATCCCGCACCGTCTAAGGCATCAAGCGGCGGTACTCTCGCGTCATGCGACCCCTTCGATATTCCATCAACGTCACGCTGGATGGGTGCTGCGATCATCGTGAAGTGTCCGCAGACGTCGTCGAGGATCTACATCATCACGCGATAGAGAACCTCAACCGGGCCGATGCTCTCCTCTTTGGCCGCGTGACGTACGAAATGATGGAGGCAGCGTTTCGGCCGCGAGCGCAGACGGGCGCGAGGCCGGATTGGATGGAACCTTTCGCCCGGACGATCGACGCGGCAAAGAAGTACGTCGTGTCGAGCACCCTGGACCGCGTCGATTGGAACGCAGAGCTCTTGCGTGGAGATCTAGGAAAAGCCGTTCAGGAGCTGAAGCGCGAGTCGGGCAAGGGCCTGTTGGTGGGAGGCGTGAAGCTCCCTTTGGCGCTGGCGGAGCTGGGACTCATCGATGAGTACGAGTTCGTGGTGCAGCCCAGGCTGGCGGGCCATGGGCCGACGTTGTTCGCCGGGCTATCGAAGCCTCTCGACCTGAAGCTCGTGAGCCGGCTGGAGTTCGATTCCGGGGCGGTGGCGATGCGGTACGAGCCTCGAAGGTAATGCGCGATTCTGCGATGTGTTCCTTTCACGGAAGAGGTCAGGGGTTCGAATCTACGCGTCTACTTTGAGTGAGAATCACCGCGGATGAGGAACCCCGCTCAAAGCCGATGACGACCATCGCGATCGAGGACGTGACTGTGATCCCGATGGATCGGGATCGGCGCCTCAACAACCAGACGGTCATCGTCCGTGACGACCGGATCGTGGCTATCGGCCCGCGCGAGTCAGCCCAGGTTCCCGACGATGCGGTCCGTGTCGCGGGTGCGGGGCGCTTCCTCATGCCGGGCCTGGCCGAGCTCCATGGCCACGTCGATAACGAGGCGGACATCGCCGTCGCGCTCGCGTTCGGCGTCACGTTCATCCGCAACCTGGAAGGCGGGCCGCACACCCTGCGCCTGCGCGACGCGGTGGCGCGCGGAGAGATCGTCGGTCCACTCATCGACACGGTCGGTCCGGTGGTCGACGGCCCGATCACGATGCGACAGTGGGTGGTCCCGGTCGCCGATCGGGAAGACGCTGAGCGCGTCGTCGACCGTGTGCAGCGATCTGGCTACTCAGCCGTGAAGATCTACGACCACCTCACGCGCGCTGGATACGACGGCATCCTCGACGCGGCCAACGCGCGCTCGTTTCCCGTGGTCGGGCACATCCCGTTCCGATCCGGGCTCGAGCAGGCGCTCCGCAAGGGCCAGCGCTGCATCGAGCACGGATACGGATACGTTGAGGCCTGCCAGCCGAAGGGCACACCGCTTCGAGAATTGACCGTGAAGCCATCGGACGGACGCATGGCGCTGTCGAAGGCGGCTCCGGTGGATCCCGATGACCCGCGGATCGATGAGCTCGTCGCGCTCACGAAGGCCGCGGGAACGTGGAACGCATTCACGCTGATGATCCGCCGTCGCCATCTCCAGTCAGTCGAAGAGCTGGAGGCACGCCCGGAGATGCGTTTCGTCGATCGGGAAACACGGGAGTACTGGCGTGTTTTCAAGCAGACCTACCCATATGACCTTGCGCACAAAGGACACGAGCTTGCGGTGATGCACGCACTTGTGCGAAAGCTGACCGCCGCTGGAGCCGGGGTCATGGCGGGCACCGACGCACCTGAACACTTCCTGGTGCACGGCGCCGCGCTCCACGAGGAGATCGTCGAGATGCGGCTCGCCGGCCTCACTCCGTTCGAGGCCTTGCAGACCGCGACGACCAACGGAGCGCGTTTCTTCGGTCAGGAGAAGGAATGGGGCGTGGTCGCGGTGGGCGCTCGAGCGGATCTGCTCTTGCTCGACGCGGATCCGCTCGCGGACGTCACGAACACGAGGCGCATCGCGGGCGTCGTCGTCCGCGGCCGGTGGTTCGACGCGTCGACCCTGCTCGATCGCGCCGCCGATGTGGCAGAGCGCAGCGCGTGGCGGCCGACTGGTGCTGCTGCTGCTGCTCCGAGCGGCAAAGCTGCGCGCACCTTCGCGGTCTCGTGGCGAGGAAAGGACCACGGCAGCGAGCGCGTCAGCGAAAACGCGAACGCGTCAAGTCAGCAGATCCGCTGGGATGCCGATCTTGACGGATTCATCCTGCTCGCTTCGGGTCGGTACGACTACGAAGCCGAGATCACGGAGAACAACGTCGCGCGCGCGCGATTCAGCAGCGAGACCATCGACGGGCTCGAGCGCGTCTCCATCGAACGGAGGGGTGACCGCTTTGAAGTGCAACGAGACGATCCGATCCTCGGGAGCTCTCGCGAGTCGCATGCAGTCGGCGACGCCGAGCTCGTTGGTCGTGCGTCGACGCCCGTGTTCCAGCTTCTCGCGCGAAAACTGCACGACCTTCCGGTCGGCGGTACGCGGACCGTCGAGCTCTTCGGTCCGGGAAAACCGCCGGACTACGAGTTCGACCGCACCACGCTCCACTGCTGGCGCGTGGAAGGGGAAAAGCACGCACGCCGTTATTCGTTCCGCGCGGTACGGCCGAACGTCACGTACGCCGGCATCCTGCACTGTGACGACAGCGGCACGCTCGTCGAGGAGCAGATCATTCGCCTGCCCTCGGAGCTTGGGAACCAAGTGATCTTGGAGCCACCAACGGTGAGCAGCACCGAACACGTGGTCGTCGTGCGGATGAAGCCATGACGGAGTGCCTGCGCGTGGAGCGGACCGGTCGCGTCGTGCGGCTCGTGCTCGACCGGCCGGAGCGGCTCAACGCGGTGAACGAGCAGCTCTATGCGCGTCTCATTGAGGAGCTCGGCCGGGCTGATGACGACCCGGATGTACGCGTCATCGTGGTCGCCGGCGAAGGACGCGCCTTCTGCGTCGGGGCCGACCAGAAGGCCCACGCCGAGGGTCGGACAGCCGCGCAGCAGGCCGAGTACGTCGAGTTGGGATGGCGCGTGTGCGAGCTCATCCAGCGCTCGCGCAAACCAGTGGTCGCCGCCGTCCACGGCTACGCGCTCGGCGCCGGCGCCGAGATCGCCACCAGCGTCGACTTCCTGGTGATGGCCGAGGACGCGCAGATGGGCTTCCCCGAAGTATCCATCGGCACGTACGTTGGCGGCGGCGTGACCCGGCGGCTGCCTCGCCTGGTGGGACTCCGCCGCGCCACCGAGCTGCTCATGCTCGGCGAGCGGTTCAGCGGAAAGGACGCTTTGTCGTGGGGTCTCGCCTTCCTCGCGGTGCCTGCCGACGCGCTCGCCGCCTCGGTCAGCGATCTGGCGCAGCGGCTCGCCGCCAAAGCGCCGCTGTCCATCGCCCGGCTCAAGGCAGCGCTGTTGAGCGAAGCTCCGCTCGACGAGGTGCTGCGAAGCGAGGCCGCCGATCTGCTCGCGATCATGCGCACCTCTGACTGGGCCGAAGGCGTCGCCGCCTTCCGCGATCGCCGCACGCCGACGTTCACCGGCAAGTGACGCCGCGGTGACGACCGTCCCTCAGGACGTTCGCGCTCCGCTGACGCGGCTGTTCGATCCACGGTCCATCGCCGTGATCGGGGCCTCGACCGACCCCGCGAAGCGCGGCTTCCAGGTGATCAATGGTCTGCTCAGATCTCACTTCACCGGGCGGATCGTGCCGGTCAATCCGCGTGGCGGGACGATCCTCGGTCTTCCCGTGCTGCGGGAGATCGCCGAGCTGCCGTTCGGACTCGACGCCGCGCTTCTCGCCATCCCGGCCAAGGCTGTGCCTGGCGTCATCCGGCAGCTCGCCGGACGCGGGGTCGCCGGGGCGGTCGTGCTGGCGAACGGATTCGGCGAGACCGCTGCGGGCGCGCCGCTCGACGCCGATCTGAAGGCCGCGATCGCCGAGAGCGGGGTGCGGGTGGTCGGGCCCAACACCTCGGGTCTCCTCACCGTCGCCTCGGGCGCGAACCTCGTCGGTGTGGCCGATGTCCCGGCGGGGCCCGTCGCGTTGGTCACTCAGAGCGGCAACATGCTGCTGACGTTCCTCGCCGACGTGCGCGCGAACCGAATGCCCGGACTGCACAGCTACATCGGGCTGGGCAACCAGGCCGACGTTGGGTTCGCCGATTGCGTGCGCGAGCTGGCCGCGCGGTCGGACGTCGGTGTCATCGCCCTGCACGCCGAAGGCTTCAAGGAGGGGCGGTCGTTGCTCATCGCCGCGGCGCAAGCCGCGCGAGAGCGGCCCGTTGTGCTGCTGCGCGGCGGGCGCTCCACAGCTGGCGCGCGCACTGCCCTGTCGCACACGGGGTCCGTCGCGGGGCCCGACGGCGTCGCGCGCGCGGTGCTCACGCAGGCGGGGATCGAACTGGTCGAACGGTCCGACGAGCTCGCCATCGTGGCCGGTGTGCTCGCCACGACGGCGCCGATCCCCGACGGCCTCGGTATCGCGGTGCTCTCCGACGGCGGCGGTCACGCGTCCCTCACCGTCGATGCGCTCGCCGATCGGGATGTGCCACTCGCCAACCTCGCGGCAGCGACGCGGGACCGACTGGCCGAGCTGCTCGGCCCGGCGGCGGCCGTCGCGAATCCGATCGACGTCGCCGGCGCGACCGACGCCGATCCGAGTCCCTTCGTCGACGTCGCCCGCCTGCTGATGGCGGATCCGGCTGTGGGGCTCGTGCTCGTCGTCGGCATGTACGGCGGCTACCACCTCCGCTTCGATCCGCGACTGCAAGTGGAAGAGGAAGCCACGTCCCGCCGCCTCGCCGAACTGAGCCGCGAGTCGGGCAAGCCCATGATCGTGCAGAGCCTTTTCGCGCGCGACATGCCCGCGAGCCACGACATCCTGCGCGCCAGCGGTATCCCGGTGCTCGCATCCATCGACCACGCCGTGCGCGTCGTGTCCGCACTGCGGCGCCGCGGCCACCGTCTCGCGACCGCGACCGAACGATCGAGCCTCGAGCTCCACACTCCGCCTGAGTCCGCGTCGGGTGGCACGCGCGTGCTCGCCGAACCGGCCGCGCGCGAATTCATCGAGTCCGCGGGCATCGACGTCGGCGACTGGGTCTTTGCCGCGACGCCTGCAGAAGCACGAGCCGCCGTCGCGCGGTTCGGCGTGCCGTGCGCAGTGAAGGTGGTTTCGTCACAGGTCGTCCACAAAAGCGATGTCGGTGGCGTTCGGCTCGACGTCACCGACGGCGAAAGCGCATTCAGATCGATCGTGGATAGCGTGCGGGCCGCGGTCTCGGGTGCTGACGTCATGGGCGTGGTGGTCACGCCGATGGCCGGGCGAGGCATCGAGCTGATCGTCGGGGCGACAGCCGACCCGATCTTCGGTCCCGTGGTCGCATTCGGCTCCGGCGGGATGCTCGTCGAGGCGCGCGGCGATGTGACGTTCCGCGCTGCGCCGTTCACCCGCCTCGAAGCGATGGAGATGATCGATGAGACCGCGGCGTCGAAAGTGCTCGACGGCTACCGCGGTCTGCCCAAGGTCGACCGCGAGCGGCTCGCCACACTCCTGGTGCGGGTCGGAGACTTCGCTGCCTCCACGCCACGACTTCGGGAGCTCGACCTCAACCCCGTGATCGCGAACTTCGACGGCGTCCTCCCGCTCGACGTCCGCATCGTCCTCGCGGAGGAGTCCTCGACATGAGCACGCAAGACATCAGAATGAGCGCGTGGACGTGAGCGACATCGAGCGTGCGAGGCGGATTCCTAAGATCCTTGTCCTCGCGGTCGCCCTCATCGTCGTCGCGGCATGTACACCGACGGGCACGGCCGGATCTGGTGTCACGTCGTCCGTCCTCCCGCCCGACCCGTCGAACGCCACTTTCAAGATCGAACGCGACACAGTCGCGCTGGTCAACGGCCGCGCCGAGCGTGAGGCCACGCCGGGATCGGCGACGAAGGTCACAACCACGCTTGCCGATCAGCGCGTGTCAGGGGACGTGGACGGCGACGGGCGACCTGATACGGTCGTCGTGCTCATCTACCAGCCTGGCGGCAGCGGAACATTCTTCTACGTCGCGGCGCTGCTGAACGCCATCGGTGGTGTGACGACGACGCCTGCGGTCGTGCTCGGCGACCGCATCAAGGTCACCGGGGTGAAGCTGGACGGCCGCACGATCATGGTCGACGTCCTCGACCGGACCGCCGCTCAGCCGATGACCGAGTCGCCTTCTATCGCCTCGACGAAGCGTTTCGTCATCGACGGCGGAGCGCTCGTTGCGTCGAAGCCCTAATCGGTCGCCTCGGCGGCTCGGTGCGTACCCTTGGCGGACTTTCGAAGATCTCTTGCCGTCTTGCGAAGGATCTCCACGAACGACGCGGTGAGCGGCGAATCACGATCGGGCTTCCATGCGACCGAGAGCTGGTGCGTGACCTGTGATCCGCTGAGCGGCCGATACACGACCCTCCGCGTCGCAAGGTGTCCGGATGAGCTGGGGAGCAATGTCACCCCGACCCCGGAGGCGACGAGGACAAGACAAGTCACGGTGTCCGACGTCTCCTGGGAGATCTGCGGCACGAAGCCAGCTGATGCGCAGGCTGACACGACGTAATGGTGCGATTGGCCCGGCCCTACGACGAACAGCTCAGCCTTGAGGTCCGACAACGCGATGCGGGCACGCTTGGCGAGGTGATGGCCACTAGGCAGGGCCGCAACCAGGGTGTCGCGGCGTACCGCGACGGCTCGCAGCTCCGGTGGCAACGCGACGTCGTGGACGAGTCCGACCTCGAGCTCATCGGTCATGAGCGCCTCGATCTGCTCGGCTGTCGTCAGCTCCTGAATGTGGACGTTCACCTCGGGAAATCGCGCTCGATACGCGAGCACAGCGTTGGGCAAGAGGTCGCCGGCAGCTGACATCGCGAAGCCGACATTGAGCTGTCCGATCTCGCCTCTTCCTGCGCGCGCGACCCGACGTCCCGCCTCCTCTGTCCGTTCGACGATCGCGCGCGCTTCGGATAGGAGAAGCGCGCCCGCCTCGGTCAGCTTCACCCAGCGCCGCGTTCTACGGAAGAGCGGCGTGCCAAGCGTTCGCTCCAGCGCGCGGATCTCGTGGCTCAGCGAGGGTTGAGAGATGTGGAGCCGCGCCGCCGCGCGCGTGAAATGCAGGTCCTCCGCCACCGCGATGAAGTAGCGCAGCAGCCGGAGTTCCACTGATTCGGCAAATCATAGAGAGCAGTTCTTACAGCAGCTGCCGACCCTGCGGCTGATCTATGTGGCAGGGATGCCTACGGTGTCGTCAGACGCCGCGAGCCAGAACGACGACACACGCGCGAGCAACACCGCCGTCACGAGGGTCGCACCGCCGGCCACGAAGAAGACATTCGAGACGCCGACGATCGACCCGCCTGCGCCGAGGATGAGTACTCCCAGAGCTTGGCCGGTCGATGTCAGCGTGACCTGTAAACCCATGACCCGCCCGATGAGCCTGTCGGGGACGGTGGTTTGCACCACTGCCGCGGAGCCGCTGTTGAAGATCATCAGTCCGCAACCGATCGCAGCTGTCACGATGATCGTAGGCAGAAGGCTGCGCTGAACGCCGAAGGTCACCAGTAGCGCCGCAACGATCGCGAGGTCCCAGACGAGCATCGCTCCTGGTCGCCGCACCGCTCCCATCATTGTCGTCAAGCTCGCCCCGAGTAGAGCGCCAACGCCAGCTGCTGCAGCCAACCATGAGAGCTCGACCGGCCCCACCTGGAGGGAGTCGTGTGCGACTGCGGGAAGCAGCGTTGAGTACGGCGAGACGAGGATCGCCACGGCGAGGGTGCCGAGCAGGAATGCTCCCACCTTCGTGTCCTCTCGCGCATAGCTAAACCCTTGCCGGAGCGACTCCACCGCGCCTGGTCGCACGCGCTGCGGGTCGGCGTGTTGCGCACCTCCCACGCCCAGACCCAAGCCTGACGCGGTCCACATCGCGGCGCACACCGCCAACACCCCGCCGACCCCCAGGGGCAGGACGAGCGCGCCGCCGAGAAGAGGGCCGACAAGGTTTTGGGACTGCATGGTCATCCGTCCCAGCCCCATCGCGCTGAAGGCTGCCGCGGGATTCACGAGCCTGGGAAGTAGCGCGAAGCGTGGTGGTGCGTCGAACGAAGACAGTCCCGATTGGAGGCCCGCGAGCACGACGAGATGGAGGATCGTGATCTGCCCTCCGATCGTGAGGATCGCGAGGACGCCTCCCACGACCGCCGACGACGCCCGCGCGACGCCGATGACCCTCCGCCTATCGAATCGATCCGCGGCTATGCCGCCAAAGATCCCGCCGAAGAAACCCGGGGCGAGGCTGGCTAGACCGATGAGGCCTAGATAGAGTGCCCCGTGCTCAGGAGTTCCGTCCCGGATCGCGAGCTGCACGGCGAGCACGCCGATCGCGAACCGCTGCATCCCCGCTGACTGGGACGCGAGCACGAGACCGGCAAAGAAGATCCGGAAGTCGGGGTAGCGGAAGGCTCCAAGCGGGTGAACGGACTCTGTCGCCGGCAACGGAGAGCTGGCGGATGCCATTTGGAGAACCTAGTTCGCACGTTGACGCGCATCCAATACATATCAGACGTCGCTGTGACAGATGCTCTCTATGAGGCGTTGGCGCCCGATCCCGGGACAAGTGACATCCGTTAGGGTCGCCTACGCTAGGACGCCAGTGCGCTGTCCCGTGTGCAACACAGAGAACCCTGAGACCGCGAAGTTCTGCAACAGCTGCGGGAACCGCATGCCGGAGCGCAAGACGACGGGCTCGTCGGAGCGCAAGGTAGTGACCGTCCTCTTCTGCGATGTGAAGGGCTCGACGACGCTGGCCGAGAAGATGGATCCCGAAGAGTGGACGGAGATCATCGACGGCGCTTTCAAAGTCCTCACGCCGCCGATCCAGCGGTACGGCGGTACCGTCGCGAGGCTCCTTGGCGACGCCGTCCTGGCCTTCTTCGGCGCGCCCGTAGCGCACGAGGACGATCCTGAGCGCGCGGTCCGCGCGGGGCTCGACATGCTCCACGCGACGGACGCCTACCGAGAGCGTCTGGTGCGAGAGCGTGGCAAGACGTTCGATGGATTCGACATCCGCGTTGGCATCAACACCGGCCTCGCCGTGATCGGCGACGTTGGTGGGGGACAGGCGATCGAGTACACGGGCATGGGGGACGCCGTGAACGTGGCCGCGCGCCTCCAATCGATCGCGCGACCCGGGACGATGCTGGTCTCGGAACCGACGCTGAAACGTCTCCCACCGATCTTCGACTGGGAGCCTGCCGGTGACACCACAGCGGATGCCTCGCTCGCGCTGAAGGGTCGGGAGGGGAAGGTCGAGGCGTTCCTCGTGACCGGTCTGAGTAGTACGACGACCCGCGCCCGTCCGCGCGGTCTCGTCACGCCGCTCGTCGGGCGCGAGAAGGAGCTCGCCTCGCTGCGCAAAGCGCTGGACGAGGTCCAGCATGGGAGAGGCCGCATCGTGTCGATCGTCGCCGATGCCGGCCTCGGGAAGACGCGGCTGATCGACGAGCTCCGCAAGCAGTGGGAGCCTGCGGCCGCAGAGGGCCAGCACTGGAGCGAAGCCCGCGGCCAGTCGTACGAGCAGACACGCTCGTACGGCCTGTTCCGTCAGCACCTCCTCTCGCTCGCGGGCACGAGCGAGGGGGATCCGCCAGACGTCATTCGCGAGCGCGTCGCTGCGCTCCTTCCGGAAAGCGATCGCCACGACGAGCGAGCGCTCCGGACGCTCGAGGTCTTCCTGGCGGTCGAGCTTGGCGGTCCCGCGCCGGGACCGGAGGGCGAGGAGTTGCGCGCTCAGGTCCACCGACTGATGCGCGACCTCACGCTCTCGCTCGGCGCGCGGCCCTCCGTCTTCGTGTTCGACGACCTGCAGTGGAGCGATCCCGCGTCCGCAGACCTGCTCATCGAGCTGCTTGAGCTCGCGGACGAAGCTCCGCTTCTGTTCATCTGCGCGTTCCGTCCCGACCGCCAGGCTCCGTCGTGGAAGGTGAAGCAGAAGCTCGAGACGGACTTCCCGCACCGCTACGACGAGCTCGTGCTGCCGCCACTCTCGATGCCGGAGAGCGCAGAGCTCCTCATGCACGCGCTGCCGGGCGAAGGGATCCCCTCGCGGCTGCGCGACCGGATCCTCGACAAGGCCGAAGGAAACCCGTTCTTCCTGGAGCAAGTCGTGCGCGCTTTGCTCGACGACGGCACGATCGCCCAGGTCGGCGCGGGCTGGAGCGTCACCCGGACGGATGCGGAGATCCGCCTCCCCGATTCGCTGCAAGCGGTCCTCGCAGCGCGCATCGATCGTCTCGAGGCGGAATCGCGTGAGACGCTTCAGGCGGCCGCCGTCATCGGCCGCACATTCCTCTACCGCATCCTCGCCGCGATCCGCGAAGCGTCGGACAAGCTCGACGCGCAGCTGCGCGCTTTGCAGCGCCTCGAGCTCGTGCAGGAACGGTCGCGCGAGCCCGAGCGCGAGTACTCGTTCCGCCATGCGCTCACGCAGGAGGCCGCGTACGGCTCGATCCTCCAACGAAAGAGGCGCGACCTCCACCTTCGAGTCGGTGAGGCGCTCGAGACGCTCTTTCCTGACAAAGCGGACGAGCTCGCCGCCGTCGTGGGTCACCACTACGCGGAGGCCGGGGATGTGCGGGCCGTTCGCTATCTAAAGGCCGCCGGCGACCGCGCGCTTCGCCTGCATGCTCTTGAGGAGGCGACGTCGCACTACCGGCGCACGCTCGCGCTCATCCGCCGCGACCAGGGCGACGCGGCGTTGATCCAGGACACGTATCTGCGGTATGGGCGCGCGCTGGAGCTGCGTGGCGACTACGGACAGGCGCTCGAGCTTTACCAGGAGCTCGAGCGCATCGCGCGCGACCGCGGCGATCAGGCCATGGAAGGCGCGGCCCTCGCTGGGCAGGCGACGATCTATTCGAATCCGACGGAGTTCGTCGATCCTCACAAGGCGGGGGAGCTCTCGGATCGGGTGATCGCAATCGCACGCGCGCGCGGCGACAAGCGGCTGCTCGCGAAGCTGCTCTGGAGCCGCTCGCAGGCGGGCCTGTGGCGCGGCGACGACGATGCCGGCGAAGCGGCAGGGCTCGAGTCAGCCGCGATCGCTCGCGAGATCGGCGACGACGAGCAGCTTGCGTTCAGCCTCAACTCGCTCGGGCAGACGTACCGCGAATTGAACCGGCTCGACGACTCCGAGCGTGTGCTCACGGAGTCGATCGAGCTCTTCAAGAACGTCGGGAACCGGCCGCTGGAAGCTGACAGCCGCAGCACGCTGGCCTTCATCCACCTCTACCGCGGCGACCTTGAGAAGGCCGAGGCGAGCGCGATGGAGGGATATCGGATCGGGAAGGAGATCGGCAACGAGTGGGCGCAGGCGTACGGTCTCTTCACACCTGGATACGTTCATCTCGAGCGCGGCGACTGGGGCATGGCCCTCGACGCCTGGGAAGAGATGGTCACGCACGCGGAGAAGGGCGGGTTCCTCGCGGCGCAGACGGGGCCAGCGTCGGATCTCGCCTACCTCTATGTCCAGCTCGGCGACTTGGACGGGGGCATCGCTCGCCTTGAGCGCGTCGTAGAGTTCGCGACCTCGAAGTTCAAGGACTGGCGTGCCTGGCCGCTCAGTGCCCTCGGGCGCGCGCTCGTCCAGCGCGGAGATCTCGAACGGGCCGAGGAAGTGCTTCGCGAGGCCCTTCACCACGATCGCGTGCGCTCGACCCTTTACATGTCCGTGTACATCGTGCTCGGGCGCGGGGAGCTCGCGCTCGCGCGCGGCCGAGCGGCCGAGGCGCTGAGTATCTCGCGTGACGAGCGCCATGTGGCGATCGACCAGGGTCTGCGCAACCTTGCGCACGACTTCGAGCTGATCGAGGCCGACGCGCTGCGCGCGCTCGGGGACTTCGACGGTGCACGCGCCGCGCTGACGCGCGGTGTTGCCGCATCGAACGCGATCGGGTCGCGGCGACTGCTATGGCGATTCCACGGCGGACTGGCCGCGCTCGCGGCGACCCGTGGCGACGCGGATGAGGCGCGACGCCATCGCGAGGAGGCCGCCGTAGTCGTAGACCACATCGCGAGCTCGCTGCGACAGCGTGGGCTCGACGAGACCTTCCGATCGCGAGCCCAAGTGCGCGATGCCCTGGGCGGCACGGCGCTCGCGAGAGATCAGCGCGGCCGCAGCAAGTAGAACTCGAGCGCGATGCCGTCCGGGTCCTTCAAGGTCATGCTGACGACCGCGCCCCGATCGTCGATCGGGTCGTGTGCGATGCCGATCTCGTCGAGGTAGCGGCTCCACGCGTCGAGGGCCGCGACGTCAGCGACAGCGAACGAGAGATGATCGAGACCCGTGCGCAGGGGCGTGAACGGGCCGCCCTCGATCTGGTCGTGCTGGGTAAATGCGAGGACGGTGCCTGTCACCGGCTCGCGGATCGCGCACGCGCGGTACCCACCTTCGTCGTTCCGCCCTCGCCAGACATCCTTTGCGCCGAGGACGCGGCAATACCACGCCACGCTGGCGTCGACGTCGCTGACGCTCAGCTCGACGTGGGCGATCCCGGTGATCGTGGGCCGCGAGAGGCTACTCAACCGTTACCCGCCCGCGATGGCACCGATCACGAGGAAGGGTTCCTTCCCCGAAGCGACGTCCTCCGGCAGCGGTGCATCCGGAGACTCGTGCGAAAGATCCTGCTGGCACGCGAAGAAACGTATGAATGCGCGGCGCTCCCGCGTGGTGTGGTCACGGATGGTGCCGCGCAGCATCGGGTAGGCCGTCTCCAGCGCGTCGAGGACAGCGCGCTGCGTCACCGAGCCCTTCACGTCGAGCGCGACCTCGTTGCCGACGCGCGCGAGCGTCCGCAGATGATGCGGAAGCACGACGCGGATCATCGCAGCGTCTGAACCTCCACCGAGAGCACCGGCGGCAGATCGCGAACGATCGGCGCCCACGTGTCTCCGGCGTCCGGCGATGCGTAGACCTGGCCGCCGGACGTGCCGAAGTACACGCCGCACTTGTCGAGCGAGTCGACCGCCATCGCGTCGCGCAGCACGTTCACGTAGCAGTCGCTCTGCGGCAGACCGTTCGTCAGCGCCTCCCACTCGTTCCCGCCGGTGCGGCTCCGGTACACCCGCAGCTTCCCATCTGGCACGAAGTGCTCGGAGTCGCTCTTGATCGGCACGACGTAGATCGTTTCCGGCTCGTTGGCGTTCACGTCGATCACGAAGCCGAAGTCGCTCGGCAGGTTCCCGCTGACTTCCTTCCATGAGTCGCCCGCATCGTCACTTCGCAGGACGTCCCAGTGCTTCTGCATGAACAACACGTTCGGTCGCGACGGGTGCAGTGCGATCCGGTGGACGCAGTGGCCGATCTCAGCCTCTGGGTCGGGGATATATGACGACCTCAGTCCCCGGTTGATCGGCTTCCACGTCGTGCCACCGTCGTCCGTCCGGAATGCGCCGGCCGACGAGATCGCCACGAACAGTCGCTTGGGATCCTTCGGGTCCTCGATGATCGTGTGCAGGCACAGGCCGCCGGCTCCGGGCTGCCACTGCGGACCGGTGCCGTGGCCGCGTAGTCCCGAGAGCTCCTTCCAGTTCTGACCGCCGTCGGTGGTCTTGAAGAGCGCTGCGTCCTCAACGCCTGCGTACACCGTGTCCGGGTCAGCGCGTGACGGCTCGAGATGCCACACGCGCTTGAACTCCCACGGCCGCTGCGATCCGTCGTACCACTGGTGCGTCGTCAGCGGCTTGCCGGTCTCGGGGGATGAGTCGTACGCGAACTTGTTGCTCTCGCCTCTCGGCATCCCGTCCGTTGTCTTGGTCGGTTCGCCGGGTGGCGTTCCGGGCTGATGCCACGTCTTACCACCGTCATCCGACCTCTGGATGATCTGGCCGAACCACCCGCTTGTCTGTGACGCGAAGAGCCGTTCGGGATCCGCCGGAGAGCCCTTCACGTGGTAGATCTCCCAGCCGGCGAAGTGCGGACCGCTGACGTTCCATTTCTTGCGCTGCCCGTCCGCCTCTAGGACGAAGGCGCCCTTGCGCGTGCCGACGAGTACACGCACCCTGCTCATTCCCCTGGTCCTCCCGCTGTCGTTCTTCGGATGAGTCTCGCGCAAAAGCAGGAGCCCGGTCGATTCGACCGGGCTCCTCGCTGGTATCGGTCGGCCTCGCCTGTTGTCCAGGCGATGGGCGACCTATGCGGGACTTGTTGCGTGGATCGGCTCGCGGGCCGGAGTGAAGACCGGCTTCCCCTTGGGGGTGGCGAGTGCGTGCACGAAGCCGGCGGCGGCGAGGGCGAACATGATGGCGGCGAGTCCGTAGAGGAGGGTGGATGCGAGCCCGGCCATGTTGCCGAGGACGCTGAACCCGTAGACGGTCAGGAGCAAGCCGCGAAGAGTCTCACCCGTCTGCATCGTGGTGCGTAGCGACGTTGCCGAGTCGAGCTTCTTCTGGAGGTCGGCAGCCGCGACCGTGTCACCCTTGGCCTTGGCGGCTGCGATGTCTGCGCTGAGGTCGGTGCGGATCGCGCCGAGGGTCGCGTAGGTCGCTCCGTCGAAACCAGCGGCCTTGGCGGCCGCGTCCATGTGCTTGGCGATGTAGTACTTCGCGTACGCCTCCGCCTGAGGGCCTGTCTCCAGGGGCTGGCCGGCGTACGTGATGAGAGCTACGGAGCCCGGCTTCCAGGTCTTCTCTTCGACGGTCAGCTTGTCAGCGGTGGTGAACGTGATCTTCTGGGCGCTCAGTTCTTCCTTCACGTAGTTGGTTGCGAAGGTGTACTGAGTCCCGGCTGCGAATGCGATGGCGACGAGAAGGACGGCAACCATGAGTCCGCCGCCCGAGAGGATGAGATCAAGAGCTCTGCGCGTCATTTCATTTGTCCCTTCGATGTGATGTGTTAACTACGACATTCACAGGCGGAGCCACCCCTGGTGAGTGCCGAACGGCCCTTTGGGGCGTGCCGAGCGGTCCGGCCTCATGGGACTTCGAGCAGTTTTGGAGAAGCCACCGCCGCGGCGGCTCCCTAGCCTGAGGGTCGTCCCATGAAACTCGCGAAGGAGATACCGAAAATGAATTCACACGTAAGCGCGATCCTGCTTGGCGTCAACGACATGGAGCGATCCAAGCGTTTCTACACCGAAGGCCTTGGGTGGAAGGTCCAGAACGACTACAAGATCTCCGTGTTCTTCGTCCCGCACGGCGGTTCGCTCATCGGCTTCTATGGCCGCGACGGGCTGGCAGAGATGGTCGGGGCGAGTGCCGGCGGCAGCGGCTTCAGCGGTCTCGTCTTCAACTACATCGTGCGTAGCGAGAAGCGTGTGGACGAGGTAATGGACGAGGCGAAGAAGGCCGGCGCGAAGATCCTCAAGCCCGCAGCGAAGCTGCAGTGGGGTGGCTACGGCGGGACGTTCTCGGACCCCGACGGCTACGTCTGGTCGATCGGGTACAGCGAGCAGGGGAAGGATCAGCCCTACGCCGAGTAGCGCCCGGGAGCAGCGAGGGCGGCCGTCGGGTCGCCCCCTGGATGCCCTAGCGTTTGACCGTGAGCCGAGAGGTCGAGGACATGAACCGGCGCCTACTCCGTGCCCGCGATGCAATGGACCGCGCGTACGCCGAGCCACTGAACGTCCGCGCCATCGCTGCGGTCGCACATATATCAGAGGCGCATTTCAGCCGCAGCTTCCGCGCGGCCTTCGGAGAGACGCCGCACCGTTATCTGCAGCGGCGGCGAGTCGAGCGCTCGATGTCCCTCCTGCGCGAGACCGACCGCAGCGTCACCGACATCTGCTTCGACGTCGGCTTCACCAGCCTGGGGACATTCAGCCGCACGTTCCACGAGATCGTCGGCGAGACGCCGTCGGAGTTCCGCGCTGGTCATGGCCCGGTCCTCGCGCCGAACTGCATCTGGATGGCGGCCACGCGGCCGGTGGCGGCGGCGCGGGTGGCCATGCGATCGAGCAGTTTTGGAGAAGCCGATGCACCGGCGGCTCCCTAGCCTGAGCGTCGTCCACATCAAACCGACAGAGGAGAAACGAAGCGATGATCACCAAGCTGAACGTCACGTCGCTCAAGGTCCTCGACCAGGACGAGGCGCTTGACTTCTACGTGAACAAGCTCGGGCTGGAGAAAGGCTCGGATGTGAAGCAGGGCCCGTTCCGCTGGCTGACGGTGCGCGTCCCTGGCGACTCGACCGAGATCTTCCTCGAGGAGCCGGGCCCACCGCTGCACGACGAAGCCACCGCGGCGCAGCTTCGCGAGCTGATCACCAAGGGTGCGATGAGCTCCCTCGTGTTCAATTCGAACGACGTCCGGGGCCTGTACGAGACCCTCCAGGCGCGTGGCGTCACGGACTTCACCCAAGAGCCCATCGAGCACTTCTACGGCACCGACATGGGTCTCCGCGACCCGTTCGGCAACGCCATACGGATCCTCCAGCAGGGGAAAGTTCCCCAGAAAGCGACGGCATGACATGGCTGAAAAGAAGACCGCAAAGAAAACTAAGGCCGCGTCGAAAGTAGGACTCAGCGCCGAAGAAAAGGCCGCACTCAAGGAAACGATCGCGGATCAGAAGGCCGCCGCGCGCGGTCTCGAGGGCGAGAAGGCCCTGCTGGCGAAGATCGCCGCGATGAAGGAGCCGGATCGCGGCATGGCCAAGCGGATCCACGCGATCGTCCAGGCCAACGCGCCAACGCTTTCGCCCACGACGTGGTACGGGATGCCTGCGTACACCAAGAATGGCAAGGCCGTTCTCTTCTTCCAGGACAAGGCGAAGTTCAAGGCGAGGTACGCCACGTTCGGCTTCAACGACAACGCGAGCTTGGACGACGGCAACATGTGGCCGACCTCCTACGCGCTGACGAAGCTGACTGCCGCCGACGAGGCAAAGATCGCCGCGCTCGTGAAGAAGGCGGCGAGTTGACTTGTACATCGGCATCGCGCGCGCCTAAACCTCCTGCGTGCCTTCGACGCACAGAAGCAGGGCTGCCACGACAAGATCGCGGGCACCTACGTGGTCAAGGCATGGCTATGCGGTGATGACGACTTTCGCCCGAGCCTGCCCGGTCCCGACATAACGCATCGCCTCGCGAGCCTCGGACAGGGGATATGTCCGATCGATCACGGGGCGCAGCTTGCCGGACTCCATCAGGTCCTTCAGATACACGAGATCTTCGGGGACGGTCTGCGCAACGTAGAACACCACGCGCTGGCGCAGCAGCCGCGACCGCACCATCACACCGATGATCCGCCCGAAGACCCCGAACCAACCGCCGTTCTTCGCTGCGCCGACCTGCACGAATGTCCCGTTCGGTAGCAGAACGCGCCGCAGCGCGGAGATCGACCGCGTCGTTGCGATGTCGAGCACAGCGTCGTAGCGCTCGGGACGGCGGGTGACGTCCTCCTTCGTGTAGTCGATGACCTCATCTGCGCCGAGCGACTGGATGATGTCGACGTTCCGCGGGCCTGTCACAGCGGTCACATGCGCGCCGAGCGCCTTCGCGATCTGCACCGCGAAGGTGCCGACACCGCCGCCCGCACCGTGAATGAGCACCCGTTGTCCCGGCTTGACCTGCGCGTGGTCGCGCAGACCCTGGAGTGCGGTCCGGCCCGCGACGTTGACCGTCGACGCCTGCTCGAACGAGAGGTCGCGTGGTTTCAGCAGCAGTCGATCCTCGCGAGCTAGTACGTACTCGGCGAATGTCGCGACCGCGCCGCCGAAGACCTCGTCACCACGCTTGAACGCAGTGACACCAGCCCCGACGGCCTCGACGGTGCCGGCCAGATCCACGCCTCGGACCGGCTGATCTTTCTGCCGCATGAGCTTCGACACGATCTCGAGCAGCAGTCCACCGTGTGTGGTGTGCCAATCGAGCGCGTTCACCGACGCCGCGCGCATGCGGACCAGCACGCGGCCCTCCGTCAACTCGGGCCT
>Ga0207674_10003849_pt1 | contig 18292 bp, 9 predicted proteins | sample KBSCornC72_FD_184303 | JGI IMG/M metagenome (GOLD analysis project Ga0207674, IMG submission 184303) | Corn rhizosphere microbial communities from Kellogg Biological Station, Michigan, USA - KBS Corn C7-2 (SPAdes) (version 2) | ecosystem: Host-associated > Plants > Roots > Rhizosphere > Soil ... | reverse complement strand
ACCCGACGATGCGGGCGGCTGACCCACATTCAGGAAGCGTTTCATGTACTCAAATCCGAAACTAAGGACATGCTTGTTCAGCGTCTTCGTCAGCGAAACGTTTGCATCGCTGTTCTCGCTTGCATAGATGAACGTGTTCCAGTTCGAGGTTCCGCCAATGCCGCCGCCCACATCCCAGAAATCTGCCAGCGGGAGAGTTTTGTAGACCTGCTCAGCCGCCAGCGAAGCCGGGAATCCGAGCGTCGTGATATCGAATCCGTTCTGGCGGGGATCGCCGCCCTGGTTTTCGTAGTGGCGCGTGAAGGAGTAGCGCAGTTGCAGAACCGTAGTCGGGCTCAGTGTCAGGTCATCAGCGAGTATGACATTGCGTCCGTTTGTTGCGTTCTGCGCATAGTACGGGTCCCACATGCTGTTGAATGCGTTCACCAGCGAGAAGAACAGCTTGTCGTATGAGAATCGTCCATAGATCCGTTGCTTGTCGCTCTGCACCCAGTCAATGCGCACGTCGAATTTGTGCGCCTTCAGCGGGTCGAGCCCGGGGATGTACAGATTCCTAGTCGCGCCGTCTGTCAGAGAGTCACAGGAATCACTCGCCTCATTCGTATCCGGATTCCAGTTGCACTTGGGGAAATGGGAAAGCATTTCCACCGCAATCGGATTCGGATTCGGAATGATGTTGTTCGCGAACGGCTGCCGCGTTCCGTCTGGATTCTCCGGCACGAGAGGGTTGTAGATTGTGAAATCGTCGGCCGAGAAATCGCCCGTGCGCTCAGCCGTCGTTGGCACCGTGAACCAGTTCGAGCCGTCAAACTGCTGCTGCTGCGTATCCTCGTAATCGCCAAAGAAGAAGAGCTTATCCTTGATGATCGGGCCGCCGATCGCGCCGCCCTCCTGATACCGGTGATAGTCGGGCGTGCTGAAGCCGGCTTGCTTGTTGAAGTATTCGTTCGCTGCCAGAATATTGGGCCGGAACACGCCAAAGACATCGCCATGGAATGCATTGGTTCCCGACTTCGTCACCAGGCTGATTACGCCCGCTCCGCCGCTTTGATACGAAGCCGGCGTGTTCTGGGTTTCGACGCGCGTCTCCTCAACTCCGTCTTCCGGCATTTGCAGCGCGGGAATAATAGCGCCGGCATTGTTCTCTGCAATCCCCAGCGGGCTGCCGTCAACCATGTAGTAGACAGAGCCGATGATCGCGCCGTTAATGGTGTACGAAGAAACGTCCACCCCTGGCCGGCCGCTCGTGATGCTCGCAATCTGCTGCGACGTTGACGAGTTGGGAGTTCCATTCGCAGGAGTCACGCCGGCGCTCAGCTGCACCAGGTCGAAGACATTGCGCGTCAGCAGCGGTACGCGATCGATGGTGTCGGCCCCGATTAATTGGCCCACCGTCGAATTGGTGGCCTCCACCAATGATGTCGAATCGTTCACAGTCACAACTTCGCTCACGCTGCCGATCTTGAGCGACAGATTCGCAGTGGTCCCCTGGTCAACCGATACGCGGATGTTATTGGCAACCAGCGTGTCGAAGCCTTGTGCCGTCGCGGTCACCCGATAGACCCCCGGCGCAAGCGACACAAACGAATACAGGCCGGCGTCCGTCGAAACCGTCGAAAGCTTCAATCCCGTAGCCTGGCTCTCCGCCATCACTTTCGCTCCGGGGATGATGGCGCCTGACTGGTCGCTTACGAGTCCGCTGATCGATCCTCTACCCGCCTGGGCGAAAGCCGATGCGGAGAAAGCAGTGAATACAAAGACGAGAAAAGCGATCGAAAGCGCAAAGCTCGATCGCGCGCGCGGGCAAATCATAATGAACCCCCGAAGCTCAAACGCCAATATTCAAACGTTTGAATCTCTTGACAAGTGAATGTAAGATTGTTCCGTCCGACTGTCAAGCGGAAAGTGACCACTCCGCTCTCGACGGCCGAACTCGCTGCAGTAAAGGGATTTGCTCGATAAGTTCTCTGTGGAAGAATTGGCCGTGATCTCCTCCACAGATCGCATCAGGGGGCAGTTATGGTGCAACGCAAGTCTGGCCACGTCACGCTGCTCGATATCGCGCGGGCCTGCGGATATTCCGTTTCCACCGTCTCCATCGTGCTCAGCGAAGCCCCGCTCTCGCAAAACGTCGCCTCCTCCACCCGCGAGCAGATCCGCAAAATGGCGCGGCATCTCGGCTACCATCCCGACGCCTATGCACGCTCACTTCGCCGCCGTCGCAGCCAGACCATCGCCGTGCTGGCATACGATCTCTCCGACCCTTTCTGCATTCCAATCGTTCACGGAATCCAGGCCGGACTTCAGCCCGCCAGCTACATGCCGCTCCTCGTCGATGCACAGACGCAGCGCAAACTCTTCGACAACTATCTGCGCATGATCCTCGAGCGCCGCGCCGAAGGAGTGATCGTCATTGCGAGCTGGATCTTCCAGGAGACAAATCTCCTCGACGACGTGGAAAAAAACCAGGTCCCCATCGTGATCGTCGGCCGCGATCTCACTAACCGAAACGTCAGTTCCCTGCTCGTAGACAACGAAGCCGGCGGCGCGCTCGCCATGCGTCATCTCATCGAACTCGGACATCGGCGCATCGCTATCGTTCGCGGTCCGGAGGAGCTCTTCGACACCGAACTGCGCTGGGCCGGCGTGCGGCGCGCCGCTGCGGAGGCCGGTGTCAAGATCGACCCGAAGCTCGTCTACCAGCTTCCAAACATCACCGACTCTATCTCCGGCTTTGAAGGCGGCCTCCATTTCGCCAAAGAGATGCTCGCATCCGATAGCCACTTCACCGCAGTACTGGCCTTCGACGATCTCACTGCTCTTGGTGTTGTGCGCGGCTTGAGCGGTGCCGGCGTGAAAGTTCCTGATGACTGCTCAGTGGTCGGCTTTGATGATGTTCTTCCCGCCGCGGTATCAACTCCCGGTATTACCACCGTTCACCAGCCGCTTAAAGAGATGGGTCTGCTCGCATCCGAGTGGACGCTGCAGGCCATTACCGCGCGGGAGCAGCAGAAACAAAAACCTGTGCAGCTTCACAATGCATCACCCGAATTGATCGTCCGAATGTCGACTGCTCGAGTTCCTGCCGCGCAGCGCAAAACCAGATCTTGACAACCCCACTCCCGCAGGTGATATTGCCCATATTCAAACGATTGAATCAGGTCGATGCGCACAAATTCAATCCTAACGACCTTTGAACCGGCTCGCAGGTGAATCATGAGACTGAACGTCCTGGCTCTCTACGCAATCATTCTTCTCCCTGTCTACCTCGCCGCAGAGACCCGCACATCACTTCACGATGACTGGCAACTTCAATCCGCCTGCAAAGACAATGCAGACGGCTCCGCAATTTCCGCCGCGGGCTTCGCTGCTGAAGGCTGGATCAAGACCTCAGTTCCCAGCACGGTTCTTGCCGCTCAGGTAAAGGCCGGCGTCTTGCCCGATCCTTATTTCGGCGATAATCTCCGCAAGATTCCCGGGACCACTTATCCCGTCGGCCACAATTTCTCCAACATCCCCATGTCGCCTGATAGCCCTTACGCCTGCGCGTGGTGGTATCGGAAACAGTTCACCGCCCCCGCGCTCACTGCCAAAGACAACCGCCTCTGGCTTCACATCGGCGGCATCAACTATCGCGGCGAGCTCTGGGTAAACGGCAAGAAGATCGCCGACTCCACCCAGATCGCCGGCGCCTACCGCACCTACGACTTCGATGTGACCGATGCAATCACCTCCGGCAAACCGAACGTGATTGCCTTCAAGACCACGGCTCCCACAGAGAAAGACCTCGGCATCAACTGGGTCGATTGGAATCCCTGCCCTCCTGACAAGGACATGGGCCTGTGGGGAGCAGTCGATCTCGTCGAAACAGGTCCCGTCACGGTTCGCTCGCCGCTCGCAACCACGCACTTCCCCGACGGTTCGTTGAGTCGCGCCGACCTCACCGTATTTGCCGAACTTCACAACGCCTCCGGCAATGCGATCAAAGGAATCGTATCCGGCACCGTGGCGGGAGTGAAATTTGAGAAGCCTGTAGAACTCGCTGCCCACGAAGATCAGAGCGTCGCCTTCAGCCCTGAACAGTTTCCCGCGCTCCGCATTCAGAATCCGAAACTCTGGTGGCCGCGCCAGATGGGCGATCCCCATCTCGAACACCTCACCATCAGCTTCTCCACTCAAGGCCACATCGTCGACGAACAGAGCGTCAACTTCGGCATACGCGAAGTCACCTCCGAACTCACAGCCAATGGCAGCCGCCTGTTCCGCATTAACGGTAAGCCGATCCTCATTCGCGGGGCGGGCTGGTCGCAGGACATGCTTCTCCGCACCGACGAGAATCGCCTTCGCAGCCAGTTCGATCTCGTCGAGGACATGAACCTCAACACCATTCGTCTCGAAGGCAAGCTCGAAACCGAAGACTTTTTCCGTCTTGCCGACGAGCGTGGCATCCTCGTGATGCTTGGCTGGTGCTGTTGCGATCACTGGGAGCACTGGAAAGACTGGACGCCGCAGGACCTCACCATCGCCACTGCGTCTCTCCGCTCGCAGATGCTGCGCCTGCGACATCACGCCAGTCTGCTCGTGTGGCTGAACGGTAGTGATAACCCGCCTATTCCTCCAGTCGAGAAGGCCTATCTTCAAGTAGAGTCGGAAACGCACTGGCCCAATCCGATCCTCTCTTCCGCCACGCAAGCTCCCACCACGGTCACCGGCGAGAGTGGCGTAAAGATGACCGGCCCCTACGACTACGTCGCGCCCAGCTATTGGTACTACGGAACGCATTATGGCGGCGCGATCGGCTACAACACCGAGACCAGCCCCGGCCCGGCAATCTCATCGCTCGCGAGTCGCAAGCTCTTCCTGCCTGATCCTGAAGCTTGGCCGCCCACCGCCACCTGGAGCCTGCACAACGGCGGTGGGGAATTCGCGAACCTGAAAGTCTTCGATGCCGCAATGGAAGCTGTCTACACGAAGCCGAACTCTGCAGCCGACTACGAACGCATGGCCAACACGATGGAGTACGACTCCGAACGCGCCATGTACGAGGCTTTCAGCAAGAACAAGTACACCTCGACAGGCGTCATCCAGTGGATGCTGAACAACGCCTGGCCCTCGATGATCTGGCACCTCTACGACTATTTCCTCGATACTGGCGGCGGCTACTTCGGCGCAAAAAAAGCCTGTGAGCCGCTCCACATTCAATACGCCTACGATGATCACGGCATCGACGTGGTGAACAGTACCTACTCTGAAGCCGGAGATCTGCATGCCGAGGTGCACGTCTACGGCCTCGCGTGGAATGAGCTGTACAAAGCGACCCAGACCCTGACCGCCCGTTCCGACAGTTCCCAGCGTGTCCTCACCATTCCCGCCAGCCTCTACTCCGGTCCGGAGCGCATTCTGTTCATTGACCTCTCGCTCTCTGACTCCGCAGGCCACGCCGTGAGCCGAAACTTCTATTGGGTGCCGACAACTCTCACCACCTTCGACTGGGAGGCAACCGACTACACGCACACGCCCGCCGCCCGGCACGAAGACCTCACGGCCCTCGCACATCTTCCCGCCGCCCAGGTGGATGCGCACGCTGAGATCGCCGCATCGGCACAGGGCCGCAACCTTCACGTGCGGCTCTCGAACAAGTCAAATGCTCTTGCTTTCCAGGTCCGCGCTGCTGTGCGCACGGCGACCGGAGGACTGATTGCTCCGGTACTCTGGTCAGACAACTGGATCGAACTTAAACCGGGCGAATCAACCACGCTTACTGCGCGACTACCCGCAGGCGATAACAGCAACCCCACCGTGCAGATCGACGGATGGAACGTTGCGCCCATCTCACTCACGCCCACTACGGCAGTCGCAGAGCGATAGGGCACGATGCCGGAAACTACCCGAACCCAATCCGAAACCGTCGGACTGAAGCGCGCACTGCGCTTTCGGGATCTGATCCTTTACGGCATCATCCTCATTCAGCCCACTGCGCCTATGCCCGTCTTCGGCGTGCTCTATCAGGAGTCGCGCGGTCATGTCGTCGCGGTCATCCTGATGGCGATGGTCGCGATGCTCTTCACCTCCGTCAGCTACGGGCGCATGGCGCGGGTGTACCCGCACGGCGGCTCGGCATTTCTCTACGTCGGCAAGGAGATTCATCCCAGCCTCGGATATATCACCGGCTGGTGCCTCGTCCTCGACTACGTCATCAATCCACTCATCTGCGTCATCTGGTGCAGCCGCGCCGCTATCAATTTCGTTCCCGAGGTGCCATACATTGCGTGGGCCATTTTCTTCGCCCTGCTCTTCACCATCCTCAACTGCAACGGCGTAGAAACCTCAGCGCGCATTAACGCCGGAATGGCTGCCGCTCTCGGCATTGTCATCGTTCTTGTTCTCATCTCCTCCGTCCGCTGGATCCTGCATCTAGCGCATCCCACAGCCGGCATTTTCTTCGATCCTCTCTACAATCGCTCCACCTTCAACACAGGCGCGCTGCTGCACGGAACCTCCATTGCCGTCCTCACCTACATCGGCTTCGACGGAATTTCCACGCTCACCGACGAAGCACGCGATCCCGCACGCAACGTGCCGCGCGCCATTGTCTTCACATGCCTCATCACCGGGATTCTCGCCAGCATCGAAGTCTACTTCGCGCAACTCGTCTGGCCGCGCGGCGCGGCCTTCCCGGATGTCACCACCGCGTATGTCCACGTCGCCGGCCGCATGGGCGGTCCCATTCTGCTCGCTATCGTCAATGCAGCTTTGCTCCTCGCAAACATGGGCTCGGGCATGGCATCACAACTCGGCGCTGCGCGCCTCCTCTACGCCATGGGTCAGGATGGCGCACTGCCGCGCCCCTTCTTCGGTTCCGTCAGCCTCAGGAACCGCATTCCGAGAAACAACGTCATCCTCATCGGGGCTGTCTGCCTCGCCGGAGCTCTCGCTTTCAATTATGATCTCGGAGCGGAACTGCTGAACTACGGTGCGCTTCTCGCCTTCATTGGCGTCAATCTCTCGTCGGCGCTGCGCGGCTGGCGCTTTGGCCGCTGGTCGCAGATGTTTCCTATCCTGGTCTCGATCGCCGGTGCCGCCACATGTGCAGTTCTCTGGTGGAACCTCAGCCCCAAGGCGAAGACGGTCGGCACGTGCTGGGCGATCGCAGGCATCCTGTTGTGGCTTGCACGACGCCGCTTCACAGTTCTCCCCGGCGAGGAAGCTGCATGACCCGCATCCGATCCTGTCGCTCCACAAAGAGCGAAGGCACCTCCGCTTCAAGCAAAGGTGCCTCGATACACCACTTATTTGGATGTGTCAGCCAGACGCGTCAGGCGACTTGACCGAGGTGCACTTCGGGCCGCACTGCAGGCATCACTTCCGTCACAGGAGCACACGGCACAACATCGCACGTGAACTGCACCAGGGTTCTGCATGAGGGACAATGCGCTCGCAGTTCTCCCGCATCAGTGCCGGAAACATTCGCAACCGAGAAAGCACGAAGGCAATCAGTACAGGTCAACAGAAGCAATGGAACTCCGCGGCCATCTCGTCCGGAGCGCGCGGCCTGGACCCGGGGCGGCTGGCATGGATGGTAGTTCGTCGGCCTCTTCAATGGTTCATACATGAGTTGCCGGATCATGCGCATCAGTTCATCAGGATGGCTTTGACCTTTGGGATAGAAGGCGTCCGCCATCACTCCCGCGGCTGAGCTTTCGCCAAGGTTGAATGCACCGCTCACCGCAATCACCGGGATAGCTGGAAACCGGCGCCGCACGACCGAGAGAAACTCAATCCCCGACATACGAGGCATGTGCAGGTCAGAGATGATCAGATCAGGTGTACATCTGCGAAGTTCGGCGAGCGCCTCGATTCCATCGCTTGCAGTTACTGTGGCGAATCCCTCTTCGCCGAGGATCATCGCCATGACTTCGCGCATGGCTGCATCATCATCGACAAACAGAATCGTTGCTCTTGAAAAATCTGCTAGGCTGCTCACTCGGTTGACCTCGCCCCCTGGAAAATGGCCCTGGAACATGCACTTCGATACTCGGAAAGGAGGAACGGAAAATACCCGGGCGCAAGATCCACTTGCAAAATCGGATGCACAATGTTTATTGCTGGATGCCCGCCAACCCCTTTCAATCCAACCAGAGACCGGCCGGCAGCATCCGAACCGGCGCCCAGAGCGCCTATTATGATGGCAAGATGCCCAGCCAATGCAGGTTTTGCGCGGCCCTTCTGGCGGCTCTGGCTTTAGGCCTGTTCGCTGGAACGGCGGGTCCGCAAAGCGTTCCGCATTCTCCCGCGATCGACGCCTTCCGCCCACAATTCCAGTCCGTCCTCCAGCAGCACGGTGTCGTCGGCGGCGGGTTCGCGCTTGTTCACAGCAATGCTTCCCAAGCGGAGACACTGACCTTTGGCGAAATGAAAGCCGGCACGCATGATCCAATAGATGCCGCTACCGCCTACAACTGGGCCTCCATCACCAAGACCATGACCGTCATCGCCATCCTGCAACTGCGCGATCGCGGTAAGCTCTCGCTCGACGATCCGGCAGTCCGCTACATACCTGAATTGCGCGAAGTTCACGACCAGTTCGGTCCCATCGACGCCATCACGATCCGTCACCTGCTCACCCATAGCGCCGGGTTCCGCAACCCCACCTGGCCCTGGGACTGCGACGACTCAAAAAACTGCGACTGGCAGCCGTTCGAACCAACCCGCTGGCCCCAGATAGCCGCCATGTTGCCCTATACGCACATCGCCTTCTCTCCCGGCAATCGATGGAGCTACTCCAACCTCGGCTATGTCTTCCTCGGACAGATCATCGAGCGCCTCAGCGGAGACGACTTTGAAATCTATGTCGACAAGAACATCCTCAAGCCGCTTGGCATGACTGAGAGTTACTTCGACCGCGCGCCGTATTTTCTCGAAAGCCATGTCTCCGGCAGCTATCTCCGCGCCGGCACCAAACTCACGCCACAGCCCTTCAACTTCGATACCGGCATCACCACATCCAACAGCGGCCTCAAAGCGCCCGTGACTGACATGGCAAAGTATCTGCGCTTCCTGGTCGGCGAACCCGGCAATGCTCTTTATGAGGTGGTGCTGAAGCGCAGCTCGCTCGAAGAAGCCTGGACCGGAGTCCTTCCCGCCACCGAACCCGGCCAGCCTCCCACGGCCTACACCGCCGGCGCCAGCGGTACACCGCCCAAGATGGGCCTCGGCTTCTTCATCCTCAACAGCAAAGGCCATCGCTACATCTACCACGATGGCGACCAGGGCGGGTTCTCATCTGAACTTCTAATCGATCCCGCCGACCACTGCGCCAGCATCCTCGTCGTCAACACCACCGACACCGGCGCTCCTCCCGCTACACCCGAACTCCACCCGCAATCCAACACCGAGCCCAATCCAAAGACTGACCTTCGCCAGACGCTCCGCAATGTTCTGATGGAGAAGGTGTTTCCGGCCGCGAAATAGTTACACCGATCCCTTGCCGATATCCATCGCCGCCGAAATCGGATTGCGCTCGTCGATGTACTCCTCGATTGTCTTCTCGAGAATTCCCTTCGCATCGAGGATGAACTCAACCGCGTCGCGCCCGGCGCCGTATCCGCCCGCATTGGGAGTCACGTAGTGAGCCTCGGCTTTCACCTGCGCGCGCGCATTCGCGACCGCCACCGCAAATCCACATTCACGCATCACCGGCAGATCGATCACGTCGTCGCCCACGTAGCAGATCTCTTCGATTGTCACGCCTTCCTTCGCCATGATCTCGCGCACGGCCTGCATCTTGAATGCCTGCCCCATGTAGACAAACTCAAGCTTCAGATCACGCGAGCGCGTCGCCACGGTCTCGCTGATGCGTTTCGTAATCACGCCGCACTTCATTCCACCCAGCCGAGCGAGGGAGATTGCGGTGCCGTCGTGCGCGCTATATCCCTTGGCTTCCATCATGGTCGAGGAGTGTACGCCGAACCCCACCTGACCCTCATGCTTCGACAGATGCGACTGCGTGGACCCGCTGCTCGCCTCAGGATTCGGCGCGGGCACCAGCCAGATGGTCCCATCCGTCAGAACTCCATCAACGTCGAAAAGAATAATCTTGATACGGCGTGCACGGTCCCGCGCGGTCAGTGTCATGCTCCGATTCTAAATTGCGCATCGAATCGGCTCAGCGCGACTCCTGTTCTGAGAAAATCGAAAAATGGACCGCGAGCCGAAAACGCAAAACCCACCACAACCGGCACTCGATCCGGAGGACTACTACTTCGACGGGGAGTACATGGTGTTTACCGCTGCCTACCTGCTCAAGCGCGGAACCTGCTGCGGCTCAGGATGTCGGCATTGTCCGTATCGCGGAACCGATCGCGATCGCAACCGGCCTGAACCTGAATAACGCGAGCCTCAGACCTCGTCCTGCGTCGACCCTTCTTCGGGGTCCTCATCTGCGCTCTCGCCCGCAAACTCCCAGCCGCCTGTGGCCGCCGGCTTCTCCACAACACTTTTCGCGGGCTCTTCTACAGCTTCAGTAATCGAAAGCCGTCCCGCACTCGCCTCAGCTTCGGCCGGCTCATGCATCTCCGCCCTGTGCCTCGGCGAGGATTGCTCCAGGATGAACAGCACCATCCGCGCGAAATCCTCCGGCTCCAGCGGATACCCCGCCGAGCCCTCCGGCTCGATCTCCCAGCGGTGATGCAGACCCGTCTTCACCAGCCCCGGCTGGATGCACGATACAAGCACATCCCCCTCGCCGAGCTCCGCCGCCAGCGCGTCCGACAGCACTTCGACAGCCCGCTGTGTGGCCGCATACGGTGTAGGCCGCGAACTGCTGCCCACCGTGCTCGACACGTTCACCAGGTGCCCCGAGCCCTCCGAAACAAAGTGCTTCAGAAACACATAAGCGACGCGGAACGAGCCCTCAACATTGACGCGGATCATGCTTGTCAGCCGCTCGATGTCGACCGTCTCGATAATGCCCGCTTCATAGAGAGCGCCGTTGTTGAAGCAGATGTCGCAGCGCCCGAAGCGGTCGAGCGCCGCGTATAGCAGCGTCTCCGGCAGTTCCTCATTGCCGAGGCTGCCCTCGATTACGGTGCAGGGGCCCTTCAGCTGTGCAGCAAGTGCGGTGAGTTTTTCCATCGAAGGCGCAGTCAATACCAGAGAGTACCCGGCCCGCGAGAGCTCCTTTGCTACCGCCGCTCCCACGCCCCCGGTTGCCCCTGTAATCACCGCCACCCGCGCCGCTTCGCCGTTCATTTCAACCCACCCGCTTAAGAATACGCGGATTCGGCGGCGCGCAAAATTGAGCAGTTTGAGTCTAGTTCAACCCGCCCGAGCCGACAGCCGTAGTCGCAGGCGCCGCAGCAGGCTCGCGCACCAGCACGGCAAAGCGCGGAAAAGCAAAGCTTCCCGCGGCATCATCAATCACGTTGAGCTGGCAAATATAGGACCCCGGCTTCAAACCAGCAAGCGGCACGTCCAGTTCCATCGCCACAGCATCCCGCCCCTGCACATTGACCGTCTTCGCCTGAACGATTGGAGTCTCATACACCTTGGTCGCTCCCTGCAGCAGCACAAGGCTGCTCAGCAGATTGACACCGGGCTTTGTCCCCTTGGGCTGGCTCTGCGCCGACTTCTCCCGCGCTGGCCCGTACACCTCGTAGAGCAGGTACAGATGCTGATCCTGCCGGAAGACATGACTGATATTCGGCACGTACTCCTCACCACCCCTGACCAGCGGTGACTCCTTCTTGCTCGGCTGACGCGCCGACGCCAGCACGATCGAGCTCATCTTCAGCGGCTGCTTCTTCATGTCCGGCAGCGTGATATCCGCCTCGAACGACCCCATCCGCCCCGTCTGGTTCTCCCGCAGCACAAACTTCAGGTGATACTTGCCTGGCGGCAAATTGAAGCTCGTCGTGTACTCGATATTCTTCTGCCTTGCCTGCAGCGTTGGATCGAGATTCAGCTTCACCGTCTCGCGCGCATTCCCGATCGGCCGCTTCACCTCGTCGATCACTTCGCCGACCACGTCCAGCGTCGCCTTGTCCTTGTCCCCGCCCTTCACAAATGGAATCTGCGATCCCGGCACGATCAGCGAAACCGGCACGAAGAACCGGTTCTCATCGAGCCGGAAGTACATCGCATCCAGATACACCGCCATATCCGTCGCCGGCAGATCGCTCGCCAGCTGCTCTTCAAGTTCCCTCTCCCGGTCCTCGCGTCCCGAGTGCTTGAAGTCCGCGGGCGCATAATACCCCTGCCTGTACTCGAGCTTCACTCCCGGCCGGTTCACCTTGATCGCCAGTTTGCGATATTTTCCATCCCGCGCCGGATTCGACGAGTGGAACCCGATCGCGTAGTACGCCGACGTGTCCTTCTGCACCTGCGCAAAAGCCGGCGCGAAATCATTCGAGTCGAAGAACGCCTTCCCGCCCGTATCCGAACTCAGCGTCGCCATCACCTCCTGCGATGCGAAGTTCTGGCTCATGTTGTTCGTCAGCGCCGCGCCATTGAATGCGCCCGACCCTCGCGTACTCCCCACCGACGCATTCCCCAACGGCGAGATCGCCTCCAGTCCCCGCGTATCCACGCTGTAGATGGAGAGGTTCGCCCGCACCGCCGCGTTGGTCGCCGCCCGCAGTGAAGCCTGGTTCTCAATGCCATCCCGCGAAATCCCGCCCGAGAAATACAGCAGCGACTTCTTCACCGAGATCTTCTCGAGCGACTTCGCAATCGCTCGCAGCGCAAACAGCTCCCGGTCCGTATTCAGATCGTTGTACTCGCTCTCATCGGGCGTGTATCCCGTTGCGTCCTCCGCCTGGTTCGAGTTCGCCGTTGCTCCCTGCGCGAATCCCTGCCCTTCCGTCCCGTTGTAAATCCCGACTTCGTTCGCCAGCACCGACTTGTCCGCCGTGAAATCCTGATCCACCTTCAGCGTGTCGCCCAGCGAGACCAGCGCTACCAGATCCGCTGGCTGCATCTTGTTTGTCAGGAAATCCCGCGCCGCCTTCACGCAGCGGTCCAGATCCTCCGGCTGCATCGACGTCAGATCGAAGAACATCACAATCAGCCGGTGATTGCGCAGATCCTCAGGACGCGCAACTATCGCAGCTTTCGAACCAGGCCCATTCGCTCCCGCGGCCAGGCCACTGACAGTAGCCTCGTTCAGGGGCGTCGCCATATCGACGCTCTGAAAATCAAACGTCGAGATCTGCTGCCTTTTCCCATTCTCCAAAACCGTGAAGTCTTCCTGCTTCAACCCGCTAACCAGCTCGCCCGTCTTCGCATCACGAGCCACCACATTGGTCAGCACCAGTTCCGCATTTGCCTTGAAGACATAGTCGGCCTGCTGACCCCCTTGCGTTCCGGCTCCATCCTGGCCAGCCATCGCCGGCGCACCCGGCATTACCAGCCCCGAGGCCAACAGCACAGCAACCGTCTTGTGTAGCAGTCGGCCCATCAGAAGCGGAACCTCGACGTAAATTGAAATGACCGCATCGCGCCGGTCGAAGTCACCTGCCCGAAGGTCGGCGACGCCGCATTCATATCTACTGCCGAATACTGCACGGTATTGAAGACGTTGTTGATCGTGGCGCGAATTTCAAGGCTCCGCGTCTCGCCCAAACCTACCGTCTTCGCCAGCGCCATGCTGTTCTGCACTGTTCCCGGTCCGGTGATGAAGTTGCGCGGCGCATTCCCAAAAGTCCCGCATGGATACAGCGGATCAGTCGCAGGCTCGCTGAAAGCCGCCGTATTGAACCACTGTCGCCCCGTGCTCCGGTTCAGCGGCGCTCCGGTCAAGCTCGGCCTGAAGGTTCCGCTCGTTCCGCACGCCACGCTCAATTGCGAAGCGGCAAACACCGGCGTCAGCGGCAATCCAGTCGCAAATGTGAAAGTGCCCGAGACCGAGAAGCCCTCCATCACATGGGCTCCTCTACCCGTAGTGATCCAGTGCTTGTCCTGCCCGAACGGCAGCTCGTAAACATAGTTCCCCGAGACTTTGTGTCTCTGATCCAGGCTCGAGTTCCCTTCCTCATCCAGCAGATTCGTCCAGTTCTGCGCGCCCACTCCGCCAACCGCGCCCACCGCGGCCGCGTTGTCGATCGCATGGGAATACTGGTAATTCGCTCCTATGGCAAGCCCATTCGACATCCTCTTGTTCACGCGCAGCGTACCCGCGTTGAACTTGTAGAACGCCGCTCCCTGCTCATACCGGAAAACCAAATTTGACGGATTGGTCTGGGGGCTGCTCGCCAGCGCCCGCGGCGCCGAAACGATGTCTAAGTGATTCCCTTTGGACCCGTTGTACCCCACGTTCATCACAATGCCCCAGGGCAGCGTCTTCTGGATGTCGAGATTCCACGTCTCCACATACGGCAGCTTGAAGTGGGGATCAACCGCGAAGTTCCCCACCGTCGCCGGCGCAGGGAATCCATTCGCCAGGGTCAGACAAGTTCCCGTAAGCGCACAGGCAGTTGTCGGAGCGCCATTCGGATCAATCTCCTGATTCGTCTGTTCATTCGTGAACGGCGGTTGATGCGCCATCGTCGTGGCGAACGTCGCATACGAACCAACCGTGTAGTTCATTCCGAACCCGGCCCGCACCACTGTCTGCTTCAGCTTCGCCGGTCTCCAGGCAATTCCCACTCGCGGCGCAAACGCGGTGCGGAACGGATGCACCAGCGCCGCCGGCAATCCCGCCTGCCCGGCCAGCACTTGGGTCTGCGTCGCAAATCCATTCGCCGGGCTCGTCAGCACCTCTCCAAGCCGGCCGTTCTTCTCCGTATACGGCGCGAAATACTCGTAGCGCAACCCGGCATTTACCGTCAGGCTCGGCCGCCACCGCCAGTCATCCATCGCAAATGCGTCAAACACATTGTCGCGCAGGTAGCTTTTGTTCACCGTCGCATTCAGTGCCGTCTGCTGCGGCAGCCCCAGCAGAAAATCCGCAAAGCTCGATCCCGTCCCCGCATCGCCCGTTGCGTTCTGCGTAAACAGTCCTGTGAACGCGAAGCTTCCCGTCGCGTTCGAACTCGACAGGAAATCGTTGTGTATTCGCCGGTAGTCGCCTCCGAAGCGCAAATTGTGCTTGCCGTGAATCCAACTCAGCGTCTCCGAAATCGAAATCGTCTGAGTAATCGCGAACCGCGGCTGCTGCTCGTTCAGCCCCGCAATCTCGCTCAACTGCACGCTGGGCAATCCATAGTTCAACGGACTCGCACTCAGCGCCGATCCATCCGGTCCCAGAATTCCAAGCTGCGTCTCCACATCCGATCCATTCGTAAAGAAGTTCCTGGTGTTGTTGTTCGACCTGTTCCAGTTCGCGTTGAAGATGCTCGTCACCCGGTGATATCCCACCGTGTACCCAGCTTGCAGCGACTGCGAATCTGACGCCGTCTTCCCTCCCAGTTGCGGAAACAGGTTCACGTTGTCGCTCGCCGAGTGGCTCCAGTTCCAGTTCGCATTCATGCTCTGCCGCAGACCCCGATTCGTCTGATTCGCCTGCGCGCCTCTTCGCCCGCCACCGCCACCCCGTCCGCCAAACCCGAAGGGCGACCCATTCGCGCCGAAGCTGCGCATGTAGCGCACTCCCGCCTGCGTCGAATTCGACTGCTCCGTCGAAAGCAGGTGATAGTTCTGGATCACTCCTGAAATATTCGGCTCCGGGAAATATGCGAGCAGTCCCTTCGCCTCCGCCGCAATGCGATCCGCCGGAATCACATTCGCCGCGAACTGCTGCTTCGTCAGCGGATCGAAAATCGGCGACAATCCCGCCGCAGAAAAATCCCCTGCCCTCTGCGCATCCGTCGGCACCGTCGCATACTCATCCAGCGGATTCGAATTCCGCGATCCCGACAGCGTCAGGAACACCGTGTCCTTCCCGCTCGGCTTCGTCAGCCCCGGGATATACGGCGCGCTGATAAACGTCAGCCCAAACCGGTTCGTCCCCGACGCTGGCTGAAACTGTGGCTGCCCGTGCAGACTGAACGGCTCCGCATTCAGCGCTGAATTGCTGCCGCCCCAGAAGATCGCACCATGCGGCTGCCCGGGTTTGAAGTTCCTGAAGTTCCGCATCCCTCCAAACCCGCCACGCCCGCCTCCAAAACCTCCTCCGCCAAATCCACCACCAAACCCGCCCGGACCGCCGAACCCTCCGCCCCCAAACAGCCCGCCCCCGGGGCCATCTCCCCCGCCGAACCCTCCCTGAGCGCGGAACGTCTCCATCGCATCCCGCAGCCGATCCATATCCACGCCCGCCAGCGGGCTCACCGACCCGGATTGCCCGCTAATGGCCACCGACTGCTCACTGAAATCCGAATTCCCCGCGATCGAGGGCAACGCTGCTCCCGCCTGCCCTCCAGCACCGCCCTGCGCCTCCGTGTCTCCCGTGAGCGCGCTGATCAGGTTCAGGCTCTGCGCCCCGTTCGCCGCCATTTGCCGGATCGCCTGAGGCAGCTGACCCGCCTGCGCTTCTTCGCGCTGCTGTTGTTGAGCCGCGCGCGAGGCTAGCATCAGCTGGAAGTCGATAGTCTGCTCGTGGCTCGACGCATTCAGCACCGCCTCTTGCACACCCGGAGCAAACGCCGCAAACTGCGTCCGGATCACGTAGCGCCCATTCGCCGGAATGCTCAGCACCCACGCACCGGTCACATCTGTGGTTGTGGCGTATCTCTTACCCGTGAGCGTGTTCTGCGCCGTAACCGTGACACCCGGCAACGGAACCGAGCCGCTCTTCACATGCCCGCGAAGCGTCCCGCCGGAGACGGCCGCTGAGGCATCGATCGAAGCTGCCGCGGGCGCAGCAGGCTGCGTAGCTTGCGACCAGCCTCTCGCACACGCCAGCGACCACGCCGCCGCAAAAACGCCCCCACGGATCACATTCCAGTTCATCCATGCTCCAGATCAAGCCAGTACTGAAACAGACGGACAGCAGCGCATCAAGGTTTACCACCGCCATCAGTAATCCGGAGCAGGCACGATCTATTTACTAGATGGTTTACACCGTGGTTACTCCCGATGCCGTGTACCGGGTTTTCCGCTTGCGCCTCGAATCTTGCCATGTTTACTCTTACGCCAATACCTCAGTGGTAGCTACCGTGGGGGCTGTTCTGAGCACGGGGAGCAGAAAGGCTTTAGCGTGATGAAGATCGGCACCACTATCCGTGCGCACCGATTGCAAAAGGGGCTCTCGCAAGGCGACATCGAAAAGAAAACCGGCCTGTTGCGCTGTTATCTTTCGCGTGTTGAGAACGGACATACCGTTCCCTCGCTCGATACTCTGTCCAAAATCGCCCTCGCGCTCGATCTTCCTATCGCTCAGTTCTTCGCCGAAGATTCACTCAACGGCAACATGAACGGACATCACCTCAGCGATGACGAATTGCGGTTTCTCACGCAGATCCGCCGCTACTCCACCAACCTCAACGACAGCGATCGCAAGCTGCTGCTCGCCATGGTCAAGAAGTTCGCGTCAACGGCAGTAGCTCGCTAGAAATTTAAGTTCAGGCCTGAGCGGGGGCTTGGTCATTGGAGGCCAGTGACAACATAAACCCGCTCCAGGAACAAGCCGCCTAACAAGAACGCATCGCGGGTGCCCCACATCCAAGCTCTGCTTGGGTGGGAACAAGAACGGCGAGTCTGTCTCTAGCCGACTCTACACGTCGTTCCCCAGATGGAAAATCGGCTCCGCCCCGTGTGCGCCCGCCAGCAGCGCCTGCTCCTCGTGCGACTCCAGCGGCTTGTAGTTCTGCGCCACGTCCATTGCCAGCCTGAAGTACCGCTCATCGCCCGGCGGAATCGCAGCGGTAATCGGATGGCTCAGCGTCCACCGCAATCCCATCGACGCCTCATCCGGAAACCCTGCCGGCTTGTACCAGCACTTCGGCTCAGGATGATCCTTCTTCTGATCCGCCGGCCACACCGTTTTCGCCATGCCCTTCAGCGCCAGGATGCCCATCTTTTTCTCCTGCGCCTTCTTCAGAATCTGCGGCCCGAACCCGGCCTGCGTGAACAGAACAAAATTCAGCGGAAACAGGATCGTGTCGAAGTTGTACCTATCCATCGCCGCCACCGCCGTCTCTGCCGAGTGCACGGAGAATCCGATGTAACGAATCTTCCCTTCCTTCTTCGCCCCCTCCATCGTTTCCATCGCGCCGCCCGGCCCCAGCACCTTGTCGAGATCGGTCATCTTCGTCAGTGCATGAAACTGGTACAAATCCACATGATCTGTCTTCAGCAGCTTCAATGACTCGTCAAGCTGCTTGCGCGAATCATCCTTCATCCGGCCTTCGGTTTT